>Ga0209096_1004638_pt1 | contig 10921 bp, 17 predicted proteins | sample AD_UKC034_MetaG_FD_184407 | JGI IMG/M metagenome (GOLD analysis project Ga0209096, IMG submission 184407) | Active sludge microbial communities of municipal wastewater-treating anaerobic digesters from USA - AD_UKC034_MetaG (SPAdes) (version 2) | ecosystem: Engineered > Bioreactor > Anaerobic >...
CATGATTATTGTTACTATTCCGATCTTGTAATCCATGCACCAAAAGTAAATTGAATAATTGAATTATCCAAATATTTTACAGGAAATTTTTAAGAAAAAGTGAATTATTTTAAAAATGAGTTCAAAACCTGAGTCATATAGTGGTCTATCCTACAAGTATTCCAAATAGTCTCTTGCGGGTTCTGATAGCCCAAGAAATTGTTTTTGTGAGCCACGCCCATGATCTTTACCCCTTGCTGATGTGCCATCTTAGAAACCCAAATATCACACATATTAGGCATCTTAATCATGCTTATATTAGGCATAAACACATTAGTATCAAAGCACATTACTCCGCTCCCCCCTACGTCTAACTCCACGTCATACCCGTAAGTGTGTAGGCAATGGTAGTTGAGTGTGAACCCTTTTCTATAAGACTTCAGTGGGCGATTACGGAAGTTTTTCCCATGTAAAGTGACTATGGAGTTGTATTGCTTGGCTTTGGACGTCATATAATGAACATAATTTGTGGGGTAGATGATGTCATCATCGCACGAACAGTACATTACGTTAGGTTCTGCGAATGATAGTTTTGCTCCGTCTCCAAGTGAGTTATCCATCAACACACATTCTACGTTACGTAAACTCCGTAATTCTTGCGGTGTATCGGGGTAGTTATTCAACGCAACGCACACCTTGTCTACTTGTGACAAGAGGCTTTGGACAGTCTTAACGAGCATGTCCTTGCGTGAGGGGATAGATGCTATACCTGCGATGACCACCGTCTTGATCGTTTATGTGTACCTGCATTATCCATTCTATGCATCTGTGTGTTATGGTGTTCTTCCTGTATATCTACAAGTGATTCCTTTACTTGGTAGAGGTTGAATTTCTTCTTAAATAGTCTTCTGCTTATATAAGCACCGACACCGCTTCCAAGCCCAAATCCACGATGAGTGAACAACATATCTATCTGTGGAACCGCCCTAAAGAACTTCTCCTCACAAATAAAACACATATCTACCCATTGCGTAAGCCATACTGTCTCTTTCTCTATTGGGGTGAAGTTAGTCCAACAAGCCTTGCCTATGCGATCTGCGTAAAGGTTAAGACATATCTTTTGTGGGTCTGTTATGCCCTCCCAAAGCTCTACCGCTCTATTAATTTGCGATTCGCTTATCACAAAGTCATCAGGTAACATCATGTAATACTTGTGTCTACCTCTGTGTGACCATAGTAGATTAACTATAACAAAATAGCCACTTCTTCCCATGTGGGGTCTGTGTATGTACTGCTCACAACCATTTATAACATAGTCTGAACCATCATTGATTACTACTATATGTCCGAGTCCTTGTAGCCCATCCACAAGTCTCTGGCAGGACTCTTGGCGGTTATAGGTAGATATAAGGAAACAAATATCCATTATAGTGTTTGAGCGTTTATTTTTATATCAGTTATTCTACGAGACTTAAGGTTGCCATACCGTATAGACAAACAATCATCAGCATTAAAATCTTTTATAGTGGCAACATATCCTACTAAATTATGGTTGCCTTCTTTCACACCAATAGTCTGTACGCCTATCATTTTCTCATTCTCACTAAGCGTTTCATCTAACTCTAAAACAAGAGGGATAATCTTACTCATATATATTTACTTATTACTAAAATTTCTCACAACACCAAAGAATAAGGTTTTAATAAATCTCCTATTACGCTTGGGGGTACATTAACAAACCCCCCGTTAGTTCTGTTGATAAAATCGCTCCACAAGGTATTGCCTCCATACCAATGACACCCTATAGACTCTGAAGTAAATGTACTTTGCTGAGTGTTTATTAGGTGCGACACGTTCTGAAACCGATAACGGTAAACAACGTCCATGGATATATTAATTACACTTGGGATAGACTCTAATTTAGGGAAGTATTTATTGAACATTATCGGCCCGATACATTGATAATGCGTAGCGACAAAATTACTCATCACATTACTTTTTAGTCTACGATAGAATATACTATGCGGACGAGCCATAAGGAATCCCGTAGAGTGTCCGTAGTCACAAAGGGTCACATATACATCCTTATCTCTATTACACAAGGTATTCACCGACATGCTTCGCATAGGTCTAAAGAACAATATATCTGAATCCGCCCACAAACCCCCATGCTCTTCCATGACTTTTATCCTGATGTAATCTGCCCTATGAACCTCCGCAAGTAACCTACCTTCTTCTATGTTCGAGAAATCAACGTACATCTTTTTAATTGGGAGCGACATGGCTATAGGTAGAAAATTATTGCAGTTAAGTGGATAGTCGTTCTCCTTAGATGCCCACGTAACCTTCTGTGAGGGTTTTTGGGGTATCCATAGCCATACCTCCCAATCGGGATTAAGTATCATAAAAGACTTAATAGTGAGATACCTGATATATGGCATCACCTCACCGCCCCAATAGACATGGCATATTTTAGGCACGTCAAGATTCCACATGTAAGTCTTTAGTTAGGATATGTTTAGCTCGATACTCATTAGATGGTATAAGCTCATTGAATAATACACGATAATTCTTATCCCACATCTGGGGTGCGTTCTGCATGATGTTATGGCTTAGTCTTTCGTGCCATTGGTGAACTACGAAAGGATATTCAGTTATTTCTATGGTTAAACCAGCGTTCTGCACTTGCCTTACAAACCAATCGTCCTCAAAAGAAACACCAAAAGCTAATCTCTCATCAAATCCATTCACCTTTAGCAAATTTTCTTTTGTAATGGCACAGCAATAGTGGAAAGCCACGGGGTCAATGGTTGGATGATTACCCCATGCGTTCACGTTCTGATCCCAGTCCCCTGTCTCATCTTGGGTAATGATAAATTTATTCTTATTAGCGAGTGCCTCTATATCATAATAGCCATAAGTCATTTCTCTATTTATCTTGAAGCACCCAAAAGAAAGATATTTGTCTTGCGTTACCTTAGACGCACAAGTAAGCACATCGCCTATATGGTAACACTCTGGCTCGGTTATAAGAACGATGTCTGGATTGTATTCCAACGCCCTGAGAAACCCCACATTAAGTGGGACTACCTGACTCATCCACACCTTATCGGTCATCTTAATTACCTCCACCTTAAAAGGGCATGGTGGAAGAACAATATCGGTAGGTGAGCCATCGTCTACTATGATAACTACAAAATCCTTAAATGCAGACTTGGCATAGCTCTCTAATGTCTTATTTAACTGATATTGCCTATCATAATAAGGCATTACAACGGTCATCATGTCAAGTACTCTATTATTTCAGGGTTCTTAATATCTTTCATAAACAAGTAGGTATCCTCAATAACTCTACGGCGGTCAAACATAGGATTCCACTTGATAAAATCCCGTGACTTAGTATCATCGGGGTACTTATCATTAGCTTCAGCAAAACTATTGCCGTGGATAGTTTTGGGGTCTACTAAAACTATCTCGCTTTTACTTTGAGTATATTTCACAACGTCTTGGGCAAATTCAAGAATGGTAGTCTTATTGGCAAGGTTGCCTATATTATATGCTTCTCCTTTATAGCCATATCGCATGGCATTAACTAATCCGTTAGCTACATCAACTACGTGGGTGAACGCCCGTACCTGATCTCCCTTCCCAAATACCGTTATTGGTTCATTATTGATAGCCTGATAGACAAATCTCGGAAGAACAAACCCCCCCCTGCCAGACTGCCGAGGCCCTGAGATGTTAAATGGTCTGACTATCACGGCATCAAGTATCCCTGCATAAACACGATTAGTCAGTGCTATCTCTGATGCGAGTTTTGCTACCGCATACTCTAACCTTATAGTCACATTAGGTTGAATGATCTTTGACATGGTTTCACTGCACAGACCGTCTCTCCCCCCACCGTATATCTCACTTGTGGATACATCCAACAGTCGGCATCTCATACCTTGCGCCCAATCCATTACACAGTAAGTGTCTTCTACCGTTCTCTTAACGATATTACCCGGGTGCTTAAGTACTCCTACGGGGCCGACAATAGAGGCAAGATGATATATCTCATCAAATCTCTCAAATGGAGAATATTTCGCCACATCAGCTATTGAATAAGTCAGTCTCTTTTTGTTGGGGATGAGATTCAGCAAATAACCCAATGGTAGGGGATTTGTAGATAGATTATCTACTACGTGTACGGTATTGTCGGGGTCATTTAGGAGTATCTCTATAAGGTGTGACCCAAGAAAACCAAATCCTCCTGTTACAAGTATCTTCTTCATTTTTGTAGTATAAAAATTCCTAATCCATTCCACCAACCATCAGCGTTATTACCCACTCCCGATATCAAGATGATCTCTTCCTTAATCTTAAAGTTGCACGCCTTAATGCCATTTTCTGTTCCTAATCTGACTTCCTCCCAGTCATAATCATCTACAATATACAAGAACTCATCGGCAAGTGAATTGTAAAAATGGGTAAGTCCCATAGAGGTTTCCCTATTCCAATGATTCCCGTCATATAAATAAAAGTTAACATCAGAAATTAGTACGGGATCAACGGAAAAACAATTATCCTGAATTAAGGTGTGTTCAATTCCGAATCTATAGCAATTCCCCTCAAATTCTGAATATTGATTTTGAAATTCGCTCCAATTATCTATTGCCCATGCCTTATTCACCCTGTTTCCAAACAGAGAACTAACGAATGTTGATCCTTTATGCACACCTATCTCTAAGTAATTAAAGGAATCAAATTCTGCCCCAAGATTATTAAGAAGATGTCTGTTCTGTGCAGAAGACATCCCCTCAATAGCAATAATATCGTTAGTTAATTTCGATTCTCCTCTGATAGCCTTTTCTATACAATTCTTTATATCCATATTAAAATTTTGCTAAACAACCCCCGTGAGTGTAACCTTCTACCCCCACCTTTTCTATTTTTGTAAAATTAGTTATCTCCATCATTCGTTCCTCTATGGCACGGGATTCATTATTCTTCACCATAGAGGTCAATATATCTATCCATTGTGGGTAAACAGCCCTATTGATCTTATAGAATACCGTGAGCCTCCATCCATTCTTGACGTCTACCCACATCATTGAATCGTTATTATCCCACTCGCTATAATTAAATTCATCTGTAAGATAATAACGCCCTGATATTTTATAAATGTTCTCATAACCGTCTTTATCTACCGAAAGCATTGATAGTGCCTCACCCACATTCTTATACAAACCATCTATAATAGCCTCATTCCCCTTATAGATATTCGTATAGAAATCTACCTTAGACTTAATCTCATCCTCATACTCTTGTGGTATCTCCGTGCACTCCACAAAGCTGACTTTCTTATTGGGAATCTTCTTTATGCTTTCAAGGGTTTTGAATGTCTGTTGAAACCTTTCTTCCTTGGGGAATACTGACCTGATAGGGTAGTAACTTAGGGGGGCGGAGCAAGTATTAATAGCCGATGATACTATCACTAAATCCATTCTCTACGTATACTCTCCTTCCAGTAGTCTAAATCCAACATGCGTTTCCACCCATCAAACCCCATTTTAATATCATTGATCGCTATGTACTCTTTGGCGAGAAACGATTCTGTCACATCCTCCCAATTATCCACGATGACAGCAGGGAAACAAGCATATAATTCACTCGCTAAAATATCCCTTTTAACTATGGGTATTGTACCCATGTAAAGAGACTCCCAAAAGCGGTGAGTATCCAATCCGTTACCATTAGGGCACAGGACAAATTTATGGTTGTAAATATTATCTATAAAATCATCAAAGCGTTGCCCGTTCTGCCCCATATCGGAAGTAACCCACGATCTGTCTTTGAATAGGTGATAAACAGGTTCTCTCTTAATCTTATTGGTCTGTATGTTAAAGTTCATATAGACTAAATTTTTTATATTCTTTTGCTCGGTTATTTTAAGAGCCATCTTTTCTTTTTTCTTGACATCCTTAAACCACCTATCATTCTCAAGACCTATGGGGAGGGGATAGATATTGTCTCGGATAATGTTCATATTCTGAGTATGCCATCTGATAACATTAGCGGGAGGTTCAAAATCCACATTCAGGTCACAATTATGTGTTACTACAACAAACTCATGCTCGATATTTCTGATGACATCGAACAGTTCTTTCACGTAAAAAGTGTGTGTATAAACAATACATGGATCGTACTGCAAACATTTCTCTTTATCAAAAGTATTGGGTAGTTGGCTATAATCGCCACTACTCTTTTGTATGGGCGAAAATGTGAAGTGCCCTACTGACTCAAACTTATCTCCTTGAATAAAGTTCATTGCGGATTATTTTCTCTGTTCTTGCGATCTTGTTCTTCCCTCTCTTTACGATCTCTATTGCGCTGTCTCCTACTCATTGCGTTATTAGTCCTTCTTGGTGTATGCACCCTCGTATCTGTCACATAATGTGGTACTATTGGTATGGGTGATTTAACAATGTCCCAAAGATACACACAATATGTCGTGGGCTTAATATAAGTGTCTATACGGATTTTAGCCGTAGAATCATAATTAGATATTTCAGCGTCAATGCAACCCGGCATTGGATAAAAGAAGGAGTCGGGGAATAACACAGATTTGTCAGTATTTGATTGAATATACGAAAGGTATTTATCTATCAGATACTTGTCATTTCTTTCTTCTCTCCCTTCCATGGCGAGTCTTATAAACTCATTCTGCGGTACGCATCCTATTAACTTGTCGGATAGTATTGGCATTGGACTCTTGGCGTCTGCCTGTCGTCCCCCGCTAAAGAAATCTAAGTACAGTAAGTCATCTAATGGTTTAGCGCAAGCAAAATTAGGATCAATATAAACCCCTCCGTGTTTATAAAGTACCTGATAAATGAAGGAATCAGCTTTAAAATAGCCCAAATCTGCTTTAGTTATTATCTTAAAGTCCCACTTGGGGTGATTAGCTATCCAACTGTCAAATAACTCTATATTACGTTGAGGCACGTTACCATCTAACCACATCGTATAAAGTTTCTTCGGAATACGGGGCGTCTTATCCCCGTCATAATCTACATAATGTTTCAGATAGTTCTCTTTTATCACATCCCACGGGGGCGTGTCGCTCGGATAGAACTCAGTATTGCGACTGTAATCTACTTTTGTATTAGGATTGTAGCCCATATTAAATAATGCTTGATTTCTTTGGTGAGGTATTCTCCAAGCCGAAGGAGAACTCATCTCAAAATGCGTATGATACTGGTGAATAACATAAGGGGTGGTTATAATTTTCACGTTCATCCCCGAACCCTTAATGCGTCTTATGAAGTCATCGTCATCAAATGCAACTCCAAGGGCATATCTCTCATCAAACCCGCCTATCTTATCTAAATCCTTCCTCTTGATAGCTGAACAGAAATGATAAGCTACAGGACGATGCGTGGGATGGTTGTACCAACCGTGCCCGTCTGAGTTAACAACGTGATTGTAGATGATGGGCATTAATCCACGATGAAAGGCTTCTGTCTCTTGTCTGTTTATAGCATAGCAACCGAAAGAAAGATAGGTATTATCTTTAATGTTGTCTACTGCATATTTTAGCACATCTCCCACATGATAACATTCAGGATTTTGTATGATTATAATATCCCCCGTAGCCTCTCGCATAGCCCTGTTAAACGCCACCGCAGAGCAAGTATACCATTTATCCTTCTTGTCTACATAAATAACCTTGGCTTCATCGCACGTTAGGGGGACTGTGCTCGCATCATCAATTATAATAAGTTCGTAGTCTTTAACCGATGACTTGCGTATGCTCTCTAAAGTCTTATCAAGCAAATTCTGTCGGTTATAAAAAGCCATTATAATGGAAATCTTCATCTCTTACGGAATAAAATTACCTCTTTCGTCTTGTCTTATGGCGAGGTTCTTATTCCACACAGCCTCTAAGATAATAGCCCTTTTCTGTATTCTCTTAAACTCGCAAATAAGGGCGTTAATGTCTTTGGGAAAGCACGTACCTCCGAATCCCGGGAATCCATCATAACCGGGGACGTCCCAATGGGATACACCAATTCTATCATCAAGTTTTACGAGGTCAATAACCTTTTTGTAGTCTATCCCTCTTGTATCACAGAACTCCTTAATCTCATTGGCGAAAGCCACCTTTGTAGAAAGAAACGCATTAATAACGTATTTGCACATCTCAGCTACCCGTGCGTCTGTGTATATTATTTCCGCATCAGGGAAAAGCACTTCATATATCTTCCCCACTCCACTAATAACGGAGGGTTCACCGCCTAATATTATTACCTCTTGATTTTTGAAGTCCTCAACCGCATTGCGAGCAGTTAGAAACTCGGGATTAAAGCAAATATCCAAGTTGCTATAGATAGCGTTTAGCTCTGCGGTGGTTATCGGGGGAACTGTAGATTTGAGTATTATCGTCCTTTTGCCCTCGACCAAAGAAGAAACTTGATGCAAGACTTTCCTAATAACAGAGGTATCACACGCCCCACTGGGTAACATTGGCGTGGGTAAACAAATAAAGATATAATCGCACTGTCCTACTACTTCCTCAAGAGTAGAATTACACCTACTCTTATCAATATCATAAGTGAGAACTTTATATTTCTCTATGAACTTTTGATAGACGGCATTACCCACAAAACCCTGTCCTATTATTCCTATTTTCATTACCAAAAGAGTAACACATCGGTATAGTTCAGTAAGGCATAGTCTATGTCATCCACCCTGACCTTTTGAAAGGCTCTTGGTGGGTACATAACCCGATCACCAATCTTAATAGGCTCTTGTAGCTTTGCGGGCACGTCACCCACAAGAATAACCTCTCCCACGAATGTAACTTCTTCTGCCATATCGGGAATGATTATCCCGCTATCAGTCCTGTCTTTCTTTATTATCACCCTCTTGACGAGGATTTTGTTCGGTAGTATCTTCTTCCCTTCTAACATCATTTAACTGATTTATTTTTGTTTGTAATAAAGTTATTTTAGTCATTATGCCCGATTGAATCTTATCTACGTCATCAGTGTTCTTGTCATTGCGTATCTTATCCATTCTCTCGGAAATCTTTTCGAGCTTCTCTATTTCCTTTTGGAAGCCCCTTGTGAGGAATCGTCTCTGCTGTCGTATCATGCTTTAATTTTGTTACCTAACTTAGTCTTCAAGACCTCTACCACGGCTTCTTTCTGCTTTGAGGCGACCTTAAACCTCTCTGTAGTGCCAAAAGTATCCTTGTTGGGCTCTCTCTCCACGACAAGATAGCCTAATTCGTCAAAATAAGCCATTTTTAAGCCATTTAACGACATATCACAGTTCCGTGGGGTAAGGTTGTCGGCATACTTAAAAGTCTCTGAGACGTGCTCTAAAGAGTCCGTAAGGGCAAATATCTTCTCTACCTTATGTTCGCCCCTTGTTAGACAAACGTGCACGTCTCCCTTGTCGCCCACCTCAGTAACAGATAAGTCAAACTCATCCAACTGCGGTAACTGTGAAAACTCCGTGATTATATCAATCATTCTTTCTTGCATAACTGATTCATCCATTATAATAAGTGCCATATATCATGTAAATCATATTCCTCAATACCTATAGGTTGGTTCTCGTTTGTCCGTACAAAGACCCCAAAACACGCCCATAATGCACATACCTCAAAAAGAAATTGGCTGACCCGTCTCTGTGATTGCCCCGCAATAGTATTGTATTTAAGTGCCTTCTTGTGTATCTCATGTAGCCTCTCTTTTACGTAATCGGTTGGTGGCAATCCCTTGCTACGACAAATATCATTTAACATAAAGCCAAAATATAGTCGGTACAGAATGGGGTCAGCAATATCTTCATTAGCCCTTGAGGTCATCTATTGAGGCGTCCATGGCAGGATAAAACGTATTGAAATAATCAACTATCTCCTTCGGTTCTATCTTCCCTGTGGCGGCTACTTCCCCGATAGTCTTTAACACATCCCGCCTAAGTTGAATCTTAGCATCAAGGAAGTATTTGTCATCAGGACTTCCCAATGAGGGTTTGCTTACCGTAGCGGGTTGTGCGGGTGTGCTGACGGCAGTCCCCGACTGGGAAGTGATCTTCTGTAAGGTCAAAAGGTTATAATCGCCACCCTTCTTATTTTTCTTTATCTCAATGGAAAAAGAAACCTCATCCCCCACCTTAAGATCAGGAGAAGACCCCTTATCATTAAGGTAGCCCTGTGTGCCATCGGAAAGCGTAATGGTATGACCCGTTACCTTACCCTGAAATGTCTTTGCTTCAATGTTTTTGATTGTTGTTGCCATTTTCTTTCTTGTTTTTGCAAATTTAGTAAATTGTATTGAATTTCATTTTCTTGTCTGTCTTCATCAGAACAATACGCCAAGCATACTCGTCTGTTATGTCCCGATAGTAAAACTTCTTGTGTAACTCGTTAGTGAAGTTAATGTCTAAATACGTTACGAGGTTCTTAAAGAACTCAAACCGCCCATAGTACGCTATCTCTCTTGTCATAGTATCATGGTGTAGGTTGAGATAGTGATTGAATATCCTCTCCATAGCCTGATAGTCTTTAATATCCCTACCATTAGCGTGATCCCTCCTTAATACTTCTGCTATACTCTTTGTGCGGGTCATATAATCTGATTAACTTTAAGCATTTTTATAAGCTCATAGAAGTCTTCCTTACTCATAACAACTACCTCACCACGATTGTTGCGCTTATGAAAAATAAGATTATAGTTTGTATCGTTAGGCATTTCTCTTAATAAGGAATGATAGGGTGGCACAGATTCCATCGCCTTACACTGGATATTAAACATGGGAACATTAACTATATCACACTTAAGGGAATCCTTAAATCTATTTAGATTCCTTGCTGTGCCTATTTCCTCGTTCCCGAATAAGCTCCTCAATTCGATTACTAATTTTCTTTCGTAATCTAATCCCTTTT
>Ga0209096_1004645_pt1 | contig 10902 bp, 16 predicted proteins | sample AD_UKC034_MetaG_FD_184407 | JGI IMG/M metagenome (GOLD analysis project Ga0209096, IMG submission 184407) | Active sludge microbial communities of municipal wastewater-treating anaerobic digesters from USA - AD_UKC034_MetaG (SPAdes) (version 2) | ecosystem: Engineered > Bioreactor > Anaerobic >...
AGCTCTGCAATCCGCAATCAGGGTTGCACAGGCTGGTCGGGATTCCGCAGTTGATTCTGCAGAAGCAAGCATTCAGGCATTACAGGCACAGTATCAGGCGAAGCTGGCAGAAATAGACGCTCTTTAGAGCAGGAGGTGCTTCATGCACGAAAATCAAGGGTCATCCGTCATCTATTATGCTCATTACACAGAAGATGGCGTGAACAAAACAGGCTTGACTGTTACTATCACGGTCTATGAGGTCATTAGGGATGGCACAAAGACAGAGATAGTCAGCGATGGTGCTTGCACCGAAATAGGCGATGGTCTATATAGATATTTGCTGGCAAGTACAAGTGTTGATGCTGCTGCGGAATATGTTGCAGTTTTTCACACAGCCACAGACACGGTAGATGCGCAGGACATTCCTGCTATCTGGGTCATTGACAGGGCTGGCACGGAAAAGTTAGACGATGGCGTCACGCTTGCCGATGATGCAATAACCAGCGCAAAGTTTGACGAATCAACAGCCTTCCCAGTCAAGAGCGCAGACACAGGCGCAACCGCTCTGGCACGCACAGGGGCGGATGCAGATACACTGGAAACGATTTCCGACCAGATTGATTTGATTGACGCTTCTGGTATTGCTGATGCAGTTTGGGATGAACTTTTAGCAGGGCACATGATTGCTGGCTCTGCTGGTATGGTACTGCTAGATTCTGGAACAAGCTTATCAAGCATACTGCTGTTATTGTCTACAAGTCCGTCTGTTCTGCAACATCGCTGTATGAACAATGATGATCTGATTTGCAGAAAATCAGCAGACTTCGCAGCGAGCTTTATCTATCTTGGTGATTTGAGTGGTGTTACCGATTTATATTTCACAGTAAAGCCACAGACAAAGGTTAATTCGTATCTTGATAGTCAGGCTACTATTCAAATTCAGGAAGGTGTTGGTTTGCTTTACATAAATGGCGGTGTTGCTGGCGTTCCCGCAAATGGAAGCATAACCATTACAGACGCAATCAACGGACATCTCACAATTAATTTGGATGCGGTTGAAACGGCAAAACTTACTGCCAATACGAACTATCGTTATGACATTAAGGCAGATCACAATATTATAGCGGAAGGCAATTTCTACATTCAATCCGCAGTAACATTAACCGTATAGGAGGTTTATTATGGAAGAAAAAGTTGCCAGCGATTATCTCGTTGTCGGCGACCCAGACGAAGAGTCAACCTGGCATTTACCCGTAAAAGATAACGGGGTTGTATCGCACCGACTGATGGGCGCTGCATGGGCTGCGCTTCACGCTGGTTTTCGTGGAAACAAATATGAAGGCGAAGGCAAGGCGGAAGCATTAAAGAAACTAAAAGCATTATACAAAAAGGAAGGTATGCCATTGCCGACAGAAAACGAATATAATCCGCCTATGTCATTCTCTGAATACGAAAAGGCACAAGAAACAGACAAAACATTGGCAAACATTGCCAAAACTACAGAAATTTACAAGGAATTGCTTGACAATATAATCTTTAACGGTGATAATATCATAGAATTTGTAAAATCTTTGTCTAAGGATTATGTAGAGAGATTGCAAGGTATGACAGAAAAAGAACAAAACGCAGAAGAGGTTTTGGAATCATTTGCCGAAAGCTCCGATGGCGCTGTGATTATTGAGGAAAGTAAAACCGACACAGCGCTGTTAAAAATGCACATTAAGTTGATCGAGCCAGGTTGGGGCAATACAAGGGATAACAACTATTATCCAAAAGAAATGCTTCAACGTGATGCTCGTAAATTTATTGGCGCAAAAATGTTTCCAGTTGATCATCGTGAAGATGGAAAATCTGTTGGCAGTTGGGTATCTAACATTACAGATATTGTTGGATTTACTGAAACTGGCGCACCCGTTGCAGAGGTTGCGGTTATTGACCCGCAATTTGCAGAAAAAGTCAAAGCCATTAATCAGGCAGGATTGCTAAGCGATTTACAGTGTTCTATTATGGCTTCTGGTGTTGCAGAAGATGGATTTGAACTTGAGGGTCGAAAAGGAAAAAAAGTTGTTGAAATCAAACAGGCTGGCGATGTCGATTGGGTAAGACGTGCTGGCGCTGGTGGTATGGCACTATCTTTAGTTGAGAGTGCAGAAAATAATCAGGAGGTATCTATGGATGAAGAGTTGAAAGAAGTTCTTGAGGAAAAAACCGAAGAGGTTATTCAAGAAACTAAGAAAGATGAGCCTGTCGCTATTCACGAAACTGAAGAGCAACTGCTGACATCTTCACGCATCAAAGAAATCCTCGCAGAATCAAAACTGAGCCTGGTTTCCCAAAAGCGTCTCGCACGGGATAAATATTCCAGCGAGGAAGAAGTTCAGGAAGCGATTGTACTTGAATGCGAGTATATTGATGCAGTAACGGAGGCTGGCAAACCATTTGGTCTTGACGAAGCCAAGCCTAAGAATAAGAAACTTACCTTTGAGGAAGTTGAAGCCTTGAAAAATCAGGCTGTTAAGGAAAACATTTTTTAGGAGGTAGAAAATGGTTGATACTATTAAGAATTATTACGAAGTCGCCAGCGAAAACGGTGCATTACATTGGGATGTAACCCGTTCACGTCTGGAATACTCTGCTGGACTGGAAACCAACCCTGCCGCCGTGTTATCAGATACAAATGGCATTCAGGCTACTGGAACAATTCTTTCCATTAGCAAAGATGAACTGTCATGCGTGATTGATTTCACCCCGACAATGGTTTATCGCCAGAATGTGCGCAATGTGCTGACCTATAATACTGGTGCAGAAGCAACATGGGGCACTATCGCAGAAGGCGATACGATTTACTATGATCGTTCGGCAACCATGCCAGCAGACTGTCATCTGTCCACATCACCGTTGGATTCAACTGGTGCTGCAAACCCAATCTTTGGTATGCGTGTGAAAGAGAACGCAGAAGATACTTGCGTCGCCGTTGGTACTACTGTCGCTGGCTCAACAGAATATATTGCTGTAATGCAACTTGGCATCGCCTCGTTAGCATCACTATAAGCATAGGAGGAACTAATTATGGAAAATAATCTGAGTATGCGCAAGGCTATTCTAAGCCTCGCAGAGATTGACGCAAAAGCTGGTTACATTAATTCCCAAGAACATGAAAACCGCAAAAACGCAATCGAAACTATCTACAAAGAGTATAAGCATTTGTCGCCGAGCAAGCTTGCAGAAGTAATGACTACTGCAAATTTCTCTGCGTACTTTGCTGATGCTCTCCAGCGCCGATTGCTGGAACAATACACCTTCCAACGTTCTGCATGGATGGATTACACCAAGATTGAGTTGGTGAACGACACCCGTGACAAGAAATTGTTCCGCCGAACTCCTTTCGGTACTCTGTATCGCAGGGATGAGAAAGGCGAAGCAACTGCCGATGGAATGGAAGTTGACTATATCGAAATGGGTATTGAGGAATTTACCCGCCAGTTTGATGTATCTATCGAAGCTATTTTGAACGACGATCTTGGCGCTATTATGGAAACCCCACGGCTCATGTTTGATGCGGCACGTCGATTTGAGGACAGCTTTGTTTCTAACCTGTTCGATAACGCAACTTCACAGGCTGCGCTTATCGCTTTGGGTGCGAACTATGCTGGCACTGGTCGTCTGACCCATGCCAATCTCATGATTGGTATTGCTGCGATGGCTTCACGCCTTTACACTCGTAGTGATGGCACAACTTATCCTATCGCAGTCGAAGGCTTGACTTTGGTCATTCCCCCGATTCTTGCACCACAGGCTGAAACCATTTTCTCAAGCCAGCTCGCACCTGGTGTTGCCACTAACGACGTGAATGTAGTTAACAAATACATCCGTGGTTATCGGGTTGATCCTTATATCGGATTTACCGCCCCGAATATTCCATGGTATCTGTTTGCAAGTAACATTCCTTCCGTTTCCGTAGTTCGCCTACAGGCTGCACCTGCGCCATTCGTGGTAAAGAAACGTTCAGACATTGAATCCAGCATTGGGCAAGTTCCTGCATTTTACGGAATGGGATCATTCAATACTGGTGATGCCGAATGGAAAGTTGTCGATTACATTGGTGGTTGGGATGACAGCACTTATGCTGGCGTTACTGATTATCAGGGTATTTACTACTCATCTGGCACAACCGCCTAATTTTAAAAAGGGAGCATAAATATTATGGCTAAAACAAAGAAAGACGCTGTTACGCCCGTCCTGCCAAATACACCAGAAATGGAAGCTCTGCTTGGATTAGCTTACAAAATGGACGCTAAAAAAGCAGAAATGATCATTGCGGATTGGGAAAAGAATGGCTCTACATCAAAGTTTCCGTATGAAAGATACGAAGCGGCAGAGGCATTTCTTGCGGCTTACACTTCTAAGCCTGTTGTTATTAGTAAGCGACAGCCTTGGAGGCGTTTAAGATAATTGGAGGTAATTTATGGATTTACCGCTTTTACGAACAAACACCATACATACTGGGGTTTTGGGCGTTGAAGGAGCAGACAATCCGCTTGGTGTTCGCACAGTTCCATCCGCTAATGTGTATCATGTCGATTTTGATCACTTAGCTGCAAAAGACACGAATGATGGAACTGACCCAGAACACCCGCTTAAAACTATACAGGCTGCTGTTGATAAGGTTGGTGATTATGACTGGATTGTTGTTCGGTCAATCGACCCTGATGGCGAAAACGTCATAACCAATGACTATACTGTCGGTGGCAACTATGTAAAGCTAATCGGTGCAGGCCCTACACGATATACCCCTGTATGGTTATCAAAGGATTTGAGTTCTGCATGTTTAGACCTGCGTGCAGTTGGTTGGCACATAATCGGGTTTAACTTTAATGTACAGAATGATGGTACTGGTATTGAAATCAGGCACACAGATTCTGGCGCAAACGACATTGCTATTCGGACTATTATCGAAGGGTGTCATTTCACACGGCGTGTTATTGGTTTAGGAGGATAAGATGTTTGGAATAGTATCTCATGGCGCTTACGATGTCTGGATTATTGACAATGTTTTTGAAGGTTTGCAAGACGGTCAGGGGACTGCCACAGCTATTTATACTGGCACAACTCCGTTAGCAATTCCTTACAGAAACCACATTATCGGAAACATATTCTTTAACAACGACAACAACATTGATTTTCAATGCAATGGCTCACGGATTATGCAGAACATAGTTCAAGCTACATCTGTTGATGTTACAGCAACGGTTAATGTTAGAACAACTTTGCCAGGAAATCCTGGTGATGACAACATTGTTTCCGACAATATATTTGAAGGCGATTACTCTAATACTGGCGGTTATATTGCTGGAACTCACGATATGTGGGTTGGAAATATCTGTAGTGATACAGCCGAAACAGAAGTTGGCGACAATGGCTTTTCAGTTGCGATACCTGCGGCATAGGAGGAAATATGGATTTACCACTCTTTAAGAAAAATGAGTTTTACCCAATGATATGGGGTATCCGTGAAACAGAAATTCCTATGGGTATGCGGTCTGTTGGAACTGGAAATGTCTATTATGTTGATTATGACCATAATCTGGCAAATGACGACAATACTGGTGTTGACCCCGATAACCCATTGAAAACCATTCAGGCTGCTGTTGATAAGGTTGATGATTACGATTTTATCGTAGTGCGTTCAATCGACTCAAGCGGTGAGCAGGTTGTTACATCTGGTGATGCAGACCATGTTACCCTTATTGGTTGTGGCGATTCTCGCTACACACCCACATGGACTGCGGATACAGGCGAATACTGCCTTGTGTTGAATAATGATGGCTGGAAGGTTTCTGGATTTAGATTTTTAGTACCTGCCCCAAGCATTGCGCTTGCTGGCGGTATTGGTGTCGTTGTTACTGGCGACATGAATGTAATTACTGGTAACTATTTTGACGGTGGGACTGTTGGTGCGGAAGGTATTTATACCTCTGGTAGCGATACCTGGGTTATGGACAACTTCTTCTCTCTGTTCCACAGCACGGCTGGCTCTGTAGCAATTAATGCTTCGACAGACGGAACAAAACTATTTGTGATCAACAATGTATTTATGGACAATGACAACCATATTGTTTCTCTCAAGCCAGAGTCGTTTATTACTGGTAACACCATTCAGCAGGTTGGGTATGCTTACACCGCTACGGTAAGTCTTGATACATCAGATGCTACAAACAGCATTGTTTCAAGGAATGTATTTGGCGGTGATTACTCAATCGCTGGTGGATTTGAAGGTGATGCAACTGATATGTGGGTCGGGAATATTTCCGATGACATTGCAGAAACAGAAGTTGCTGATAACGGATTTACTGTAGCGATACCTGCCGCATAGGATTATTATGGCTAAGAAAAAGGTTGACTCAAAAGGCGTTCTCAACCAGATTGCAGAAGCAAAAAGCATTGAAGACCTCGTTGCCATTATGAAAGATGTTCCCGTAAAAACAAAGGACATTTCATACGCCCTGTATCTGAAAATGGAAGAGTTTATGCCAAAGAGGATTAAATGAACTGTACAGGCAGATTTGCCAACGCAGAAGACTATATAGACCTGCTATGTAGTGGTAGCATAGACGATTTGAGCCTTCTCGCCACCATCAACGGTTATCTTGACATAGCAGCGTCTGATATTCATATGGCGATGGCGGCGGTTGGGGCTTGTGATTGCACATTATCAACTTATGCTTTAGATTTTCTAAAGAAACTTAATATTATAGACGCAGCACGCCTCCACAACTGTCCATGTGCCAGAATAAGCGAAGAACAACGACAGGCTTATACAGACTTTGTAAACGAAAACCTTCGTAGAATAATAAACGGTGAGATCGAACTTTGCGATGGATATATGGGATCAATGCAACCTGCTTATGGAACTGCTGAACAAAATCTTACCGTATTTAGTGCGCCAGATATTATATTGAGGCGCATACAGAGAGAAGGATAAAATGGCTTGAGGCGGTAACAAAATAAGGGTTGTTGCGTCGCAAAAACCTGTTATCACTTTTGGCGAAAAAGGATTATTGCTTGTAAGATACAACGGATGGCTTGAAGAATACATTGTAAAGACTAATATTGCGAAATATAGATTTACTAAGGACAAAAGAGAGCAGTATGTTGATGCAAGAGACAGAGAATACTTTGTAAACGAAATTTATGATGGCGTAAGGATGTTTGATGCTTAGGACAAGGGTAACATTACCACCTAATTTTAAGGAGAGATTAAGTCCAGAGAGGATTAATAAGGCTGTTGAAAAACACCTTGACAAATCCTACGATAGAATAAAATCTCTTTATGCTGAAACCTACGCAACATGGGAACATAAGCCTAAGTTTATCTTTGAGAAAAAGATGGAATCTAATGGTATGCGATACAAATATTACACAGAAGATGAAATTTACGGATATGTGCATAACGGGACAAAACCACATGACATATATCCAAGAGGTGATTATCCGTTAGCTTTCCCGTGGGCTGGCTTTCCTGGCGCACATGAGCCACGAACTGAGCCACGCATAGTGGGAAGCTGGGGTGTCAATACACACGAAAACGGAATGTACTTTTTCCGTCATGTTAGTCATCCAGGCATAAAGCCAAGAGAGTTTACAAGAATGATTTACGAAGAGATCGAGCCAATTATCACTAAGCAACTTTTCGCAGAATTACGGAGGTGATATGGAAGAGGAAGTAAGAACAAAGAAATTAGCAATAGATGTTATCAAGGTAACAAAAGACGTAGCACTTGTACAATGGATAGAAAACAAGCGCAGAAAAAGAGGTTATATTCCTCTGTCTAAAGTTGAAACCGACAAGGTTGATGAAAAGGTTTTGGCAAAGGCAAAGCCGTATGGAATACCATTCGCAGATGTTGTAAAACTAAAGGCTTCAGCCCAAGACCTTGAAGATAAGTTATATGATAAAAATATCTGGACGGCAGAGGATTTACAAAAACACTCAAGAGAGTTACCAGGTATTTTACAATCAATTTATGCGGTAGACATGGCTGCTCTACTCACGGCAGCACGAAACTACGAAAATTAGGAGGTTTACATGAGTGATGTTTTAACCCAACTCAACGGTGCTGTTTTTATTGCCCCAGACGGCCCAGGTACTGCCTGGTACTATCTTGGCGATTGTGCATACGCAGATGATCTTTCTCTGCCGAAGTCAGCCAGCACCCCTATATTTTGCTACTCTGCACGGACTGGAAAGTTCGTAAAGCGTGGCAGTTCAATGGAAGCGCCAGACAATGGTACTATTACCGTTTCATCGCTTCTGGAACGCACAGCCAACAAGCTTGAGCAATTACGCTGTAGCCCGACGCTGTATATCGCACAGACAGCTTGCGGTATCAAATCAGACCTCAAAAACGCAGACAGGGTTTGGCCATTAGTTCATGCGGACATTGAGAGTATGAGCTATTCTAATCTTGCGCATTATTCTGATGATGGCGCTTCGGAAGTTAGTGTTGATTTCGCATTTGACCCCGATGTGCAAATGATGGTATTACTGGATATTACCCGTCTTACCACAGCAGATACAGACTCTGTAAATGACGTTGACGCTGTTTCACTTGCCGTTTGTGCAGGTGCTGGTTGTGGAAATCCCGTTAATCCTGGCGAAATCGCATGGACTGCATCTGACAGTGCTGCAGGCCCTGCTCTTGGCACACCACAGATTACCGAAAACTATGGCTCAACATGGACTGACGCAGCCGCTGATCCATTTGCTGCTGGTATGAGCATTATGTCATCTGCGATTGTCGATGTTTCACCAACCGTACGACGCATTATCGTTGGTATGGAAGCCCCCGCTGGCGCACAGGGTATGATTGCTTATTCAGACGATGAGGGCGCAACATGGAGTACGGTCAATATTGGTGGCGCTGTGGCTGGGCATGGCTCTGCTAATTACAACACTATTTTCGCACTAGATTACTACCACGTTTGGCTTGCATCAGCAGCTGGTTATATCTATTTCAGCGATGACGGTGGTGCTTCTTGGACAGCACAGGAATCTGGCAGTATTCATGTTGGTGACTATATGTCCATTGACTTCTATGACGAAAACTATGGCGTTGCAGTAGGTGCAGCAGACATTATCGCTGTAACACAAGACGGTGGTAACACATGGACTGCCGCAACCGTTACTGGTGGTGGCGGAGACATGCTGACATGCAATATCAGCGATGATAATGTAATTTGGATTGGCGATGATGACGGCAAGCTTTGGCGATCAGACGATTTCGGTGATTCCTGGGCACAGGTAACAAGCTTTGTTGGGTCAGGCGTTGGCGATGTTCGCCATGTAGAGTTTGTCAATCCTGTTACTGGATTCTTGGTAACAAATAGCGCCGCACCTTTAGGCACAATCCATCGCACGAAAGATGGTGGATATACCTGGGAAGCGTTAACAACCCCGACCAACTCTGGTCTAAATGGTGGATCATTCTGGGATGCAAACAACGGTTACGTGGTTGGTGAAGCCAACAGCGGTACTGGCGTTATCCTAAAGGTCGCACCAAAAACTTAAAATTAGGGAGTTTTATCTAATTTCATTGTGGGGGTGCAGGTGTATGCTCCCGCACCTGCCACCCCACATCGGGAGCTAATATTATGACAAAGAAAGATTTTCCTTCAACGATTGATGGCAAGAAGGCTGGTGTTTTTAAGGCATCAGACGGTAAAGAGTATTCCATTATCGGAATGACTCTTATGGAATTACAGACAATTAGTGAAGAAGTTGAGGCTGAATGGTTAAAAATGGGCTATCCATTACCAAAGCCTCCCATGCAAAGACTTGCGCCACAATTCGGCGATCCAAGTCAATACTTTTTAGTGCCTTACACAGAAACGACCATAGAAGAGGGCACAGAATACGAAAAGAAACTATGGAACGCCTACCAAGAAATGGAAGGCGAGTTCAATAAGCTTTCTGCAAAACGCATGTTACTTGCAATTGTGAGTAGAATTGTCGTTGGGCAGGAAGACTTAGAAAAATTTCTTGAGGAGCGTAAGAAACTAACCAATACGTCCCTCAAGTTACCAGAGGATGAGTTTGCTGTTAGGAAACTGTATGTAGAGGTCAATATTATAGGCGCACATACCGAATCAGAGATGACAGGAAGCATTTCCCAAATTCTGGCACAGTCTTTGAAGGTTGCTGGGGTAATTACCGATAATGAGGTTGACAAGATAATCGGTTTATTTCGCAATCCGAGACAAGAATCTGAATCTGAATCTAAGGGATCAGCAGATACCAGAGAGGCACAGGGGGCGTTGGGAAACTAACGCTATATTTTCTTATTTAGACATTTGCCACGATTGGGGCAAATTAAATCCATCTGATTTCGGCGTGTGTCATCCATGGGAGGACACGGCGGTTATGGCAGCCTACACATTTGCATCGTCTAAGATGGAAGCGTGGGAAGGGCATATTCGTCAAACCGAGATGGAAAAAGCTGAAAAGAAAAGGAAAAAGCGCTAATGGCTAATGAAGTAATAGGCATAGAAACCATATATGAGTCAAAGGGGGCAGAAAAATACTCAAAGCTTCTCATAGAAATCATTGGGCTATTGCAAGCAATAGATAATATAAAACTTGCATCTATGGAAGACTCAATGTCAAAAGCTTCCAAGGATACCCAACTGTTAAAGGATGGGCTTTTAGCTATTGCCAATGTTCTTACTTCTATACAAAGCACAAGTCTATCTGGATTATCCCAACAACTTCAAAACATATCAAAACAACTAAGTGGTGCTGCTGGCGGTGTTGGTGGTGGCGGTATCGGTAGCGATGCTGGTGCTGGTGCAGCGGACAATTTTGGAGAAGGCTTTAAAAAACAATTCGCAAACATAAACTGGTCAAGAGTAATTAGGGATTTT
>Ga0209096_1004670_pt1 | contig 10850 bp, 5 predicted proteins | sample AD_UKC034_MetaG_FD_184407 | JGI IMG/M metagenome (GOLD analysis project Ga0209096, IMG submission 184407) | Active sludge microbial communities of municipal wastewater-treating anaerobic digesters from USA - AD_UKC034_MetaG (SPAdes) (version 2) | ecosystem: Engineered > Bioreactor > Anaerobic >...
GACCCCATGCCGTATTCGCACACCATTCTGCGCACCAGCTCCGTTGTCTTTTCGAGGTCGTTGTGAGCTCCGGAAGTAAGCTCGCCGAAAGCTATCTCTTCGGCCACTCTTCCGCCAAGCATTACCACGACCTGGTCCAGTATCTCTTCTCTGCCGATGAGATATTTGTCCTCAAGCGGAAGCTGCAGAGTATACCCGAGGGCAAATCCTCGCGGCAGGACGGAGATCTTGTGCACCGGATCGGCTTTCGGGAGCAGTTTTGCCAGAAGAGCGTGCCCTACTTCGTGAATGGCTACCACGTCTTTTTCTTTGTCGTTTATGACCCTGCTTTTCTTGGACGGTCCGGCAACCACCCTGTCTATCGCCTCTTCCGCTTCGGACATGGTCACTTTTTTCTTGTCCCTCCTGGCGGCCAGAAGCGCCGCTTCGTTCAGAAGGTTCTCAAGGTCCGCTCCGGTAAATCCGGGGGTCCTTCTTGCCAGTATCTCCATGTCCATGTCTTCGGCAAATTTCTTTCCCCTGGCATGCACGTCCAGTATGGCCTTGCGCCCTTTTATGTCCGGCTTGTCCAGCACGATCTGCCTGTCAAACCTGCCCGGCCTGAGCAGTGCCGGATCGAGTATGTCCGGCCTGTTCGTTGCCGCAATTATTATCACATTGGTCTTCTGGTCAAAACCGTCCATCTCGACCAGAAGCTGGTTGAGCGTCTGCTCCCTCTCATCATGTCCGCCGCCGAGCCCCGCCCCGCGCTGGCGGCCGACCGCGTCGATCTCATCCATGAATATTATGCATGGAGAGCTCTTCTTTGCCTGGGTGAACAGGTCCCTTACCCTGGACGCGCCAACCCCCACGAACATCTCAACAAAGTCCGATCCCGAAAGCGAAAAGAAAGGGACATCAGCTTCTCCGGCAATCGCCCTTGCCAGAAGTGTCTTGCCGGTACCGGGAGCTCCCATCAGAAGGACGCCTTTCGGGATCCTGGCGCCTATATCGTTGAACTTCTTCGGGTCTTTCAAAAAATCTACTATTTCTTTGAGCTCTTCGCGCGATTCGTCCACTCCCGCTACGTCGGCAAAAGTGACCTTGCTTTCGGTGTTGAACGGCTTGGCCCTTGACCTGCCGAAAGAAAGCGCGGTGTTATTCGCAGACTGCGCCTGGCGCATCAACAGCCACCACAAAAGGGCAAAGAACAGCAGCGGAAGCATTATCTGCAGCAGAAAGCTGACTATCCAGCCGGATTCCGACGGCGGCTCCACTCTGATGTCTACCTTTTTCTGCCTCAGGTTCTGCACAAGGTTGGGATAGTTTATCGCGCGTGTCTTGAACTCTTTGCCGTCGGCAAGCTTGCCCTTTATGATGTCCCCGGATATTTGCACCTGTTTTACCGAACCGGATTCGACTTTGTTCAAAAAATCCGAAAACCCGAGGTCCTGCGGAGCCTGCGCCCTGTTAAAGAACGGGGATAACAGCCCGACCGCTATAAGCGCGATGATACTGTAAATAAAGATATTTTTCCAGCCGTCTCTCATTTTTGCGCCTCTTACCTAAATTATACTTTAATTGGCGGGGCTAAACAACACTTATGTCACGTCGCGGAACGCATTCTCCGAGCAGCCTTCTTTGACCCGAGAGATGGTTTTTTGGCTTTATTCCAGAGTTTTTCCATCTCATCCAGTGAAAGCTCCGAAAGCAAGGCGCCTTTGGCGCGGCAGTGCTTTTCGATCCTAAAGAACCTTTTGGAGAACTTTTCGACCGAATTATGGAGCGTCTCTTCGCTGTTTAGACCCATCTTTCGGGCAACGTTGACTATGGAGAACAACAGGTCGCCCATTTCTTCGGAAAGCCTCTTCTTTTTGAGAGGCTTAGAACCTATGACTTCCCGAATCTCCTCCAGCTCTTCAAACACCTTGTCCCAGGCTCCCGCGACGTTGTCCCAGTCAAAACCCACGCGCGCGGCCTTTTTCTGGGTCTTGTCCGCCCGGTACAGGGCCGGCATCGCTTTGGGGATGGAATCTAATATGGAGCGCACGGATGCTTCCTCAGATTTTATCTGCTCCCAGTTGCTCCAGACCTGCATAACTCCCTTTACTTTTTTTCCGGCAAAGACATGAGGATGCCTTCTGATCATTTTATTCTTTATGCTGTTTATCACATCCCTTATGCCGAATTCGCCTTTTTCCTCGGCTATCCTGGCATGAAGGACCACCTGCAAAAGCACATCCCCGAGCTCGTCCATGATCTTTGCATTGTCTTTTTTATCTATTGCATGGATCAGTTCATATGCCTCTTCCACGACATAAGGCTTGAGCGAACTGTGAGTTTGTTTTCTGTCCCATGGGCAGCCTCTCTTGCCGCGCAGCTTCCTTATTACATTTACCAGCCCGTCGAATTCCTTCATATATTGATTATATGCCGTTTAGATGCAAGAAAACAACATCGAGCGCCGATATACTATATGAAATGAGCATAGCGGACATAACCATAAATCCGGTACAGATACCGCCTAACTGGGGCGTTCAGCCCCCTTCGGTGCCAAAGCAGGTCGCGGCCCAAAAACCCAAACCTGATATGTCGGCTGAAGACGCTTTGAACCTGCTCAAACTTGTCAATGTAGGCAAGTATGTGCTGGACGTGCAGTCTCTTGGTCTTTCCCCGGAAGAAATGATCCTGGCGGCTGACAGCATCAAATCCGCCAGAAAGAGCGGTACGGGAGTGGAATTTGAGAACGGAAGGATACATATCCCGGAAGATATCTTCAAAAGCATACTTAATGCGTGCAAAAAAGGCCCGGACAGGAATATCAACATAATGGATGCGTCAAGACCTAAGATTACTATCGCCCCGGGCAGCCCGTCACAATGATTTCTTGATCTTTTCTACAAGATCCTTTACTGTTGATCCCGCAACACGCAGATATGCTCTGACGCCGGCCTTTTCAACGGAAACGAGATCGGCTTTTTTTCTTATCCTGCCGACGCCTTTTTCTTTTGCCGCAAGCTTAAGGTCAAGAATATGGAACAGATTGTCGGCTTCCTGAGGAAGCCTGCCGAACCGGTCATTTATCTCTTCATACAGTCTCTGCCTGTCTTCCTGAGTCGAGACTGAATTCATTCTCTTATACAATGAAGATCGTTCCATCTCATCCTCTACAAAAGATGACGGAAGGAAGGCATCTATCTTAAGGTCTATTTCCGGCTCTCTTTCGCGCTGGAGCCTTTCCCCTTTTGCCTCAATAGAAGCCTCCTTCAGTATCTCGCAGTAAAGATCGAACCCGACCGCAAGCACATGCCCGTGCTGCTGGGCTCCCAGGACATTCCCCGCGCCTCTTATCTCCAGGTCTTTCATGGCGATCTTTTGGCCTGACCCGAGTTCCGTATAAGATTTAATTGCGGTCAGCCTGTCCATGGACTTTTCGGTAAAAGATCCGCCCTGTTCATACAGAAGATAGGCAAAAGCTTTCACGTCAGACCTCCCCACCCTTCCGCGGAGCTGGTAAAGAGTGGAAAGCCCCATCTTCTGGGGGTCTTCTATGATGATGGTGTTGACGTTGGGCATATCCAGCCCGGATTCGATTATCGTCGTGCATACCAGAACATCATACTTGCCCGAGGAAAAATCCATCATGATCTTTTCAAGAGTCCTTTCATCCATCCTTCCGTGCGCCCCGGCTATCCTTATGCCTGGACACAGGTCTTTGAGCCTTTTTACGGAAGCCGCTATAGACTCGACCCTGTTGTGGACATAGAAAACCTGCCCGCCCCTTTCGATCTCTTTTTCGACGGCCTCGCGCACGGTCTTTTTGCTCCACGGGCCTACGTGCGTCTGTATCCTGCTTCTTCCGGGCGGGGGGGTCTCTATCACGCTCATATCCCATATGCCCGAAAGGGCCATATAGAGCGTCCTGGGTATTGGAGTTGCGCTCATGGAAAGGACGTCTACATGATTTTTGTATTTCTTTATCTTCTCCTTGTGCGCCACGCCGAACCGCTGCTCTTCGTCAATGATCAAAAGCCCCAGGTCTTTGAATGATATGTCCTTCTGCAAAAGCCTGTGCGTCCCGATAAGCACGTCCACGGCGCCCTGCCGGGTCTTCTCCGCGATCTCCTTCTGCTGTACCTTGTCCCTGAACCTGGAAAGCATCTCAACCCTGAAAGGAAAAGGGGAAAACCGTTCTTTGAATAGAAGATAGTGCTGTTCGGCAAGTATAGTGGTGGGCACGAGCATGCAGACCTGCTTTCCTGAATCAACCGCTTTAAAAGCCGCACGCATGGCGACTTCGGTCTTCCCGAAACCCACATCCCCGCAAAGCAGCCTGTCCATAGGACGGTCCGCACTCATATCTTTTTTTACTTCAAGCACCGCCGTATGCTGGTCCCGGGTCTCTTCATAGGGGAAAGCGTCCTCAAACTCCTTTTGCCAGAGGCTGTCCTCCGGAAAGGCGAATCCCGGAACCTCGCGCCTTGAGGAGTATATCTTTACAAGCTCTTTTGTCATGTCCTTTACGGACTTTTTTACTTTTTTCTTCAGTCTCGACCATTCTCCGGTTCCAAGCCGGCTTAATCTCGGAGGCTGTTCTGCTGGAGCGCTGTATTTGGACAAAAGCCTCATCTTGTTGACCGGAACATAGAGGCAGTCGCCTGAGTCGTACTGAATAAAGAGATAGTCCGAATATATTCCTGAAGCGCATTGTCTCTGTATGCCGCGGAATATCCCTATCCCGTAATGCCTGTGCACTACAAAATCGCCTTCCTTGAAGCCGGGATCCGCATTTGCGCCGGACGGCATCTCCGCCGGCTTGTACCGGCGTCGGGGCATCTGCTCCCCGAAGATCTCTTTATCGGTATAAAGCTCTATCCCTGCCGACCGAAGGACAAATCCTTCATGCAGTTCGCCATGCTCCACCCGTGCACCCGACGGAAAATCGGCCATAAGCTCTTTTAATCTGGCCGACTGTTTGCTGACGATAAATACCGAGGAGTTTTTGCCGTGCAGGCTCCGCAAAAACTTCTCCGCATCGCCGCCAAAATCTTCCGGCATCGAAGAATCCAATTCGTAAGCTTTTGAGCCGGCGGGAGGAAAACGCGTCAAAAACAGCTTTTGCCTGCCGGAAGCAAAGCCTTTGGGAACGTCGCCAGGGCTCCCGGCGATGAGAACGGAGGCCTTTTTATCAAGTGCAAAAAAATCCGAATCGCCCTCTTCAATGAAGGGGAGTATCCAGGCCTCGTCCGATACGGACGTAGATCTCTGGGTAAGCGGATCAAATTGCCTGAGGGACGCGACCTTTTCATTATCTAGCTCCAGTCTTGCTGGCCCTCTTCCGGGCGAATAGATATCAACTATTCCGCCCCTGACCGAGAACTCCCCTTCCGCCTCTACCGAGTAGACCCTTGAATAACCGGAAGAGGCAAGGACGGAAATAAGATTGTCCCTGTTTAGCGGCATGCCGTTTTTTATTGCTATCCTCTTAGAACTGATGGATGAAGAGGCGAAAGTATTTTTTGAGAACGAGGAATAAGAACCCGTGACAATGCACCGGGTCTTGTTCTGGGAGACCAGATCGATCAGGGGAACTCTGAGCGAAACATCTTCATTATCAAGAAAATATGAAAGAGGCATATCCTGGCCGAGGAATACGCTGAGCGCTTCATCCAGGCGCATCGCGTCGTCGCTCGTGGCGCACGCAACAAATATATTGTTTTTGAGACTAAGCGCGGCGGACGCAATGAACACTGCCCGCAGGGAGCCCCACAGTCCGGATACATGCCCGCAGGAAAGCGCTTCATCAAAAGGGGCCTTTTCTTTAAAAAGACGGGCGATCTCCGAAAGGCTCATTTTGTTACAGTTTTTTTGTTGAAGGAATTCATCGCTTTCGAGGCGCCGTCAAGGACTATGGCCTCCGCCGCGTCGGCAGCCAGGCCGACGGCCTCTTTGAAAGATTTTTTTTCGCTCTTTGAGAAACCCGAAAGCACGTATTCGGCTCCGCTTGGGCCTCCCTTATCGGGCTTTCCGACACCTATTCGTATTCTCATAAAATCCCTGCTGCCAAGATGCTCGATAATTGACCTGAGTCCGTTATGCCCGGCCGGACCGCCTCCGCTCTTTACCCTTATCGATGCGGGAGGCAGGTCGATCTCGTCATGTATCACAATGATCTCTTCGGGACGCGGCAAAAACTTCCGGGACGCGGCGGCAACAGCTCTCCCTGAATTGTTCATATATGTCTGGGGCATAAGAAGATGGACTATGGTTCCGCCCATGTCCGCTCTTGCTGTCAATGAGTTGAGAGCGCTTTTTTGCAGCAATTTGACCCGCAGGCGGTCTGCAAGTTCTTCTATGACCTTGAATCCGATGTTGTGGCGGGTGTTTTCATATTGCTTGCCGGGATTTCCGAGCCCCACTATGAGGTACATGATTATCGATTATAACACCAGCCCCCTGTCTTGGTAAGACAGGGGGCTGGATACATTGTTTATTCGGGCTTTATCTGGAACATCGATTTTAGTCCGTAGCCCTTGTTCCAGTTGAGCAGGTCTTCTATCATCCTCAAGCCGTAGTCCGTTCTGGCAATGATCTCCGCGGCCTCGGCACGGGTTATCCCCTCCTTGGGAGCAAACCTTTCCGTCGCGAGATAGTCCAGCACGCCTCTTTGCTTTGATGTTTCAATGTAGCCCGCAGCCCAGTGTTCCTGTGCCACATCCATGTACGGGTCGTCATCGGGGTCGACAACATAGTCGGAATCAAATCTTGTTGCCACAGAAACGCCTTCCGCGCGGGTTATCCTTCTGTCGGCCTTGAACTCCTTATCAGGATAACCGATGACAAGCCCCATGTCCTTGGCCGCGTCTACGTACCTCACGGACCAGTGGTAATACGGCAGATCGGGGAACACCTGGCGTTCTATGGTGCGCTTAAGGTCCGGCTTGGTTATCCTTACCATCATGGTAGTAAGCTCTGCCCTGCTCATGACCTGGTTTGGCCTGAACAGTCCGTCCGGATATCCCTCGAAGAGCCCGGCAGTCGCGCCTATCTCGATCGATTCAAACGCCCAGTAATCTTCCGGCACATCTTTGAAAGAAGCCACCTTAAGTATCCTGCGTTTTTCTTTATCCAGATTGTTTCCTTCCGCATCAAACGCTTCGGCAATAAATGCCCGCTTGCCAAATCCCTCGAGCGGGGTCTTTATCTTAAATGTCTTCTGGCCGTCTATCACTTCGATAGGGATAGGCGTGCCGTTTATCTCAAGCTGGTCGACCTCAGGCCTTACCATGCCGTAGATCCTTACATAATCCCTGCGCGTGATAAGCTTGTCTCGCGGCATGAGCAGCGTGATGTACTTGTCGACTTTCGGCTCTTCTTTTTTCTCCTCTCCGACGAACGAGAATGAGAAAAAGTGTGTCGCATTCTCCGCGATCGAGCTGTACGGGTGGTAGGCATAATCGAACCTGATGCCGTGCATCTTTATGCCGGCACCAAGCGTAAGGTTGGTGGCCTGTGCAGCGTCAACACTGGAAGGATAAGGGTCCTTGTCAAGGCCTGCCCGCAGGGACAAATAATCATTGGGCATGAACTCAGCGCCAAGATGGACTCCCATCGGCCTGTTGTCGGTACTGTGAATATCGATATCCGCTGCCAGATTGAGCTTAAATGAAGAGTCTATCAGGGCCAGGTCCTCTTCTCCAAACAGCGCTATCTTGGCGCCTGCTTTCGTCACAGAGGGAACATCCTCTTCGACTCCGCTCCTGTATGTGACCGCTCCTCCCATGCTGGATGGAACCATGTTCTGCTGGTTAAGCCCCAGAGACAGCCAGCCTTTTGGGGCATATAAGATGCCCAGATCCAGGTCTATCCCGCGTCCTCCGGCATAATAAGCCTCATCCGTGCCGGAACCCTGCTGGTCAAAATATTTCAGGTTAGCTCCGACATATATGTCCTTGGCAAATCCGGCAACTTTTTCCAGCGGGAACCCGTATGAAACAAACCCTACGCTGTTACTGTACTCGCCCAGGGACGACGGGGTCGGCCAGTGGGTGGTCGAGGTTGCGTCGGCGCCAAGTATCCATATTCCGTCAACCCTCGAAGTGATATATCCAAATCCCAGGGATCCTGTCTCCATCGGGATAACGCCGCTTAGAACGCTGTACTTGACGTCGCCCATGAAGTTGGAATACATGGTCGTAAGCTTCCAGGAGTCTATCTTTCCCAGGCCCGCTGGGTTCATGAACACGGTATCGGCGTCTTCGGCCACTGCCACGTAAGCTTTGCCCATCCCAAGAGGCCTTGCGCCCACACCAATATAAGTCGGATCTATCGCGAATCCTGCCTGCTGCGCATATGAAGCACCTGCCACAGAAGCGGCCAATATCAATGCTAGTGCTAATATCGTTATCTTTTTCATCGTTTTATCACCCATACCTTGGTCTTTCCGATAAGCCTGCTGCCTGAGACCAGCCTCAATAAATAGACGCCGTTGCTTGCTATTGTCCCGTAATCGTCTATCCCGTCCCATTCGTATTCGTTAAACCCTGTCGTAGCGGTAAATACTCTCTTGACCACGATCCTACCGGTCATATCGAACAGGTAGATCGCCACCTGGGTGTCCTCGCTGATGTTAAAAGCTATCTTGGTGGTGCCGTTGATCGGATCGAACGGATTAGGATAGTTGAATACAGTTCCGTCATTGCCGTTGAGCGTAATGCGGAATTCTGCGGAGTTGCCGGATGTATCGCTCACGTTGATAGTAAATTCGGTCGGCCCGTATGGCAGAGGAGATGTAACTATCAATTGCATGCGGCCGGTGGCCGGGTCAAAAGTGACCGCAGGAACCGAACTAAGATCATAATTATTTACCAGCCGCACCCTTATTGACGAAGGATCTATCGCCACGTCGTCAGTCAGCAGTGCCGTTATCACCGGGGTCCTGCCCACAAAATCCCCGTCCATGACCAGCTTGCCGTCGAACCTAACATCGCTTATGACAGGCGGTGTATCGTCCAGCACCGGACCTGTCGGCTCTGTCACGGTAAATATGTCGTTCGGCGTCTCCGGAGAGGTCCCGTTCGGCGTAGTTACAGTGATATGGTAATCGCCCACTCGTATCCCCGGCGGCACTATAGCGACTATCTGCGTAGGCGTGACCGATACAATGGTCATCTCAACTGTCCCGATACGTACCGAAGTCGCGCCGTCAAGGTTTGTTCCGGTTATAGTGACCTCAGTGGAAGTCGTGTTCACGCCGGTATCGGGGTCAATCCCGGTAACGGCCGGAGCGGTAGTTACTATAGTAGGAGCAGTCACAGTGAACTGGTCGGCCGCGGATGTGGCTGATGTCCCGTAAGGGTTGGTGACGGTCACATGATATGTGCCCACCGGCAAGCCCGACTGGATAACAGCGGAGATCTGCGTCGCGCTGTCGACTGTGAACGAACTCACATCCCAGGTCCCTATCTTGACCGAGGTCACGCCGCCGAAATTGGTACCCGTAACTACGACCGGCGTAGCTGTGTCGTTCTGCCCTGTATCAGGCGTTACGTCTGTGACCGTAGGGAGGTTCGAAACGCTTACGTTCTCGGCCACCAGATAGTCGACAAAGTGCTGTACGGCTGTGGCCTGCGTGCCGCGGTAGACTATTGTGTAGCCTTTTATGACCTTGCTGAAAGTGCCTTCGAGAAGGACTCCGTAAGGATCCCTTACGAATGAAGAGAAAGGTATTTCCACTTTGTGCCAGGAAGTATCCGTCAATGGGATGTCAATGCTGACAAAAGCTTCCTGCTCAACTCCGGCAACATCCGCTTCCTTGAGGCTTACGGCGATAGTGTTGCTTGTGCCGTCGCCTTTTACCCAAAGGCTTATCCCTGAATAAGGTGTAAGCGTTTTGGCCTCGAGCGTGAGACCCCCGCCCCAGTATCCGCCCCACTGCGTCCCGGTGGCGCCTGGATAGCCGATCTCCATTGAACGCACGCCTTCCTGAACAACCGTTGTAGAATTGGCCGGCGCCGCTATAGTGGCTTCGTCCACGCCTGAACCCGACTCGTAGTAATAGTCCATCATTCCGCGGTGGTCTCTTTCCGCATAGAATTCATAGTCATCGATCACCACTCCGTCAAATACCGGACCTGGGTCCGTCACGGTAAATGCAGCTGTCACGGTTTCTGTGCCCAAAGCGCCGAGGCTGGTCGATACCGTAAGGATCCTTGCACCGGTAGCTGCCGCGGGATCTATGGTCACGTTCACGGTCGCTGACAAAGTGCTTGCCACGGTCACCGAATTGACTGTAATGCCCGATCCGCTGAAGCTTGCGCCCGTTGTGCCGTTTATGAAGTGCGAGCCGGTGCCGCTGACTACAATATTGCCCGTCCAGCCCTGGTCACCGCTGTTGGGATTAATAGATATCGAAGGCTGCATGACCGTAAAGATATTTCCGGTAGCTGTTTCGCCGCCGGTCGTAACAGTCACAGACCTTAATCCGAGGGCTGCCCCCGTGCCTATAGATATGTTCGCCGTCAGCTGCGTCGCGCTTGTCACAGTGGTCGAATTGACCGTTATATCAGCCCCGAAATTGGCTACGGACGTTCCGTTAACAAAGTTCGTATTGCTCCCCGTGATCGTTACGTTGAGGTTGCTGTCGCCACGGTACCCGCTCGCCGGACCCGCCAAACTAAGCGTCGCAGGAGTCCCCGCTGCAACAGTAAATGCAGCTGTCACGGTTTCTGTGCCCAAAGCGCCGAGGCTGGTCGATACCGTAAGGGTCCTTGCACCGGTAGCTGCCGCGGGATCTATGGTCACGTTCACGGTCGCTGACAAAGTGCTTGCCACGGTCACCGAATTGACTGTAATGCCCGATCCGCTGAAGC
>Ga0209096_1004673_pt1 | contig 10843 bp, 5 predicted proteins | sample AD_UKC034_MetaG_FD_184407 | JGI IMG/M metagenome (GOLD analysis project Ga0209096, IMG submission 184407) | Active sludge microbial communities of municipal wastewater-treating anaerobic digesters from USA - AD_UKC034_MetaG (SPAdes) (version 2) | ecosystem: Engineered > Bioreactor > Anaerobic >...
GGATGGTAAAGCGCAGAAACTGAATTTTCTGGGGTTTGAACGGGACGATCCGGCTGTGATCTGCTACATCGAAATAGAGAACGTAAAAAAATTTAAAACGATTAACGTGCGCAACGAAGTGATAATGGATTTGTACGATGACCAATCGAACATTGTACACATTACCTACAAAGGCCCGGTAAAAAGTTTCCGGTTGGTGCGCAATAAGCCTGAGGATATGCTAACGTTTGAATGATAGGTTGTGCGTAATGCAGGCTATACCTACAACCGCCCTTTGTGATTAAGCACTTGTTAATCTTTACCGGGTTTGCGACTTTGCGAAAAAATTTAAAACAGATATGCGTTCAAAAATTGTTGCCGGTAACTGGAAGATGAATAAAACCCTGGAAGAAGCACAAACACTTACTTCCGAGCTAATGGGCATGATTGCCGATGAAGTGAAAGGAAATGTGAAAGTGGTGTTATGCACTCCGTTTCCATACTTGTATCCGGCAAAACAACAACTAGGCAACAACGCACGCATAGCGGTTGGAGCACAAAATTGCAGCGAACATGCATCGGGCGCCTACACAGGCGAAACCGCAGCCCCGATGTTGAAGTCGATGAACATTCCGTACGTAATCCTGGGCCATAGCGAACGCAGGCAATACTTTGGTGAGGATTCAAAGTTGCTTGTCAAAAAAATCGATATTGCCCTGGCGAACGGCCTCACGCCCATTTATTGTTGTGGCGAGCCGCTGGAAGTGCGCGAGGCATATGGACATGAACAATTGGTGAAAAAGCAAGTGGAGGAAGCGTTGTTTCATCTCTCGGATGAAGCCATTAAAAAAGTAGTAATTGCCTATGAACCGGTGTGGGCAATTGGCACCGGTAAAACCGCCACGGCACAGCAAGCACAGGATATGCACGCGGTTATTCGTAAACACTTAGCCGCAAAGTACAGCGCGGCTGTAGCCGATGAAATTTCTATTTTATATGGAGGAAGTGTAAATGCAGCCAATGCAAAAGAATTGTTTGCTAATGCTGATGTAGATGGCGGCCTGGTGGGTGGTGCTTCGTTAAAGAGCCGGGAGTTTACCGAAATTGTTAAAGCAATTTGAGAGAAATTTTTCGGAACTTGTGCAGAAAGGTTGCGATGCCGTAATAAATCCGGCATGATGTTCATTCCTGGGTGTTTTTGAGATGACTTCTGGTTGATTTACGATTTTGGTATTGCTAACTTCAAAGTAAATTTGCGCAATGAAAATTTTAGTTGATATAAAGGAGGGCAAAGGCGATTTCATCCTTGAGCTCCTTAACAGTTTTCCGTTTGTAAAGACAAAAAAAATTTCACCAGATAAAGCTAAGTTTTTGCTTGAATTAAAGGACGCATTGGACGAAGTGAAATTGGCTAAGCATGGTAAGGTGAAATTGAAGTCTGCACATGACCTCATTGATGAGTTATAAAGTTGAAGTGACCAGTCTTTTCGCGAAGCAACTGAAACGACTTTCGAAAAAATACCCCTCTCTAAAACTCGAATACGTAAATTTGGTTCAATCGCTGGTTACCAATCCTACTCAAGGAAATAGTCTTGGAAATAATTGTTTTAAGATTAGGGTTTCAATTGGGTCAAAAGGAAAGGGAAAGTCGGGGGGTGCAAGAGTAATCACCTACATTCACTTCAGGCAAAATAGGGTTTTTCTTTTGTCCATTTACGATAAATCTGAGCAAAGTAATATCACTTCTCAAGACTTAAAAAATTGGATAGCTTTCCTGATTTAGATCTTTATGAAAACGTTATGCCTTTCAGTAACCTGCAATCCCGAATTTTCTGAAATCCTGATGGCCGAAATAGGTGAGGCCGGCTTCGATACCTTTATGGAAACGGAAACTGGCTTTGAAGCGTATTGCGAAGTCAATGAATTCGACAAAAGACTGCTGGAAGAAATAAAAACAAAATATGCATTTGTAAGTCCGCTCTTGTTTCAATTCGATGAAATCGAAAAGCAAAACTGGAATGAGGAGTGGGAGAAAAATGTTGAGCCGATTATTGTCGATGATAAATGCCTGGTGCGCGCGGCTTTTCACAAAATAGAAAAAACTTATCCGTACGAAATCATCATCACACCCAAAATGAGTTTTGGTACGGGCCATCATCAAACCACGCATTTAATGTTGAGTGCACAAATGAAGATGGATCATCGCGGCAAGCGTGTAATGGATGCCGGTTGCGGCACGGCTATACTTTCGATAATGGCCAGTAAACTGGGTGCAACAGAAGTAGAAGCGTTTGACATTGATGCCTGGAGTGTGGAGAACGGAAATGAGAATGCTGCGAACAATAACTGCAACAACATTCATATTCAACTTGGAAAGATTAATGAGGTTAACCTTACCGGAACTTTCGATATTATTCTTGCCAACATAAATAAAAACATCTTGCTGATGGAGATGAAGCAGTATGCATCCTATTTAAAGACTAATGGCCAACTCCTGCTTAGTGGTTTTTATGTGAAGGACATTTCAGATTTACAAGCCGAGGCCGCCCGGTATGGATTTGCCAACGTTTCCTTTCAGGAACGCGAAACATGGGCCTGCCTCTTATTACAAAAGCAATAAATCAAGCCCCCGAAAGTTTATTAATTCGGCCTGCCTGGTTTAACAGAATCAGGCAACCACAAGTAACTGGTGTGCAGCAACGTTTCAATTAGTACATTAGCCGGATTTTTGCGAATTTCAAGGTTTTTGATCCGTGAAGCAGGTTTTAACATACATATCCGCACTTTGCCTTTCCGTAGGCCTGTTTGCCCAAACTGATTCCGGGTCTTACAGCTTTCAGGATAGTGTGCGGCTGGCATTGGAAAACACTAAGGCCTCCGATGCCACGGCTGTGGGTGCTGCATTTAATACTGCATGGGTTTCGCTGGGGCCAGATCAGCAACAGATCATTCGCGCGCAGGCTAAACTCATGAAAAAAAAGGGCTTTAAACTGCAGCCACACCTGGTTAATTATTATGGGGCCATTGCCGCGGCTGTTACCATCGAAAACGCAGACCAATCTAAACTAAACGAATTTTTTACGGTTGCCGGTAAAGTATTGGCACAGGATAATGTCGTACAAGCCAACATTTACTTCCAACTTTCGCGTACTTTCTTCGAAAACCATGCTTTGAATTTTGAAAAGGCATTTCAACTGGTGGCAAAGAATGATACCTATAGTTTTCAATACCTGGAGCCACCTCCGCCCGATACTACACAGACCTATAATTACGATGAACCGGTTGATACCACTGCTTACAACAGGCCTCCGTGGCAGCAAGAGATTATACAGCCCGAAATTCTAGGGCCCGTAATTGTGTTTGATCAGGTTTCCCTGAATTTTATTACGGCCTATGATTCGGCAAGTCTTACTAATACAAAGGGAACCTTCTCTTTGCGCGATAAACTTTTTGTAGGGGAAGGCGGTCGTTTCGATTGGTCTGCAGCGGGGCTTTCGGCCGACTCGGTTTATTACGATTTGAACAAATTTAATTTCAAAGCCAATCAACCCTATCTGAAGGCCGAGCAAGGCCGGCTTACGTATGTTGGAAAAGTGCCGGGCAATATTCCCGGGGTGTTTGAGTTTCGAAGCATCAATCATAAATCGCCCCAAACCGCTACTTATCCTCGTTTCAAATCGTACGAAGCAAACATTAACCTGTTGGGATTAGAAAGCCTTAACTTGAAATATACCGGTGGGTTTGGGTTGCAGGGTGCAGCTGCTAATTCGAATACAGTAAGCAATGTGTTGGCCACCATCGAAATTTTTGGTGAAGCCAACAGAAGATTTAAAGCAGTAGCAGCTTCTTTTGGATTTCAGGATTCGGTTATTGTTTCGCAGCAGGCGCGCATTTCGATTTTTCACCAAAACGATTCTATTGTGCATCCGGCTATGGAGCTGCGGTATGATTATGCCAAACAGCGCCTTACGCTTAACAAAGAAAAAAGCTCGCAACGCAAGGCTCCATTCACTTCCTCATTTTTTCAAGTTGAATTTTCAGTTGATCGCATTGATTGGAAACTTAAATCGGACAGTATAAAAATGTGGGTGCAGGGTAGCGGCAAGGTAGCACCCATGATCATCGAGTCGAACGATTTTTATGACCCGGAAGGGTATCGGGAATTGCGGGGCCAGGGTTTTAATTTTCATCCGTTGGCATTGGTGGTTAATAAAGTAAGTGAATTAGGTACACAGAATTTTTATGTATTCGATCTGGTTGAAGAAAGCCGCCCGCTTGGAGTAGCCCGCATGGCGGCCGACTTTTTATTTCAGCGGGGCATGATTGACTACGATGCGCGTACCGGCAAAATTCGTGTAAAAGACAAAGCCATTAACTTCATTCAATCTGTTAGAGGTTTGTCTGATTACGATAATCTTAAAATTCATTCATTAACGGATACCATAGCCAACGCATTCATTAGTTTAAAAGAAGGGCGCATGAATGTGTACGGAGTTGAAGAGTTTAATGTGAGCGATTCGCTCAATGTGGTGATTAAGCCCGACAGCAGCCGCATTACTTTTTTGCAAAACCGCGATATCAAATTTAATGGTACCATCAATGCCGGTAACTTCGAAATTTCCGGCCGCGATTTTACGCTGAAGTATGACAGCTTCTTCATCAACATGAATCACATCGATTCCATCCGGTTTTATGTAACCGAGAAGAATGGTACCCGAAGAAGAGTAAATAACTCGATGGTGGGGGCCGACTCAACCGCACAGGCAGCCAGTGGTATGCAGGCATCGAGCAACAAAACTTCGGGCACATTATTTATCAACCGGCCCAACAATAAATCCGGAAAGGAAAGAATTCCAAACTATCCACGCCTGGATGCTACTGCCGGTGGTGTTATTTATTTTGATCGGAGCGAAGTGCTAAATGGTGCCTACGATCGTTCTGTGTTTTTTGTAGTGCCGCCTTTTAAGCTCGACAGTTTGAATGATGCCGACCCTGGCTCGATCAACTTTGAAGGCACATTTGTATCGAGTGGCATGCTGCCCGCATTCAAAGAGAAATTGCATACGATGCCCGACAAATCGTTGGGCTTTAGTCATACCGTTCCTGCTTCGGGCTATCAACTTTTTAATGGCGATGGAAAATTATACGGAGGCCTGACGTTGGATAACGCAGGTATTCGGGCTGCCGGAAAAATAGATTACCTGGCCGCTACAGTGGAATCGCGCGATTTTATTTTCTATCCAGACTCGGTAGTGGGGCGCGGCAGCGTGGGCGAAATCAGGGAGAAACTTTATGGTTCGGTTTATTTTCCGCAAGTAAAACTAAACGACTACCGGTTAAAGTGGCTGCCCAAGCAAGACAAGATGAATATCAAAAACATGAAAGAGCCTTTTAGTTTGTATCAGAATACAGCAACGTTAGATGGCAATTTGATTGTTTCTAAAACCGGTGTGGGTGGCGATGGCCGGTTGAGTACGCGCGGTTCGGAAGTACGCTCAAAAGAGATGACTTTTTCGGCCAAAGAATTTGGGGCACGTCATGCGCGCTTTGAAGTAAAAACCGGCAATGCTGCAAAACCCGCGCTTGCCGGCAGCAACGTAAAATTAAACTTCAACCTCGACAAAAACTTTGCTACGGTAAGCCCGGAGGTGGCAGGCGAAGCAGCCATCGATTTTCCATACGCACAATTTAAAACTTCGATACCCGAAGCCCGGTGGGACTTAACCACACAAAAAATTGTGATGAGCAAAGCTCCGGATGTACCCTTGGAAGATTCGTATTTCTACACTACACGCAAAGAACTGGACTCTCTGAGTTTTAATGCTGAGAAAGCGGAGTATGATATTCAGACACAACAATTAAAAGTAAGTGGCATTCCATACATAACGGTAGCCGATGCGCGCATTACACCCGAAAACAATGAAGTGTTGATTCTGGAAAATGCAAAGATTGGGCAGTTAAAAAACACAACCATCGTCATGGACACGCTCAACGGATATCACCGGCTTACAGAGGGTGTGGTGGATATTATTTCGCGCAAAGAATTTACGGGCTATGCTACCTACCAATATGTGAATGCCGTGAACGATACGTTTGCCATTAAGATGACTGACTTCCATCTGGAGCCCATTACCGAGCAAACAAAAAACAAACGCAATCGCGGTAACGCCACCATGCAAACTGTTGGGAATGGTGCAGTAACTGAACAAAATAACATTCGGGTGGCCCCGCGTATCTTTTATAAAGGGGATATGACGATGTATGCCACCAAACCAGCACTTCAGTTGAAAGGGTTTGTAAAACTGGATCTGAAAAAAATACCAAACTACAAGACCTGGTTACTCTACACCCAAAGTGGTGATGAGAAAGAAATCTATCTTGATTTTGACAACGCCATTACCGAAGAAGGACGCAAGCCGGATGCCGGGCTTCACTTTGCGGAGGACAATGATCTTTACATCACATTCGTGTTCGATAAAAATGATCCGGCTGATGATGATTTCTTTTTACCGGCCGGATCGTTATTCTATGATGAAGCTACCAAAGAGTTTCGGATAGAAAACAGAGCAAAAGCAGCGGGCGAAAAATTATCCGGTAAAGTGTTTGCCTATAACGAAGATAAACAGGAGGTGCGTTTTGAAGGTCCGGTTAACTTTTTTGACAAGACAAAAGATTTTGGACTAATCGCGTCAGCATTGGGTTCGGGTAATCTCGAAACCAATGTTATCAAAATGAATTCATTCATAATGGCAGATATGAATGTGCCGGCCACGGTGTTTCAGCTAATGGCAGCCAATATCCTGGAGGTGATTAAAAACGAAGGAGTAAAGGAAGAAGGATTGGGCGATCATACAGAGTTGCTTTATAAAATTGCGGATCTGGTTGGCGAAAAAGTAGTGAAAGATTACGAACAGCGATCGCTGCAAGGGTACGTTCCGCTGGCTACCGTGCAGGGCTTACAAAAGCCCCTGGTATTTTCGAATGTAAATCTGAAATGGTCGCAGGAACATAAATCGTTTTATAGCGAAGGACTAATTGGCTTGAGCCACGTGGGCCGTAATGATATCAATTCCTCGTATGAAGGGTTTATGGAAATCGGGAAAACGGAAGATGGTGCCCCGGTGTTTCATGTATTCATCAAGGTCTCGCCCGACTCGTGGTTTTATTTTGGCATGGAAGATAACCGGGTAATGATTCACACTTCGCTGCAACCGATAAATGATTTTGTAACCAAAAAAACCAATGCCAGCAAAGCCAAGGTAGGTGAGTTGGTTTACATTCCCGGAACCATTGACGAAACCTTGTCGTGGATTAATAAATTCAGGCTTACCTATTTGGGCCTTGAGGCTCCTTACGATTTAAGCGCAGGAAGCACCGATGCAAAAAAGAAGGAGGAGAAAAAGAAGGAGGAAGACGATGGGTTTTAACAATCCAACCTTTCATCACAATTCTTTTTAATCTTTCGGGTGTTTGAGTACTTTTTCAAGCTCAAACTATTCCTATGAAAAACCTGCTGATTGTCTGTGCCCTTCTGCTGGGCACCCATGCGTTTGCTCAAAACAATTATTTTTTTCCTTCCGGAGTATCGTTCGATCCGGCCGTTCCTACACCGGAGCAATTTTTAGGTTACCCGGTGGGCGATTGGCACACCCGCCACGATCGCATCGTGTCCTACTTTCAGGAGTTGGCCCGCGTTTCGCCCAAAGCACATTTTCAGATTATCGGCTATACCAACGAGCGCAGGCCCCAGGTGGTGCTTACCATCACCAGCCCGGAGAACTATGCACGCATTGAAGACATTCGCAAAGAACATTTGAAGCTGGCCGATCCCTCGCAGACAGTTAATGTTTCTTCCATGCCCGTTGTCATCACGCTGGGATACAATGTACATGGCAATGAACCCAGCAGCAGCGAGGCCGCGATACTGACTGCCTATTACCTGGTTGCCGCACAAGGGGCAGAAGCTGACCGCACCTTAAAAGATGCTGTGATTCACATCGACCCCAACTACAATCCCGATGGGCGCGATCGCCACAGCAACTGGGCCAACATGCACAAAGGCTTTCCTCCGGTAGCTGATCCGATGGATCGTGAACACAATGAAGTGTGGCCGGGAGGTCGCTTTAATCATTATTGGTTTGATCTGAACCGCGACTGGCTGCCGCTGGCTCATGTGGAAAGTCGCAACCGCGTGGCTTTCTTTCACCAATGGCTGCCCAATGTGTGTACCGACTATCATGAAATGGGCACCAACGCCACCTATTTTTTTGAACCCACCAAACCCTATGGCAGCGAAAATCCCGTAGTGCCCCGCTCCAACTACGATGTGTTGAATCCCTTGTTCGCCACCTATTTTTCCAAAGCCATGAATGAGATTGGCTCGTTGTATTATTCGAAAGAGAGTTTCGATAATTCCTATCCGGGTTATGGCTCTACCTACCCCGATATACACGGAGGGATCGGGCTGTTGTTTGAACAAGCCAGTTCGCGCGGCCATGTACAACAGAGTTCAACCAAAGTAGTAACGTTTGCCTTCACCATTCGCAACCATGTGCGCACCAGTTTGGCAACCGTAAAAGCCGGAGTTGAAAACCGCGAGATGTTATTGAAACATCAACAGGATTATTTCAAGTCTGCTTTGGACGAGGGGAGGAAGTCGGCTATAAAGGCCTATGTATTTGGCGATAGCAAAGATCAAAGCCGCACGCGGGCTTTTGCCGATTTGTTGGTGAAGCACAAGATTGAAACGTATCAACTGGGGGCCGATCTTACCGTTGGATCAACCAGGTACGAAAAAGGAAAAGCGTTTGTAGTTACTACCGATCAGACCCAATACCGTCTGGTGCGCAGCATGTTCGAAAAAGTAACCACCTTTCACGACAGTGTGTTTTACGATGCCAGCACCTGGACGATGGCATTGGCCTATGGCCTGCCGCACGATGCCTTGAGTGCAACGACTAAATTTTCGAAAGGCGATAAAGTAACGGTTGAAAACCTGGTAACGCCACCCGCAGCCGTAACAAAATCAAACTATGCGTATCTGATTGAGTGGAATGAATACAATGCCGCACATGCCTTGTATTACCTGCTATCGAAAGGAGTGTTTGTAAAGACTGCGTTCAAACCGTTTGCAGCTACCATCAGCAATGCAAAAAGGAATTTTGGTTATGGCACGTTGGTGATTCCCGTGGCCGATCAAAACCTGGATGCCGATGCGTTGCATGCTGTGGTAAAAGAGGCCTCGGCCACTGCGGGGGTAGAAGTGCTTACGGTGGCCACCGGCTTTAGTGCCGAAGGCATTGACCTGGGCAGTAATTATATTCGCACGGTGCCCCAGCCTAAAGTTGTAATGCTGATTGGCGATGGTGTAGCCCCCACCGATGCGGGCGCAATCTGGTACCTGCTCGATAGCAAACTGAGTATGCCCATTACCAAAGTAAACACCACACAATTTAACCAGTTGCGTTTGCACGAATACAACACGTTGATTTTACCTTCAGGAAATTACAATGCGTTGGGCGAAAGCGGGGCCACTAAAATTAAAACATGGACACAACAGGGCGGCACACTTATTTTGTTGAAGAGTGCGGTGAGTTGGGCCATTAACAACAAAGTGGTTGACGAGCAACTGCGCAAGGACGAAGACCTGCCTGGCGGACAGGCCGGGAAAAAAGAAACGAAGCGCATGGATTACGTTACCGCAGGCGATTACCAGGGCGCGCGCGCCATTGGAGGGTCCATCTACAAGGCCAACATCGACATTACCCACCCGCTGGGGTTTGGCTACACCCACCGCGAGTTGCCGGTGTGGCGCAACACGAGCATTTTTCTGGAGCCTGCGAAGAGTCCGTTCAACACAGTAATTAAATACACGGCCAGTCCGTTGCTGAGTGGTTATATCCACCCCACCAACTTAGAGAAAATCAAAAACTCCATCTCGCTGCAGGTGAGTACGGTGGGGCAGGGCCGCGCGGTTTTGTTTGTAGATGATCCGGCCTTCCGCGGCTATTGGTATGGCACCAACAAATTATTTTTTAATGCCATATTCTTTGGCGGACTGATAACGAGTGGTGGATTTTTTGGGGAGGAGTAGTGCGTGGAAAATTGAATGGGGTAATTTGGGATGGGAAGAATTAGGAATAGGGTTTACAGTCGGGCGTTAGCGGTCTTCATAAGACGACCAAACCAAAAAGACAATCATGCTATTCGGGATTTGCAATCCCGAATCAGGATAAAATGGATTTTTAATCCTTTACCAACATGGTTATTCTGCAAAACACTCACTGCATTGGAGTGAATGGTTCTTAACACTAAGCAATGGCAAAGACCCAAATCCCTAACCCTCCAACAAGAACCAAAACGTAATAAACAAAGCAGATTTTGCGTATTTTAAGCGTTTAATTTCAATTCAAGTCTTTTAATGGCCAACCAGAATCCAGAGCAAATAGCACGAGACAATATCGACAGGCAGTTGACGGCTTGTGGCTGGATTATTCAGAGCATCAAACAAGTAAACCTGAATTCGGGACTCGGAATTGCAGTTAAAGAATACCTAACCGATGTTGGCCCGGTTGACTATCTGCTATTTGTTGAAGGTAAACCCTGTGGCGTAATTGAGGCCAAGCGCGAAGAAGAAGGACATCGCATCAACGTTCACGAAAACCAGGGAGAAGAATACGCTCATGCGAAGTTAAAGCATCTCAAAAACGATCCGCTCCCGTTCGTTTATATCAGCACCGGAGAGGTTACTCGTTTTACCGACTTCACCGACCCCAAACCAAGAGCCAGAGAGTTATTCTGCTTTCATAAACCGGAGACTTTACGCGATTGGCTAAAGACGGGCAAGTCATTACGAACAAGGCTG
>Ga0209096_1004678_pt1 | contig 10835 bp, 8 predicted proteins | sample AD_UKC034_MetaG_FD_184407 | JGI IMG/M metagenome (GOLD analysis project Ga0209096, IMG submission 184407) | Active sludge microbial communities of municipal wastewater-treating anaerobic digesters from USA - AD_UKC034_MetaG (SPAdes) (version 2) | ecosystem: Engineered > Bioreactor > Anaerobic >...
CTCGATGTCCGCACCGCCCTGAGGTTCCGTCATGGCGTTGGCTGCGAAAACTGCCTTATCGGTCTCGCAGAACATCGGTGCAAATTCTTTGGCTAGCCGCCAGTTGACATGAGGATCAACCAGGATTGTTGTGAGAGGCCAGTAGGTCACCATAAAAGCCACCGCCATTGCGGTGTCCGCCCGTCCAACCTCCTCTGCCAGCGCGCAGGCAACAGTGAAGGCGTAATCGGAACGGCCAATTCCCCAGCCACCAAGCTCCGGAGGGAAAAGGGCTTTTTGAACGCCAACACCTTTATCTCCCATAAGCTTGTCGAAGGCGGGTTCAATCAGATGATGCTCCTTCCAGTCTTCATCGTATTTACGCCGGTAAGGCATAACTTCTTTCGTTGCCCAGTTTCTCAGAGCGCTGCGGAGGTGTTTATCCATCGGGGATATATATTCATCCGGTTTTGAGAATTCATCGAAGTTTTTCATCATTCCTCTCCTTTTTAAATCTCTTTGCAGTCAAAGAAAAACCGCGCCGTATCCATCTTTACCGGCGCCTCGGCGCCGACTCCACAGAGGTAAGACTGAATGGTTTTGGCATCCCGCCAGTGTTTTTCCACATGCCACTCTTTGGCGTAGCCTGCGGAGCCCATGAGCTCCAATCCTCTGTTGATTGCCCGAACGATCTTCTGCTGTATCTGTGAACCGATGATCTGTGAAAAAGTGTAGATCCGTTGGAAACCACCGTGTTTCCAATCTTCAGGCTTTGACATCATGTGGGCCAGATTGTAAAGGAGCAGCCTTGCCGTGAAGATTTCATCGGCCACATCGGCCAGAACCGAAGCACAGAGAGGATTTTCCTTCATCATGGTTCCGCCCTTAATCGTTCTGGTTTCCGCCCAGTCTCTGAAAATTTCAAATGAATTCATACCCACGCCGACGCTTACACTGCCCAGAAAGAGGTTGAGCCAGGCATAAATTTCCTCCACAACGCCTTCTCGGATAAGAACATGGGATTTTGGAATATGGACACCGTTGAAGCTGACCTCAGCATTGGCGCAGGAATTGAGTCCCGTTTCCTGAAGAGTCCTGCCACGTAAGATATTTCTGTCATTGCCTGGAACCAGAGCGATGCAGGGGCGTCCTTCCTGGTCGGCGCAAACCACACAGAAAAGATCGGCGCAAGAACCGCTGCTGAAAGGCCTCATGTTGAATCCGTTAAGCGTAAAGCCATCTCCATCCGTCTTTACGGTTGCGGCAATAGATCTCCCTAAAAACAATGAAGTTTCTTTATCTGCGGAGCCTGTGCCCGGAAGGATCACAGAAGAAGTTCTCAGCTCTTCGACGCAATAAGCGGAGGCTAACATATTGCTGAGTTCTGCATCTGAATACAGCGGCATGCCGGCAACGGCAAAGATTGCACACTGCATCGCTGAAATTACGCCGATAGAGGCGTCGGCGCGTCCGATTTCCGAAAGTACAGAAACAATCCCAGGAGCGCGGGAAGGGTGGTCCCAACCGAATCCTCCGCGTTCCTCGGGCAGGGTCAGACGTTGCAACCCAATGGTAAGATTAAGAGTATTTCTCTTTTCGATGAACAAGGGATCAATGTTTTCACGATATTCCTGCCGCTTGGATAGAATTTCTCTGTCGGCCCATTGTCTGACCAGGTGAAGAACATCTTGTGCTTCTTCGTCAACCGTGTCTAGCGGATAAAAAAACAACTCATCTAGTGTTTTATTCATGGTCTATCTGTCCCCCTCTTGTTCCTGTTTTTTTGACTGCTTTTCCCTCTTTGTTATTTGTTTTTCCGAGCTTGCCGTTTTTTTCCTTATGTTCGGTCTCTTGCTGTACGTTTGTCGGCGCCTTCATCAGAAGCTCTTTGTGAATTTTCATGAAATGATGGGCTGCCTGATCCATGTCCAGGGGGGCTTCAGCGATGAGGGGTCTTAAAATTGCGTTGAGAAAATCAACCTCACTGTGGAATTCGTCGGTGCCGTCAAATGCCAGCGAATGAAAGGAAAGACCAATGAAATAAATGAAGATGAAACGAGCAAACTCCCGTGAAATGTTGAGACGTTCAGACATGCCGGCTGTGTGGCGCTCGGCGAAAAATGAATAAACCGGTTTCCACTGTTCCATTTTCGTCGTGCGATACATATCAATCGCCAGAAGCATAATGTCTTCGTACAGTTCACTTCTTTCTTTCCAGTAACCCACCATCATATCGAAGCGGTCGCTTATGTTTTCGACATTGCTGGTACGTTCGATATATTCCTGGATGTTTCGATCACCCACCCATGCGATCATTTGGGAAAGCATGTCTCCCTTGGAGGGGAAATAATGATAAAGCGTTCCGGTCGAAACACCGATTTCGGCGGCGATTTCCTTCATGTTGATATTGTTGTAGCCTTTGCGGGTGAACAGATTCAGGCTTTTTTCCAGTAGGGTTTGACGGTATTCTTCATGATTGACAATTTTAGGCATGACACTCACCTCCTTGGCAACGTGTATGGATCAGGATCGTGGAGTATGTCAAAAAACGGATTGAAAGATGAATATTGAATGGAAAACAGTTCAAGCAGACATTCGAATCCATGTTAAATGATTTCACTGAAAACCCTCTTTTTTTATCCGCACGGGGAAAACCGGTGATCAAGGGTTGAAAAGCAACCGGAAAAGCCATGCTTTTTATATTGAATGTTCGTTATAAAAACATAGAAAAAAATTCCTGTCAAGGTTTTTCTTATTGCGTATCCATTTTTTTCTCCGACGACTTCCGGACGATTTTTTTGTTGATCCTGATCAGAAAAAAAAGGGCTGCCCAGGGCAGCCCTTTTAAAAGATGGAAAATCAATGGCAAAAAATATTAGCACAACTCAAAAACTGCTGCTGCGCCCATGCCTCCGCCGATACACATGGATTCTACGCCATATTTTGCCTTGCGGATTTTCATTTGATTGATGAGCTGGGCACACAGTTTGGCACCGGTGCATCCCAACGGATGGCCCAGCGCAATGGCGCCGCCATTTACATTGACAATGCGCTTGTCGCTGTCGCTGGACCAGAACGACTTATCGTCATACAATCCCAGCTTCTGCATGGCGTAGATACATTGGGAAGCAAAAGCTTCATTGAGTTCCCAGAGGTTGATGTCTTCCACCTTGAGGCCGGCCAGTTGCAGGGCCTTGGGAACGGCATAAGCCGGACCGACGCCCATTTCATCCGCCTTACATCCCGCCACGGCGTATGCCAGAATTCTGGCAATGGGTTTGACGTTCAGGCGTTTTACGGCCTCTTCGCTCATGATCAAGCTGGCGGCCGCGCCATCCGTGGTTTGCGAGGAATTTCCCGCTGTTACCGAACCCTGATTGGGTACCCACGGATTGGCTGAAGCGAAGGCTCCCCTCAATTTGCCCAGGCCTTCGATGGTGGTGTCGGCACGGACTCCGTCATCAAAATCCTGCATTTTCATGGTTTTGGTCCACATTCCGTCTTTTTCGATGTATTTATAGGCGGGAGTGGGGATAATTTCCGTAAAGGACTTGTTTTTCTGTGCCTGGGCCGCCTTCATATTGGAATGGTAGGCGAATTCATCCTGCATTTCGCGTGTGATCCCGTAACGCCGGGCAACATTTTCGGCGGTGATGCCCATGGACATGTAAACATCCGCGTTTTCCTTGGCCCATTCCGGATTGGGCCGAGGCATGTTTCCGCCCATCGGCACGATGGACATGGATTCGCAACCGGCGCCAATGGCCACGTCGCACCAGCCGCTTTTAATACGCATGGCCTGAAGGGCGATGGCCTCCAAGCCGGAAGAGCAAAAACGGTTGACAATCGCGCCGCAGGTGGTGTCGGGAAATTTGGCTATCTGGGCGACAATGCGTCCCAAATTCAAGCCTTGTTCGGCTTCCGGAAACGCGCAGCCGACCAGCATGTCCTCCACTTCACCCTTGTCAATTTTTGCCCTATCCATCAATCCGTCCAGAGCGGTTTTGAGTAAATCTTCCGGCCGGGTCTGCGCAAAAGCGCCGCGCCCTCTTCTGCAACCCGGCGTCCTTACTGATTCCACTATATATGCTTCTCTCATTTATCAATCCTCCTGTTATCCTAAAATAAGCCTATAAGAACATCGGCTTGCCGGTGGTCATAATGCTTTCGGCCATTTTCTGGGTGTTTTCTGTTTTCCACAGTTCCACAAACGCTTCGCGCTCCAGCGACTGGAGATATTCTTCAGTCACCAGCGTTCCCGAGGGGACATCTCCGCCCGACATGCAGTGGCAGATTTTCTTGGCGATTAGTTCCATATGCGGCGTGATATAGCCGCCGCTTTTCATGTTGAGCATTTCGGCATAAATCATGCCGCTCGCCTCGCGCCCGAATACTGCAATTTTCTTTTTCATTGGAGGCGCATAGCCGTCTTCGACCATTCGCAGAACTTCTTTCTTGGCCTCGCCGATCAGATTGTCGCGGTTCATGACGATGCGATCTTGGGCGCCGAGGAAGCCGCGGGCACGCGCTTCAGAGGCAGACATGGTGGTTTTCGCCTGGGCCACCTGCATAAAGCACTGGATGAAAAATCCTCCCCAATCGGTGATTTTGGAGATATCCGGCTTGGCCGTGGTGGATTTGCGCCACAAATTAATCATGCCGCAGCCCGCCGGAACCAAACCGGCGCCAATTTCGACCAATCCCATGATGAGGTCCATGTGCGCGACGATTCTGTCTGCCGCCAAACAGACCTCGCAGCCTCCGCCCAGTGCCAGACCGTATGGCGCTGCCACAACGGGGAAGGGTGCATAGCGCAGGCCCATGATGCCCACATGGACTTCTTTGATAAAATTGTTGATTTCATCAAATTTGTTTTCCCTGGCCAGACTGAGCATGTAAGCTAAATCGCCACCCGCTGAAAAATGACCGGGCATGCCGCCGGTCTGATTGCCGATAACCATTCCGATGCCGTTATCACGAACATGCTGAGCGGCCACAACCATGAAATCGGTCATGGTTTTGTTGATGGCGTTCATTTTGGAGTGGAATTCCAAACAGAAAACTCCGTCGCCCAGATCGATAAGGGATGCGGCGGAGGAGGTTTTCACCACCTTGTTTTCCGCGCGCAACGCTGGCAGACTGATGGCCGTATCGCTTACGCGAACTGGTTTGTAGCTTTCGGATGCGAAATCGTAGAACAACCTCTTGCCGTTTTCAAGTTTATAGAAAGAAGTCGCTCCCTTGGCAATCATCTGCTGAATGTTTTTGGGTATAGCCATGCCGTCCTTTTCCATCTTCTTGACTGATTCTTTCAGGCCGATGGCGTCCCAGGTTTCAAAGGGCCCCAGTTCCCAGTTGTATCCCCATTTCATGGCGTTGTCGATTTCCACCACGGTATCGGAGATTTCAGGAATGCGATTGGCGGAATAAATCAGCGAGCTGGCGCTGGTTTTCCAGGCATACTTGGAAAGTTTGTCCTCGCCGTAGAGGGCGGCCTTCAGCTTGTCAGCCGTCGTTTTGGCGGCTTTGACGGCATCCAGACAGGGGGCCGCAACCTTTTCAAAGGGTTTGTATTCACCTGTTTTGGGATCAATCGCCAGCTTGACTTTTTTACCTTCGGGCGTACGTTCGGTTTTATAGAAACCGGCCTTGGTTTTATTGCCCAGCTGTTTGCGCTCGACCATGCCGCGAATGAACTGCGGCGGCTGGAAAAGGTCACGGACTTCGTCTTGCTCGCACTTGGCGTAAGTATTGTCCGTCACATGAATCAGTGTATCCAGACCGACCAGGTCGCTGGTGCCGAATGTTGCTGTTTTGGGACGCCCAAGGGGAGCCCCCATGATGGCGTCCACTTCGGGGATGGAAAGGCCGTCTTCCAGCATGGAGTGAATCTGCTTGGAAATGCCGTGGATGCCGATCCGGTTGCCGATAAAGTTCGGCGTATCTTTGGCCCAGACGATTCCCTTCCCCAAGCGTTTTTCTCCGAAAGTGGCCAAGAATTTCAGAACTTCTTTGCGCGTTTTTGCGCCGGGAATGATTTCAAGCAGATGCATCCAGCGGACGGGATTGAAAAAGTGCGTACCCAGGAAATGCTCCTTGAAGCTCTTGCTCAAGCCTTCAGACATGTCCTTAAGCGGAATGCCGGAAGTATTGGAAGAAACGATGGTATCCGGCTTCCGAATGCCTTCAATCCGTTTGAAGAGCTGCTGCTTGATTTTGAGATTTTCCACGACCACTTCGATAATCCAATCGCAATCCGCAAGCTTGCCGAAATCGTCTTCGAGATTGCCGACGGTGATGCGTCCCAGATCTTCTTTCTGAAACAGCAGGGGCGGCTTCGCTTTTTGCAGGGCTTCCAGACCGGCGTTGACGATTTTGTTGCGGGCCTTGGGGTCTTGCTTTTCTTCTTCTTTCAGATCAAACGGCACGATATCCAGCAAGAGTACATCGACACCTGCGCCGGCAAGGAGAGCGGCGATGCCGCCACCCATGATCCCTGAGCCGATAACTGCGGCCTTATTGATTCTCCTAACCATACTTCCTCCTTTTTACATGAATTTGGTCTTAAATATTGTTTTTTAAGACCGGACATTAATGACCGAACAAGGCTGCACCCTAAAACAGTCCGCTCAATTAATCAATTGTAATTTTTCATCCGTGAGTATTGTCTTGACACAAAAATTTATTCATCTGTATAATGAAACTGAAACATTTCATTGACGCAAGCAGAAAGAGACAAAGCAATGCATACGGCCGTTTTGTCATGGGAAAAAAATAAGCAACGCTCTTCTATTCAGGAAAAATCCTCGTGTTATGTGCTTTTCCGAATTGCCCGGCAAAATTACGCCCTGCCTTTGACCCAGGTCATACGCGTTTTGCGCATGGCGGCGGTGACAACGGTCCCCGACATGCCGGACTGGCTGTCGGGAATGATCAATGTTGCCGGGCAGACTCTCGCCGTCCTTGATTTAAGGCGTCTGCTTGGTCAACCGGGCAAGGAACCGGAATTACAGGATCGTCTTCTTATTATCCAATCCTCGCAGATCACGGCCGCTGTTTCCGTTGATGAAGTTCTGAGCATTCAGAACGTTCCGGATGCTCAAATTGAGCTTCCCCAGCAGGCACTTTCCTCATCGCGTTTGCTGTCGGCAATCATTCGACAGGACGAGTCCCTGATAATGGTTCTCGATGCGCAAAGGCTGTTTTTGGATCGTTTGGAAAAATTAGGCGACATCTCCCTATGACGCCACATCCTCATCTTGAAGATCACGACTATGTTTTTTTTCGGGAACTCATCCGGAAACGTGTGGGCATCGTCATCGGAGAAACCAGACGAAACATCCTGGCCCGCGCATTGAAAGACAGTGCCGAACAGGCAAACTGCCCTGACATTCCTTCATACGCCGCGCGTCTTCTGGTCGCCGAAACCGACAGCGAACTGTGGGATGATCTCGTGAAGAAACTAACCATTGGTGAAAGTTATTTTTTCCGGCATCAGGAGCAGATCAATGCTTTGCGGCGGAATATTTTCCCCGATTTAATCGCCCGTCACTGGATGGACCGCACACTGCGGCTATGGAGCGCCGGTTGCGCGACAGGTGAGGAGCCCTATACGATCGCCATTTTGCTCAATGAGCTGCTGGACAACGCCGAACAATGGAAAATCAGCATTCTGGCCACGGACATCAACCGTCAATCCCTGGAAGCGGCCCGTGTCGGCCGCTATCGGGACTGGTCGCTTCGCAATACAGAACCGCAGATGCAGAAAAAGTATTTTACCCAAGACGGAGGTTTTTTTACTCTCGACCCGGCCATACGCAAAATGGTGACGTTTGCCTATCTCAATCTGTCGGAAGATAAATATCCCGCAACAGCCAACCAAACCAGTCATCTTGATCTGATCCTTTGCCGCAGTGTGACCATCTATCTGCCCCAACCGGTGATTCGTGATATTGCAAAACGGTTTCACAGATGTCTGGTGCCCGGCGGATGGCTCCTGGTGGCTCCCAGTGAGGCAAATTCCGATATTTACAGCACATTTCAGATGCTGGTTTTCTATGGCAATATTTTCTACCAAAAAATGAGTAAGTTATCCGCCTCCGGCCGGCCGGCCGAAGATCAGGAATCCCTAGCGGACGCAAAGAGGTTGTCCGGATTTGTTCATACGTCGGATTCTCTTCATTTACCCCAAAGGCAAAATCCGTCATTTGCGCCAGGCGTCGGTTCCATTCCTGCCGTGCCGAAAAGCGCTGGACTGAAAAGTGAAAAATCCGTCCGAATCGAAGAGCAAAATTTATACGAGCAAGGGGAAGCGCATATGAAAAAACATCATTATGATGAAGCGCTCCGCTTTTTTCGGGCCGATCTTGCCAAAAGGCCGGATTCTGTGTTAACCCGGTACCGTTTAAGCTGTCTGGAGGCAAATGCCGGAAATCTCGATCAAGCTGAAAACTACGCGGAAGCGGCTCTTCGGGATGATCCGCTGCACAGCCGTTTGCACTATATCATGGGCATGATTCAGCAAGCCCGTGGAAAAACCGATGAAGCGCTGACGTGGTTTAAAAAGACCCTCTATCTGGATCCGGATTTTGTTCTGGCCCACTTTAGCCTTTCTTATCTCTATGAACGCGCCGGTAAGCAAGAGGAGTCTCAACGCCACCGAGAGCTTGCTGCCCGGCTGGCTATTCGGCTTTCTCCGGATAGCCTGTTGCCTGGTTCAGAGGATCTGACGGCAGGCCAATTATTGGGGATGATGCAGGCCGATGCGGGAACCGCCAACCCATTAAACCAGAAAAGGATGTAAAAGATGCAGAATCATACCACCCCGATGAGCGCGGCAAATTCTCACGACCGGGACTCCGTCCGGCTTATTCTTGAAGAACGGGCCAAATTGCTGGCCGGGACGAAGGAGAAAAAAGAGGAAGGCAAGGAGATGCTTGAAGTGCAGGCATTCCACTTGGGCGCAGAATATCTGGGAGTGCCCACAGGCATGGTGCAGGAGATACAGCGCCTCCGCTCCCATCGCTGGTCCCGTGTGCCTTGTGCACCTCCCTTTATCGTCGGAGTCGTCAATCTGCGGGGGCGGATTTACTCGATTCTGGATCTGGCGGTTTACTGGGGTCTGCCTGCCCGGCCTGTTTCCGACTCATCTCATCTTCTTCTCGTGCAGGGTGTCAATCAACGCTATCATGAAAAAATCGAATTAACGCTGCTGACGGATGACTGCTCCGAGGTGCGGTTTATCGCCACGGATGAGCTTCGTCCGCCGCCTTCGACTCTTTCGGCAAAAGTGCAGAGCTATCTCCGGGGCGTGACGCCGGAGATGATGCTGATTATCGATCTGGAGCTTTTGCTTTCCGATCCCGACATGATCGTCACGGACGGAGAATGAGGCGGAATATCGCAACATAACGAAAAATCGATATCCAAAAGCCATTTATGAATATTCGGAATAATAGGAGGAATAAAAATGATCAACCCGAAAAACGTGACCATCGGAAAAAAACTTATTGTCAGTTTCCTCTGCGTTGCAGCCGGTTTGCTAGCTATCGGAATGATCGGTTGGAGCAGCATCAGCAGCATGGAACGGGGCATTATCAACATGGCCGAAAATCGCATTCCTGACCTGCAATGCATGAATGCCCTGAACAAGGAACGGATGGCAATTCGGGCGCAAACCCTGGATGTTTGGATAGAGGAAAACTCCGATCACTCCATCGCCGTGGCTTCCTATCGACGAATCCAGCAGGAGCGAAAGGCCAGTTGGGCCCGGGTGGACGAGAACATGAGAAAACTGAAAAGCATTCCTCGACAGTCCGAAAAAGGACGGGATCTGATGTCCAAAATCGAACCGGAATATGAAGCGTGGCGTCGCATCTATGTTGAACTGGATGCGCTGATTGAGAAACTTGCCGGCAGTGCAAATTCCGCAAAACGGGCTGAACTCTACAAGGAGTATCGAACCGTAACTGACCGTATGATTCCCATTTCCGATGCACTTGGCCGGACCATAGAAGAGCTTGCTAAAAACAACAACGAAAACACGACACGAATGGCCATGAAGCAGGTAGAAGAAGCCGTTTTTATGGAGCGGATCATTATTATCTGCACATTTTTGGGTGTGTTTGCGGCGATGATCTTTGGTTTGATGATTAGTCGTAGCATTGTCAACCCCATGCGGGAACTTACGGCGGCGATGGACAAGCTTGCCACAGGCGATGTGGACGTAACTATCAATGCTGGGCAAAAAGATGAAATCGGGAATCTTGCTGATTCGCTCAAGAGAATGGCGGAAAATACACGGGCAACGGCCCTGGCGGTGGAAAAAATCGCTGGCGGAGACCTGCGTGTCAAGGCAACCATTCTCTCCGATCGGGATGTTCTTGGCAGAGGTTTGAATCAGGCTGTGGACGCTGTCAAAGCCCTTGTGGACGACGCAAACATGCTTTCCCGAGCAGCGGTGGAAGGAAAGCTGGCCACGCGCGCGGATGCCTCAAGACATCAGGGTGATTTCCGCAAGATTGTTTCGGGCGTCAATGACACGCTCGATGCGGTCATCGGGCCGCTCAATGTGGCGGCAGGCTATGTGGACCGGATCAGCAAAGGAGAAATTCCTGAAAAAATCACGGACAACTACAACGGTGATTTCAACAAGATTAAGAACAATTTGAACCAGTGCATCGATGCCGTCAATGCTCTGATTGCCGACGCAAACATGCTTTCCCGGGCGGCGGTGGAAGGAAAGCTGGCCACGCGCGCGGATGCCTCAAGACATCAGGGTGATTTCCGCAAGATTGTTTCGGGCGTCAATGACACGCTCGATGCGGTCATCGGGCCGCTCAATGTGGCGGCAGGCT
>Ga0209096_1004681_pt1 | contig 10834 bp, 10 predicted proteins | sample AD_UKC034_MetaG_FD_184407 | JGI IMG/M metagenome (GOLD analysis project Ga0209096, IMG submission 184407) | Active sludge microbial communities of municipal wastewater-treating anaerobic digesters from USA - AD_UKC034_MetaG (SPAdes) (version 2) | ecosystem: Engineered > Bioreactor > Anaerobic >...
ACCGAACACTGCCTCTTCGAACTCTATGGCAAGATTGTAGCGCAGATCCTGCCCTTTCCTTTCCCTCTGCCTGGGGGAGCCGAAAAAATCACTGAAAAGGTCGTTAAAAACAGTGTCGAAATTGCCCCTGAAGCCAAAATCGAAGATAGAGCCGGCATCGTCAGCAGTGCCGAACCTTTCATACCGGTATCGCTTCTCAGGATCGCTGAGTACGGCATATGCCTCGCTGATCTTCTTGAACATCTCTTCGGCTTCTTTATTGCCGGGATTTCTGTCCGGGTGGTATTGGAGCGCAAGCTTCCGGTAGGCCTTTTTTATCTCCTCGTCTGTGGCGTTCTTTGAAACGTTCAGGATTTCATGGTAGTCTCGGTATTCTGTCCGCATTGGTCAACCGTATATTACTGGATTTCCGGTTTTTTGGAAACAACCACCCTGGAGGGCCTCATCAATCTGTTGTTCAGCAGGTAGCCTTTTTGAAACTCTGATAAGACGGTATCAGGCTCCACGTCCTCTTTCTCTTCCTGGTAAAAGGCTTCGTGGAGATTGGGGTCGAATTTCTTGCCGACTGCTTCGATCCTGGTAACGCCTGCCTTCTCAAGCACCTTGAGAAATTCGTTGAAGGTTATCTTGACCCCATCGTAGATCCCTTTGTAATCTTCCGTTTTTGCCGCATGGTCCAGGGCCATCTCGAGGTTGTCCAGCACAGGCAGCAATTCCTTCATCAGGACCTCGTTGCCAAATTTCAATGTATCCTGCTTTTCTTTTATTTTGAGCTTCTTGTAATTTTCAAACTCGGCCTGAAGGTAGAGGATCTTTTCCTGAAGCGACTTTATAATCTCGTCCTTCTCCGCAAGCGCCCTCTTCGACTCCTCCGCTCCATCATCCTTCTTCTTTTTCTTCTTATGTTCTTCGTGCCTGGCGATCTCCTGCCCTTCTTCTTTTTCTGCAGTCGCTTCGCCGGTATTTCTCTTTTCCTTTTCTTCCATGTTGCTCCCTTACATCATTCTTAAGATATCGGTGACCGTCTTCGCAGTATAATTGACGATCGGTATTATTCTTGAATAATTCATCCTGATCGGGCCTATCACGCCGAGGAAGCCGTAGCTGTCTTCGCCGACCTGGTAGGGCGAGGAGATGATGCTCATCCCGCGCATTTCTTTCATATCGTTCTCGTGCCCCATGATAATGCTTATGCCATCCTCCCGGAGGCAGCTGTCCAGCAAAGTGATCAGTTTTTCTTTCTTCTCCAGCGTCTGAAAAAGCTCTTTTAATCTTTCGAGGTCAGAAAATTCCGGTACGCCTATCATTTTAGACGTCCCTTCTATGTAAACTTCCCGCTTGCTCTTTTCATCAATGATCGCGTCAAGGGTATCCCGGATCTTCGCGCAGAGGTTGTTGAAGATCTCTTTATCCTGCCTCACGTCGCCCAGTATGCCGTCCCGCAGGACGTAGAAAGGAACTCCGCTGAACTTTTCGTTCATATACCATTTCATCTCGTTCAGAACATTAATGCCCAGCTCCTCATCGGTATGCACGATCCTCTTATGGACCATACCGGAAGAAGTTATAAAAACAACAAGGATCGTATACTTTGATAATTTGACGAATTCAACCTCTTTAAAGAGCATCGTGTTCACTTTTGGCTCAATTACTATGCTTGTATATTGCGATATGGACGCAAGCGTCTTCGATGCATCTTCCATAATCTCCTCAACGTAGGAGTAGCGGGGCCGGGCAAGCGATTCCAGGACCTTCAGCTCCTTTTTGCCAGGAACCATCAGCGACGACAGGCTATTTACGTAATATCTGAAGGCCTTGTGCGTCGGTACGCGCCCCGCCACTGCATGGGGCTTATAAAGAAAACCGAGCTCCTCAAGATCGCTCATTATATTCCTTATCGTCGCAGAGCTTACCTTGTTCTTCATTCTCTTTGATATCGTCCTCGAACCTATCGGTTCGGCAGCGTTTATGTAGTTGTCCATAATAAGCTCAAGGATCCTGTTTTGTCGTTCTGTTAGAATGTCCATGGCTCAATACCGGCCTTCATAAAATAAATTAATGATATATGACACTTTTGTCAAGAAATGAGATGCTCAATTTGTCAGACAAGGATTTGTTAAGCGTATATCTGGAGGGTGCTTGCAGCCGACCCAGTGTATCCTTTTGCCCGTCTGTATTTATCGATGACGATCTGCGGTATTTGGAGGGATGCCTTGTCGATCTCATACTGGCCGGCTACATGGCGGGAGCTTACATAAACAGGCCCTGCCTGAGCCGCTGTCGCAGCAGGGCATTCATTGCCGTCTCCTGTCACGCTGAGCCCTGCCGAACTCGGGATGTCGAATGCCATCACCTTGCATTCTGTATGCTTAAGGTCAAAACCGATAGCCTTTCCCTGAAGTACCTTACCGCTCTTCTGCTGCGGGATGCTGTCTCTGAGTACACAGAGTCTGCCCGGGGCCCTTTCCTCTATTGCAGTGCTGATGTTCATAGTTATCGCTGATAATGTCTTACAGTTTATAACAATACTTTGCATATAAAGTCAAGAAAAAATTCTCGTACATTTTTTATCGTGGTAAAGGGCGGTTAAAACTTTTCAATAAATGGTTTTGTTCTATAATAATGCTGGAGAAAATTGCGGAGAGGTTGTATCATATCATCGTCTGACCCCTTTTTCCCCTGCGAACGATCAGACATCTCAACATCTAAGGAGGATCCATGAGCGGCATTTTTGGCATTGTATCGAAAAAAAACTGTGCAAGCGAGCTCCTTTACGGCACAGACTACCATTCCCACATGGGGACAGAGTACGGCGGAATGGCTGTCCTTGGAGAGCGTTTCCACAGGTCTATCCATGACATCAGCAAGTCCCAGTTCAAATCGAAATTCTACGAAGATTATAAAGAGATGGAAGGAAATCTGGGCATAGGCGTCATAAGCGACCGGGATGCCCAACCGCTCATCATCGGTTCAAAATTCGGAACCTTTGCCGTCGTATCGGCGGGGCTCGTGGATAATACGAACGAACTGGCGGAAGAGCTCCTTGAACAGGGCGAGACCTTCGGCGAGATGTCAAGCGGTGGGGTCAATTCCGTTGAGCTCATAGCCAAATTGATCAATCAGGGAAAAACGCTCATTGACGGTATTGAAGGCCTCTATGACCGGATAACCGGTTCAGCCTCCACGCTCCTCATGAAAGAGGACGGGATCTATGCGGTCAGGGACCGCCTTGGCCGGATGCCGCTCGTTGTCGGGGAAAGGGATGGGGATTACGTGGTCGCCACGGAAACATGCTCATTTCTTAACCTTGGCTACCGGATCATAAAGTATCTTGAACCCGGCGAGATCGTTCGCATAGGAAAGCGTGGATTGGAAGGACAGCTTGCAGGAAAGGCAAGCAACCAGATCTGCTCCTTCCTCTGGATCTACACAGGATATCCCGCTTCAAGCTACGAAGGGATCAATGTTGAGCTTGTCCGTGAGCGATCCGGGAGTTTTCTTGCGAAGAGCGATGAAGTGGAGGCCGATCTTGTAGCCGGGGTGCCCGATTCGGGGGTCGGCCATGCCGTCGGGTATGCTATGCAGTCGGGGATCCCCTTCCGGCGGCCGCTCGTCAAATATACCCCAGGCTACGGAAGGAGCTATACGCCGCCTTCACAGGAGATCCGCGACCTTGTGGCAAAGATGAAGCTCATTGCGGTCAAGGACATCATTGCCGGGAACCGGATAGTCCTCTGCGAGGATTCCATCGTGCGCGGAACGCAGCTTAAGAATTATACCCTGAAGAAACTATGGGAATCGGGTGCCAGGGAGGTCCATGTTCGCCCGGCCTGCCCGCCGCTGATGTTTCCCTGTAAATTTGCCCTCTCCACGCGCTCCATCGACGAGCTGGCTGCCCGGCGCGCCATACGGGCACTGGAAGGAAGTGATACGGACGATATCTGGGACTATCTTGATGACCGGTCAGAGAAGTACCGGAAGATGGTGGATTGGATCGCAAAAGAGCTTGATGTTACAACGCTCCGGTATCAGCGGATCGACGACATGGTCGAAGCGATAGGGCTTCCCCGTGAGAAGCTCTGCCTCCACTGCTGGATCGGGGATCAAGGCAGCTCATAGCTCATGGCTGACAGCCCATGGGAAATCCTAATATCGAAACTCTAAACAAATTCGAATGTTCAAAAATGCACTGCCCCGCCGCAAGCAGCGGGGAATCATCCGGATTCAAAGCGTGTTGTGAGGGTTTTGTTTGGAACATTTGATATTTGGATTTTGATATTGTTTAGTGCTTCGTGCTTCGATATTAGGATTTAATCCACATACATCATGAATGTCTTTGCGGGGAATAGCCCGGCACCACGCCCATTATAATTGGAGATCCGGCATTAACTATCCTGGCTGAAATAATCTCCAAGCAGCCCCCTGCTGTGTTCGTCGTCGTGACAGTAGACACAAAGGTTCTCCCAGTTGGAGCCGTCCGGGGGGTTGTTATTATGATTCCCGTCCTTGTGGTGAACGGTAAGGAGGTGCCTGTCCTTATAATCGAATTCCCTGGCGCATTTTGCACAGATAAGGCCGTGGATCCGCAGGGACTGCTCCCTGTAATCGCTCTTCGATGCCCCGATCTCTTTCAACTCCCGCACGATCTCTTCGACGGACTTATCGCTCTCTTTCTTCTTCGGGCCCGCGCCCCTCTGTGAGTACCGTCTCCTTCTCATTGCTTTCCCTTTTCTTTACCGTGATATTATAGCACGAACAGGGAAGGTTGTCTCACATCAACACATAGCTCGTGGCAAATCCTAAATCCGAATATCGAAGCACTGAACAAATCCAAATGTTCCAGTATAAAATATCAAAGGGCTTACGCTTTTATCGAATTCGCCTTGCGCTTCGATATACGAATTACGATATACTGTGTGCTACATTATTCCCTCAGCTTTAGCTTCATCTGCACCGGGTCGGCAGCAGCGCGGGGCGGCTGCGCGTCTGGCTTTATGTCGATCGTCACCTGGTGCAGCCTTCCCGTAAACCTGAAGGGCACCGCGTACTCATCGGAGACAGGCGTCCCGGTATCAGAGCCTACGTCAAAGCTCTCGTCGATCGAAAAGAGCGACGGCACGGTTACCCTGATCCTCTTTTCATCTACAGCTTTGCCGTCGACGATAAGCCTGCCCGCACCTCCTCTGCCTTTGCCGCCGCCGTCGTAGGTAAAATCAAAGGCTATTGAGTGCCTGCCTGGCGCAAGCCTCTTGCTGCCGGCCCAGCGTACCTTTTCGACAGTAAGCGAGTTGTAGAAAAAGACGGGCCTGCCGGCCTTCACATAGAGCGCGTAGCCGCCGAAGCGCCCGCCTGTCGTTACGAGAACACCTTCTGCACCGCCTTTTGGTATCTCCACATCAGCGGTAATGCTAAATGATTTGTTCCGTATATCAGGGGCATTCGGCTCCGGCAGGCGCGTCACGCCGTCGGGAAAGATAAACCTGGTGCGCCCTCCCGCGAGGCTCGCCAAAAGCTTGCCGGGCCCGCGGATAAAACTGTCGTCAAGGGGCAGCACATTATATTTCGCTGCCTCGATCCAGAAAAGATCCTGAAGCGCCTTCAGCTTCTGAGGGTACTGTTTTGAGAGGTCATTTACCTGGCTGAAATCTTCTTTCAGATTATAAAGCTCCCACGTGTAGTCATCGGCAGGATTTTTAGAGGTAGGTTTCAGCATATCCCAGGGAAGGCGCTTGGGCGTTGTCGATGCGATCCAGCCATCGTGATAGAGGGCACGGTTCGCGAACATCTCAAAATATTGCGTCTTCCGTTGAGACAGTGCATTCGTGTTCTTCTTGTCAAAAGTGTATGCCATGCTCACGCCTTCGATGGGTTTCTGGGGCACGCCGTTGACCATGACCGGTGCGGGCAGCCCTGCCACATCAAGGATCGTAGGAACAACATCAATAACATGGTGGAACTGTTCTCTCAGGCCGCCCTTGTCCTTGATATGCCCGGGCCATGAGATCACAAGGTTGTTCCTGGTCCCCCCGAAGTGGGAGGCGACCTGTTTGGTCCACTGGAAAGGGGTATCCATGGCATGCGCCCAGCCAACGGGGTAGTGGTTGTAATGTTTATCGCTGCCTATGGTGTCGATGTGGGAAAGCATCTCTTTCATGCCCTCCTGCAGCTGCGGGGGCATGGTAAGGGAGCGAAGCTCGTTGATCGTGCCGTGATGCGTCCCCTCCGCGCTTGCCCCGTTGTCGCCCTGGATATATATGATGAGGGTATTGTCAAGCACGCCGATCTCCTCGATGGCGCTGATGACGCGGCCTATGTTGTGATCTGTATGTTCAAGGAATGCAGCATATACCTCCATCATGCGGGCGGAAAGTCTTTTCTCGTCGGCTGACAGCGAGTCCCAGCCGGGGATGACATCAGGTCGAGGGGTCAGTTTTGCGTTGGCAGGGATAACCCCTATCTCCTTCTGTTTCTGCCAGGTCATCTCCCGCTGCTTATCCCAGCCGCGATCGAAGCGCCCTTTATGTTTCGCGATCCATTCCTTGGGAACGTGGTGGGGCGCATGGGTGGCACCGGGCGTGAAATAGACGAAGAAGGGTTTGTCCGGTGCTATGGCCTTCTGCTGCCTGATCCACGATATCGCCTTATCAGCGAGGTCCTCATTCAGGATGTAGTTTGGATTACCCATGTAAGGCTCGATAGGCTTCGTGCCCTCATAGAGCGCGGGCTCCCACTGGTTCGTATCGCCGCCGATAAAGCCGTAGAAGTATTCAAAACCAAGATTGGTCGGCCATAGATCGAATGGTCCCGCGAGGCTATGCTGCCAGGATGGGACGTTGTGGTTCTTTCCGAACCATGCCGTATTATACCCGTTCTGTCGAAGGATCTCCCCGATGGTTGCCGTATCTTTTCCCATCAGAGAGTCATAGCCAGGATAGCCCGTGGCAAACTCCATAATGACGCCGGTATGTGCTGTATGGTGGTTACGTCCCGTGATGAGGGCCGCCCGCGTTGGCGAGCACAGTGCGGTAGTATGGAACATGTTATACCGCAGACCGTTATGCGCAAGGCGGTCAAGGGTAGGCGTCGGAACGGGGCCCCCAAAAGTGCTGCTGGCGCCGAACCCTACATCATCGGTCATAATGAGAAGAATATTGGGCACGCCCTTCGGAGGTTCCACCCGGGGAGGCCACCACTCCTGCGACTCGCTCGCGTTGCGGTTGATCCCCCCGCCAAAAGGCAGTTCGGGCCGCGGCAGGACCTGCTGTGCATTAACGGAAGCCGCAGCAAAAACAACCAGGAAGCAGCAAAGCATCAACCCGGCAACACGGCTATTTCCATATCTTTCCTTTGTAGACATGACCCCCTCCTTGCGTATCAATTCGCTCCAGATACTCCCTGGCTTATTGACTAAAAAAATTGTACACCCTTTACGATCCAAACACAAGCCCCGTACCTCCCGATCCATAAATAAAAAAGGGCCTCCTTTTCAGGTGGCCCTTTTTAAATATTCACAATGGCTTGAGGTCGTTTACGCCTAACGCCTCACGCCTTACGGTCTTGTTTACCCAGGCATCAGCCATCCCGGCAGCCATGTCGCAAGTCCGGGAAATATAAAGACAAGAATACCCCCGACAATAAGGCTTATCAGGAATGGGTACACTCCTGCGTAAACCACCCCAAAAGGCGTCTTTGTTATCTGCTTAACGACAAAGACGCATATGGCCATCGGCGGCACGACAACGCCGATCATTACGGTGATGCCTATCAGGATACCGAACCACATTGGGTTATACCCGAGCTTTATGATGGCAGGATAGAAGATCGGGGTGGCGAGGATCATGAATGCGAGGTCGTCAATAAAGGAACCGCCAATAAGATAGATCATTGCGATAAAGAAAAGTATTATCCAGGAAGGCATCTGCAGGCCGACGATCCAGTCGGCAGTTATCATGGGGATCTTTGTTACGGCAATGAAGTGGCCGAGCACCGTCGAGCCTGCTATGAGCAGGAGAACCATGCAGGCGGTCCTTATGGATTCAACGACGGATTTAATATAACCCTTTATGTTAAGGTCTCTCCTTATGAAAGTGAGGAGAAGGACAAGGAACGTCCCTACGCTGCCCGCCTCAGTAGGTGTGAATATCCCTTGCAGAATGCCGCCGATGACGAGAAAGAAGATAAGGATAACCCACATGACCTCGGGGATCGCCCTGATCCTTTGGCCCCACGTTGATCGTTCACCTTTTGGTCCGACTGCGGGATTTATTTTGCACCAGCCGTATATAATGCCGACAAAAAAGAGGGCGATAAGAAGGCCGGGGAAGATCCCTGCCAAAAACAGCCTCCCGATGGACTGGTCAGTAATGATGCCGTAGATGATCAGGGTAACGCTCGGCGGAAGCAGGATCCCAAGGGTCCCGACGGTTGCGACGATGCCCGTTGAAAGCCTCTTGTCATACCCGTAACGGTCCATCTCGGGCACTGCGACGCTTGCAAAGGTCGCTGCTGTGGCAGGCGAAGAACCGCAGATGGATTTGAATGCCGTTGCGCCGGCAACGGTTGCCATGGCGAGCCCGCCCGGGATGTGGCCGATAAATTTATAGGAGGTATCGAAGAGCCGCTTCGCTATGCCGGAGTTGAAGGCCACCTGGCCCATTAAGACGAAGAGGGGGATGACGGTGAACCCATATGAGTTCAGGACATCATAGAAGTCTTTTGCCAGAAGATTGAATGCTGCGCCCCAGGATATGAGGTAACCGAAGCCAAGAAAACCTATCAGGATCATTGCAAAGGCAAGTTCGATACCGGTTAAAAAAAGTACCAGGACAACCAATAATCCTATTATACCTATAGTAACTTCATTCATATTGTCCTCCAAAGATCTTGACGATATCGGCAATCAAGACAAGGCACTGCAGGAAGCAGCACACGCCTATTCCATAGGCAATAGGATAGAACGGGATCTGCCGCGTAAGGGACACTTCCCCTGACCTGTAAAGGTCGCCGGCGTAAACAAAAAGATTCCAGCCTATGAGTACGAAAAGCACTATGCAGACAAGCCTTGTTACAATATTGACCACGGCCTGTGGGACCCGTGGGAATTTCTGAATAAAGAAATCCACAAAGATATGTCCCCGAAGCCACGATGTCAGCGGCATGCCGAAGCCGATCGCAACAGCCCCGCCAAAACCAACAATCTCAAAGGTGCCAATGATAGGATGTCCGAAATATCTGAGGGCAACATCAGCCACAGTGAGGAGCATGATGAACGTCAACGAACAAGCCGCAATTCCATTCATTATCCTGCTTAATTTTTCTATGATCCAAAGCAGTCCTCCCATAATACCTCCTAAAAAAAACGGCTATTTATTTCTGTGTGTGCATGACATGACAAAAAGCAGTGTGGCATACATATTTTCATGATAAGGACGTTTTGTCAAGTGAAAAAATGTACAACGTCGCGTAAAGCGCTCTTTACTCTTGTTGGAAAAGGTGATAAAAGTCTCTATGGCAAATGTTGTAAGCGCCATCCTCGCAGGCGGTAAAAGCACTCGGATAGGAAGGGACAAGGCCACCCTTGTTCTCGATAGTGAACCGTTGATACGAAGAGTATATGATGTGGCGCAGAGGGCCTTTGACCATATTGTTGTTGTCTCCAGCGATCACGCGATCTTGCCCGGCATGAGCATACCTATCATAAAAGATGTTGTCTCTGTGCGGAGCCCCTTGGCCGGTATTGTCTCCGCCCTCATTCATACCGGCGCAGATTATGTCTTTGCCCTCGCCTGCGATATGCCTTTTCTGTCAGGAGGGGCGATAGAACACATGCTGAACAATATCGCCGGCGAGGATATCATCATACCAAGAACAGAAAAGGGGTATGAGCCCCTCCACGCGATCTACAACAGGTCCTGTATTTCCTATATGCTTACATTGATTGAGAGGGGGAGGTACAAGGTAAGGGACATATTCCCCTACCTCTCGGTCAAAGCTGTCGAAGGGTCTCCCCTGTTTTTTTGTAACGGGGTTTCCGTATTCACAAATATTAATACAAAAGAAGAGTTTGAAAGGGCGCTGGCTATCAGCAGGGGTTGAGGGTTGGGAAAAAGCGCGGAGACACGTCTTGGATTCGTTACCGTAAGGACAATGGTCAGGACAGACCTCGAGGGTGTCCTCACGATCGAAAGGCTCTCTTTTGTCTCTCCCTGGACAAAGGGGATGTTCGAAGACACCATCTGCTCGCCGATAGCAAAAAATCTCGTACTTGAAAAAGATAACAGGGTTATTGGCTATATTATGCTATACTCTGTTGAGGATGAGGCGCACATTATGAACATCGCCATACACCCCGCCCATAGAAGAAAGGGGTTTGGCGTTTATCTCGTAAATTATATTATCGAAGAGTGCTCGGAGGATGGTATTACGGATTTTTTTCTTGAGGTAAGAGAAGGCAACAGGGGCGCGCAGGGCCTTTACAGGACGCTTGGCTTCTCGGTCATAGGCAAAAGAAAGGGGTACTATCGTGAGTCGGGCGAAGATGCATACGTGATGCACATGTCGCTGAAAGCAAAGGTATGAATAACCAAACATCAATAATCAATCACCAATTAATAACCAATGCTCAATATTCAATAACCAATTGGAATTTCCGATATGATTTTATTGGGTATTCGGTCATTGGGTATTATTTGGTTATTGGTGTTTGGTCACTGCTGTCCAAGATAATCCATTTCCCAAACCTCTTTCTTTATAGAACAACGGTTTAGGACAGGTATATCCTCCATGCTAAAACCAGGTTGCCCTATCTCACTGTCACTGGATGGTGTTATGCTGT
>Ga0209096_1004684_pt1 | contig 10833 bp, 10 predicted proteins | sample AD_UKC034_MetaG_FD_184407 | JGI IMG/M metagenome (GOLD analysis project Ga0209096, IMG submission 184407) | Active sludge microbial communities of municipal wastewater-treating anaerobic digesters from USA - AD_UKC034_MetaG (SPAdes) (version 2) | ecosystem: Engineered > Bioreactor > Anaerobic >...
CAACCACCCGAGGGGAACTCCATCCCCTGCGGGATGCGTGCTCCCCGACCCACCAAGGAGCACGGCATGTCTGAACCTTCCGCATCTTCCTCTGCAACCGCAGTGCGCAGTGGTGCGCTGGCGCTGGCCTGGACCGGCAAGCGTTTGCCGCTACAGGTGCTGCGCAGCGCGGCCGGCCACTACATCGGCACGCAAGACGACGAAGGCCCGGTATCGCGGGAGTCCGTCGAGTATTTCCCGAACCACCTCGCAGCACAGCGCGCCCTGGATACCCATGCCTGGACACAGCGCGCTCACCCCTGATTCCCACCCTTCAAGGAGTTCTCTCATGAATCTGTCTTTACCCGAAGACGTGCTCGATCAGATGGCGCTGGAACAGGCGCACTTCGACGCTGCACCGCAGGCCTTCTTCGAGGCCTGGAAGCGCGGCGCGCAGATCGCCGGCCACGAGTGGTTCGGCGACGGCACACGCGAAGGTCTGCAGCGTGCCACCACCAAGTGGGACCTGCGGCCCAACATGCTGATGCTCAACGACGCCCTGGGCGTGCTGAGCAGCGGTCAACGCATGTTCCTGTCCGCGATGGTGAGCTTCTACAACTCCCGCGAGGGCGGCGCGATGCTCAAGCGTTGCGGCTTCGAGGGGCTGTCCGACTTCGGCGGCCTCGATCTGGAACGGCGCCAGGTCATCGCCGACCTCACGCTGCACTACAACGGCTGGTGAGCCGCGCCTGGCAACCCACCGTCCTTTCATCCCACCCCACGAGGGACATGCGTCCCCGTTCGGGGCCATGTCCCTCCTTCCTTTCGCAGGAGCGGCCATGTCCCGAATCAGCATCTTCCACTGACCCGCACCGCCCGCCACCAGGGCGGTCCGACGCCGCGGCCGGCTGACCGGCTGCCACTTCATCCACCCGCTGGGGTTCAATCCCCGGCAGGGGATTGCCTCGGCCATCCTCTGCTGGAGGAATCCCATGTCCCATTCCAACAACCCCTTCGTCCGCGGCTACGATGGCCTGTCCGTGCAACGGCTGCTGGCGATTTCCTACGACGACGACTGCCCGCTGAGCTATCTGCCGCTGCACGTCTCGCAGTCGCACCTGCCGGACAGCCAGGTCGAGCGCCATGCCTGCGTCTTCTGCGACGACTTCGCGCTGATCACGGAAGGCCAGAACGTGCCGCCCGAGCTGGACGCGCAATGCCGCAGCCACGGCATCGCCCGAAACCTCGTCTACGCCGTCATGGCCGAAGAAGCCGGCCAGCCGCTGCACGTCGGCGATACCTACTCCGAGGAAGCCGCGCGCGAGGTGGTACGCCGCCTGCGCTTCGAGACCGGGTTCTACAGCCGTGCCTGGGAAATCAGTTCGGCGCACATCACCGAGGAGGCCGGTCGCTTCCTCGCCGAACTGGCGGACATCGCCACGCCGAGCGGTTTTCTGTTCGTGGCCTTCCGCATTCCCTACAGCCCGGCGGTCGGCGTGAAGCTGATCGCCACGCCCTGGACGGATGCGAACCTGCAGCATGTCGAGGGCATCACCGCCGAAGAGCTGCGGCAGGAGCACCGGGCCAAGGGCGTGCCGGAGTCCCTCGTGGAAGTGTTGCACCTGGCTGCGCTCGCCGACGTTCGCATGTTGGTGTTCGATGCCGACGCGCCAGTGCTGGACGGGCTGACGCTCTACGACGACGAGTAACCCGCAACCCATTCGAGCCCCCACGTCGGGGCTCTTCTTTTGTGCGCCCAGCATGGGCGCACTCCTGCGGGTGCAAGTCCCGCCGTAAGTTGATCACAGCGAACGAAGCGAAGCGCAACTGCGTGAGGGCGACCGAGCGTGGGAAGGAAGCGTGGAGCGAAGCTGCGAGCCGATGGACAAGAACCGGATAGAAGGCGCTGCCGAGCAGGGCGAGCGGGCAAGAAGCCGCGAAGCTCTCGTGATCAAGGCGAAGTGGCGTAAATCCGGCGGTTGTGCAGCGAAGGAGTGCGTTCTTACCTGGGGAGATCTCGCCTTGTGCCTGAAAGGGCGACGGCGCTGAGCCGGAGCGAGAAGTCAGCAGAGGCTGTAGTAGCCGCTGGTTTAGGGCGAAGGGCCGAACGAGTAGGAGGGCCGAAGGCCGTGTCGCTCGGACGTGCAGTGCATCAGAAGCCCGGGAGTGCGGGGCGCAATGCGGGAGGGCGAGGTGAAGCCGAGTCCGAAGCAGTGCGTGATGAAGCACGGACGGCGCGGCATGAAACCGGAAGCCCAGGGCGAGACGGCCTGCTTGCGCAGGTGCTCGCGAGAGCGAACATGGAGGTGGCGTGGAAACGCGTCAAATCCAATCGCGGCAGTGCTGGGGTGGATGGGTTGTCGATCGCCGAGACGGCGGAGCACCTGAGAACGCACTGGCCCCGGATTCGGGAATCCTTGCTGGATGGCAGCTACCGGCCCCTGCCGGTGCGCCGCGTCCAGATCCCGAAGCCCGAAGGCGGGGTGCGCGAACTGGGGATTCCTTGCTGACCTGGATCTCGGCGCGGATCCTGGGTGTCGTGGTGGCGTTCTTGTGCAGCCTCAGATGCATCGTTTCAGCTCCAGCATGACCTCTCGGGCCAAGAGTAAACCACGGCGTGAATCAATTAACCAATCATCCGGGACACGACAACCGCGCTGTACCGGGAGTTTGTCGGCTTGTCCAGCGTCGAACGCATTCCGGACCGGGTCAGCATCCTTCGATTCCGGCACCTGCTGGAAGAACACCATCTGGCCGAACGAATCCTGGCCACCGTCAACGCCACGCTCACCGACAAGGGCCTGATGCTGCGCCAAGGCACGGTGGTGGACGCCACCTTGATTGCCGCACCCAGTTCCACCAAGAACAGCACCGGCACCCGTGACCCCGAGATGCACCAGACCAAGAAGGGCAATCAGTGGCACTTCGGCATGAAAGCCCACATCGGCGTGGATGCCGACTCTGGGCTGGTTCACACCGTGGTGGGCACGGCAGCCAACGTCAATGATGTGACGCAGGCCAGCAAGCTGGTCCATGGTGAAGAAACCGATGTCTTTGCCGACGCGGGCTACCGGGGCGTTGAGAAGCGCAAAGAGATTCAGGCCCAGCACCCCGACGTGAACTGGCACATTGCGATGATGCCGGGCAAGCGCCGTGCGATGGACAAGGGCACGCCCATGGGAGCCATCCTGGAGAAGCTGGAGCAGACCAAGGCCAGCATCCGGGCCAAGGTGGAACACCCCTTCAGGGTCATCAAGCGGCAGTTCGGCTACGTCAAGGTCAAGTACCGGGGGCTGGCCAAGAACACGGCCAACCTGATGACGCTGTTTGCGCTGAGCAATCTGTGGATGGCTCGGCGCAGGCTTTTGCAGGGGCTGCAGGGATGAGTGCGTCCACAACCGGCCAAAGGGCCGTCCACAAGGGCGAAATGCCCTTGTTTGAGACCGCAAAAACGCCAGATTAGTCACCATGTGGAATATCTCGCCTCAGTGGCCATCGCCGCGGGCGTTTTGAACACCTTCCCTAGGTAAGCGCTGGAGGGCTATTTTGTCTCAAAACCCACAGATCAAGGCGCAGGCGCCTGGATGCCCAGGGCCACCAGTTCTTCGGGGCTGAACACCCGCGAGCGGGTGTGGAAGGCCTTGCCCTCGGGCCCCTCCAGCGAGAAGGTGCCGCCGCCATGCCCGTCGATCACATCGATGATGAGCTGCGTGTGCTTCCAGGTCTCGTACTGGGCCTTGCCCATGTAGAAGCGGCAGCCGCCAATGTCGCCCAGGTACACATCGCCCGCACCCATGGTGATCTCGCCGGGCAGGTAGCAGTTGGCGGCGCTGTTGTCGCAGCAGCCACCGCTTTGGTGGAACATCAGGTCCTGGCCGTGTTTGGCTTGCAGCAAGGCCAGCAGCTCCAGCGCGGCGGGCGTGGCCACCACCCGTGGGGGTGGCGGGGTGCCGTTGGGGTGTGCGGAATCCACAGCCATGGTGTCAGGCCGTCATGGCCCCGCGGAAGATGCCTTCAATGTCCGCCTGCGTGGCGGTGCGCGGGTTGGTCAGGCCGCAGGCATCTTTCAATGCATTGGCGGCCAGCAGCGGAATGTCCGCTTCCTTCACGCCCAGGTCGGCCAGGCATTTGGGAATGCCCACATCCAGCGCCAGCTGGCGGATGGCGGCGAGGCAGGCTTGTGCACCGGCTTCGGCGTCCAGCCCCGCCACGTTCACACCCATGGCGTAGGCCACGTCGCGCAGACGTGCGGCCGATGTGGGCACGTTGAACGCCTCCACATGCGGCAGCAGCACCGCATTGCACACGCCGTGGGGCAGGTCGTAGAAACCGCCCAGCTGGTGCGCCATGGCATGCACATAGCCCAGCGATGCGTTGTTGAACGCCATGCCGGCCAGGAACTGCGCATACGCCATCTGCTCGCGGGCGTTGAGGTCGTCGCCATGGTTCACGGCGGTGCGCAGGTGGCGGGCGATCAGCTCCACCGCCTTCAGCGCGCAAGCGTCGGTGATGGGCGTGGCGGCGGTGGACACATAGGCCTCCACCGCATGGGTCAGCGCGTCCATGCCGGTGGCAGCCGTCAGGCCCTTGGGTTTGGCCAGCATCAGCTCGGGGTCGTTGACGGACAGGATGGGCGTGACGTTGCGGTCCACGATGGCCATCTTGATGTGCCGCGTCTCGTCGGTGATGATGCAAAAGCGCGTCATCTCGCTGGCGGTGCCCGCCGTGGTGTTGATGGCCACCAGGGGCAGCTGCGGCTTGGCCGAGCGGTCCACGCCCTCGTAGTCGGCAATCTCGCCGCCGTTGGTGGCGCACAGGGCAATGCCCTTGGCGCAGTCGTGCGGCGAGCCGCCGCCCAAAGAGATCACGAAGTCGCACTGCTCGGCCTTCAGCTGCGCCAGCCCGGCGCGCACATTGCCCACGGTGGGGTTGGGCTGGGTGCCATCAAACACCACCGAGGCAATCTGCTGCCCGGCCAGCTGGGCCTGGATGCGCGCCGCCACGCCGAGCTTGCTGAGCACGGCGTCGGTAACGATCAGCGCCTTGCGAAAGCCGTGACCCTTCAGGGCCACCATGGCTTCCTGCAGACAGCCTGCGCCCATGATGTTGACACTGGGCATGAAGAACGTACTGGTCATCGTGAACCTCCTTGGTAAGGTATGGGGAAAGGGTTGGGTCGGTGTGTCGCAGCAGGGCGGGGCTGCCCTTGCCTTGGGGTGCTGCGGGTCGATCCGGGTCCGCCATGCGAGTGGCGGGGCGGTCGGCCCGGGGCGTGAGAAGCAGGTCTCAGCGCCCAAGGCAGGGGGTTGCTTTGCCAAAAGCGTACGCCCGCTGCGGCTTGGCAAAGCGGGGGGCTCAGGCCATCCGTTGACCCCCGTCAAATGGGCTTAAAAGAAGCCCAGCTTGTTCTCGCTGTAGCTCACCAGCAGGTTCTTGGTTTGCTGGTAGTGGTCCAGCATCATCTTGTGGTTTTCGCGGCCGATGCCCGATTCCTTGTAGCCGCCAAAGGCCGCATGCGCCGGATAGTGGTGATAGCAGTTGATCCACACACGGCCGGCCTTGATGGCGCGGCCCATGCGGTAGGCGACGTTGCCGTTGCGGCTCCACACGCCGGCGCCCAGGCCGTACAGCGTGTCGTTGGCAATCGCCAAGGCTTCGGCCTCGTCCTTGAAGGTGGTCACGGCCAGCACGGGGCCGAAGATTTCTTCCTGGAAGATGCGCATCTTGTTGTGGCCCTTGAACAGCGTGGGCTGCACGTAGTAGCCGCCCTCCAGGTCGCCACCCAGGTGGGCCTGGCCGCCACCGGCCAGCACTTCGGCGCCTTCTTGCTTGCCCAGGTCCAGGTAGCTCAGGATCTTGGTGAGCTGCTCTTTGCTGGCCTGCGCGCCCATCATGCTGTCGGTGTCCAGCGGGTTGCCGTGTTTGATGGCGGCCACGCGCTTCAGGACACGTTCCATGAACTTGTCGTAAATGCTCTCCTGGATCAGCGCACGCGATGGGCAGGTGCAGACCTCGCCCTGGTTGAAAGCAAACAGCACCAGACCTTCAACGGCCTTGTCGAGGAAGGCATCGTCTTTGTCCATCACATCAGCAAAGAAGATGTTGGGGCTCTTGCCGCCCAGCTCCAGCGTGGCGGGGATGAGGTTGTTGGCGGCAGCCTGGGCAATCACGCGGCCGGTGCTGGTCGATCCGGTGAAGGCGATCTTGGCAATGCGCTTGCTGGTGGCCAGCGGCATGCCGGCTTCACGGCCAAAGCCGTTCACGATGTTGAGTACGCCCGGCGGCAGCAGGTCGGCAATCAGCTCGGCCAGGATGAGGATGGAGATGGGGGTGCTCTCTGCGGGCTTGAGCACCACGCAGTTGCCAGCGCCCAGGGCGGGTGCCAGCTTCCAGGCGGCCATCAGGATGGGGAAGTTCCACGGAATGATCTGGCCCACCACGCCCAGCGGCTCATGGAAGTGGTACGCCACGGTGTTTTCGTCGATCTCGCTGATGCCGCCCTCTTGCGCCCGCACGCAGCCCGCAAAGTAGCGGAAGTGGTCCACGGTGAGCGGAATGTCGGCGTTCAGCGTCTCGCGGATCGCCTTGCCGTTGTCCACTGTCTCGGCGTAGGCCAGCAGTTCCAGGTTTTGCTCAATGCGGTCGGCAATTTTCAGCAGGATGTTGGCGCGTGTGGCGGCATCGGTCTTGCCCCAGGCGTCGGCCGCAGCGTGGGCGGCATCCAGTGCCAGTTCGATGTCTTCAGCGGTAGAGCGGGCGGCCTGGGTGTAGACCTTGCCGTTGACGGGCGAGATCACATCAAAGTACTGGCCTTTGACGGGGGGCACGAATTTGCCGCCGATGAAGTTGTCGTAACGGGGCTTGTAGGCGATCTTGGCGCCAGCGGCGCCGGGGGCTGCGTAAACGGTCATGCTGTGTCTCCTATCGATGCTTTGGACATCTGCTGCGCGTGTTGCGGCGGCAGATGACAGCACCTATACAAGACCCATGCCAGCCCTTGCATGCCTGCTGGGCAAGGGTTGATTGCGCGCTAAGTGGCTGATTTGTTTGGGTTTTGGTGTGTGGGGGCTCTATGGTGTGACGCGCTGGCGCCATGCGTTACGTTCCAACACAGAACACCTGTCACGAAATGGAACAGTTGGACAGTTTCCCTGTGCAAACGCTATTGCTCCGGCTTTCGCACCCGGCCATACTGCCCCTTCGAAGCGGGTGCCATGACGCCCGTTCAGGAGACAGCGTGCGCACCACCCCATCCCCCCTGCTGGCCTTGCAACAGGCCCGGCGACATTTGCTGGAACACGGCCATTGCCCCACGGGCCTGGTGGATGAGCGCCTGGCCCGTTCCTGGAGGCGCAGCATGGCCGCAGGCCTGGCCCCTGCCGGGCGCGCAGCGGCCGATTTGCCCAGCCCCGGCGAGCTGCGCGAAGCCATGGCCTGTAACCACAGCCTGCTCACGCATTCGCGCCCCATCATGGAATACCTGTTCGACCAGGTGCGCCACAGCCACAGCGTGGTGGTGCTGGCCGACCGGGCCGGCATGCTCATGCACACCCTGGGCAGCCCCGGCTTTGTGGACAAGGCCGAGCGCGTGGCGCTGACCTGCGGCGCCTCGTGGCACGAATCCCACCGGGGCACCAACGCCATTGGCACGGCGCTGGCCGAAGGCACGGCGGTGGAAGTGCATGGCGGCGAGCATTTTCTGGAGCGCAACAGCTTTCTCACCTGCGCGGCCTCGCCCATCCTCTCGGCCACGGGCGAGCTGCTGGGCATCCTCGACATCTCGGGTGACCACCGCAACGGCCACGCCCACACCCTGGGGCTGGTCAGCACTGCGGCCCGCATGATCGAAAACCGCCTACTGGTGGCCACCTGCAAGCGCAACATCCGCCTGCACCTGCACCGCGAGCCCGAGGGCATTGGCAGCGTGGCCGAAGGCATCTTGGCCGTGTCGGCCGATGGCTGGATCGTGGGCGCCAACCGCGTGGCCCTCACCCAGCTGGGCCTGCACATGGGCGACGTGGGCGCCACCCCGCTGGCACAGGTGCTGGACGTGCGGCTGGACGACCTGCTCTCGCACCACCGCCGCCGCCCCCAGCAGCCCCAGGCGCTGCGCCTGCGCGGCGGGGCGCTGCTGTATGCGCAGGTGCAGCTTGACCCCGCTGCCTGGCCCGCCGCCCGCGTGGTGCGCGGCACGCCGGGTGCCCCCGCCGCCAACGAATCCGCCGACGACGCCCTGGCCCGGCTGGACACGGGCGACGCCCGCTGGCGTGCCGCCGCCGACAAGGCGCGCCGCGTGGTGGGCAAGCCCATCGCGGTGCTCATCCAGGGCGAATCGGGCGTGGGCAAGGAAGTGTTTGCGCGCGCCCTGCACGCCAGCGGCCCACGCCGCGCCGGGCCCTTCGTGGCCATCAACTGCGCGGCCATCCCCGAGCACCTCATCGAATCCGAACTGTTCGGCCATGTGGCTGGCGCCTTCACCGGTGCCCGCAAGGAAGGCAGCCTGGGCCGCCTGCGCGAGGCCCACGGCGGCACCCTGTTCCTCGATGAAATCGGCGACATGCCGCTGCCCCTGCAAACCCGTCTGCTGCGCGTGCTGCAAGACCGCAGCGTGACGCCCGTGGGCGCAGGCCACGCCGTGCCGGTGGACTTCTGCCTCATCAGCGCCACGCATTGCCAGCTGCTGCAGGCGGCCGAGCAGGGGCGCTTCCGGCACGACTTGTACTACCGCCTCAACGGCCTGACGGTGCAGCTGCCCGCCCTGCGCGAGCGCACCGACTTCGCCGCCCTGACGGCGCAACTGCTGACCGACCTGGCCACCGAGCAAGGCCTGCCCCACCCCGTGCAGGTGGCGCCTGACCTGCTGCAGCGCCTGGCCGCCCACCCCTGGCCCGGCAACCTGCGCCAATACGCCAGTGTGCTGCGCACCGCCTGCGCCATGCTGGCCGAGGGCGAAGACACCCTGGGCTGGGAACACCTGGGCGACGACATCGTGCAGGCGCTGCAAACGGCGGCTCCACCCTTGTCCGCAAGGCTGCCAGGGCTGACCACCGCCAGGCCCGTGCCTGCGGCAGCGGTACTCAGCCTGCAAGAGCTCTCCAGCGCCGCCATCGACCAGGCGCTGCAAAGCGCACGCGGCAATGTCTCGCAGGCGGCACGCCAGCTGGGCATCAGCCGCCAGACGCTGTACCGCAAGCTGGCTGCGCGGGGGCGATGTCCCGCGGATTGTTGAACGGGTGAGCTGAGGTGGCGGCTCCTTTGACCCGCATGTGACCATGCGGGTTGCCTAGCAAGCAACCAAAGGAGCCACCGACATGAAGTCTCGCACGAAGCCCGCGCTGCGGGTTGTTCCGGCTGCGCAGGTGCAGCTGACGTTGCCGATCCAGGGCGTGCTGCAGGACGTGAAGCACGCGTTCTATGGGCTGTGCATCAACGCCGGCAAGCAGGTGCTGGCAGCCATGATGGAGGCCGACAGGATCGCACTGTGCGGCCCCAAGGGCGTGCCCGATGCCGATCGCCGCGCGGTACGTGGCGGCAGCACGCGCAGCGCCGTTGTTCTCGGCGGGCAGCGCATCGGCATCAAGCGGCCACGTGCACGCGGCGTCGATGCGGGCGAGCTGGAGCTGCCCAGCTTCGCCTGGGCCGCCGGCACCGACCCGCTGGACACCGCGACGATGGCCGCCATTGCTGCGGGCGTGTCCATGCGCCGCTACGCCAGCACGCTGGAGGAATTGCCGCCGCCCGAGCAAGCGCTGTCGGTGTCCAAGAGCGCGACCTCGCGGCGCTTCGTGGCGCTGAGCGAAGAGCAACTGCTGCAGTGGCTGTCGCGCTCGCTGGGCAAGCTGGACCTGCCGGTCGTGATGGTCGACGGCATCCACTTCCGAGACCGCGTCATCCTGCTGGCGCTGGGCATTGATGCCCAGGGGAACAAGCACGTGCTGGGGCTGCGCGAAGGCTCCACCGAGAGCACGCGGGTCGTGCGCTCGCTGCTGAGCGATCTGATCGAGCGCGGTCTCGATGCCGACCGCGCACGGCTGTGGGTGATCGATGGTGGCAAGGCGCTGCGCAAGGCGATCGTCGAGACCTTCGGGGCCACGGCGCTGATCCAGCGCTGCCAGGAGCACAAGCGGCGCAACGTCATCGAGCACCTGCCCGAAGAGCTGCACGCCAGCGTGGGCCGCGCGATGCGCGACGCCTGGGACAGCGCCAACGCCGAGCTGGCCAAGAAGCAGCTGCAGCGCCTGGCTACGTCGCTGCAGTCCAAGCATCCCGGCGCTGCGGCCAGTCTGCGCGAGGGACTCGAGGAGACGCTCACCGTGCAGGCTCTGGGCATCACGGGCGCGCTGTACCGCACGCTGCGCACCACCAACCCGATCGAGAACCTCAACGGCTCGATCGCGCACTACACGCGCAACGTCAAGCGATGGCGGGACGGACAGATGACGTTGCGCTGGGTCGCCAGCGCACTCAGCGACGCCAAGGATCGCTTCCGCAAGCTGCGCGGGCACCGCGACATGAAGCACTTGATTGCCGCGTTGGACAAGCGCATCGCCGCCACGCAGCCCGCCGAACTCAAAGCCGCGTAGCATCACGAATGAGGAGCCGTCACACGGTCTCGTTCAACAGCGAACGGGACATCGCCCTGCGCGGGTGCATTGATTTGCTATTGAATACATAGCTGCTTGCGCTTATCCATCAAGCGCTACAGGTCATTTATGGGCTCTTCTAGCTGTCGTGTCCCGGCTGATTGGTAACACGTCTGTTGAACAGTTCGGGGTGTGATCGCTGCCATTGTTTCATGGCCTGGATGGGGCTGACATGCCCCAAGGCTTTCTGTGGCAGTTGGTGATTGTACAG
>Ga0209096_1004685_pt1 | contig 10831 bp, 2 predicted proteins | sample AD_UKC034_MetaG_FD_184407 | JGI IMG/M metagenome (GOLD analysis project Ga0209096, IMG submission 184407) | Active sludge microbial communities of municipal wastewater-treating anaerobic digesters from USA - AD_UKC034_MetaG (SPAdes) (version 2) | ecosystem: Engineered > Bioreactor > Anaerobic >...
TCATAATGAAACATCGAAAACTTCCCCGATGTCATTCACAATGATCTTTCATGAAAACATGATATGGTGGTATCGCCGTGAAAGTGGTATCATTTACGGCTATTTGCCGGTATCAGTTTAGATCGGGATTAAAAGTTTGGTTAAATTTCATAATTTTTTAGTTAAGCAAAGCATAACTCAAGATTACTCTCAGGTATTTGGATGAAAAGTAACCCGATCTGATTCTCTTGTAGGGACACCTGAAATCACCTGAAAACATCCAAATCCTGATGACGGAAAATTGTGCAGTAGTATATAAGATCGTCCCATACCTTTAATCCAACCAATCACCCATGAAGACCCTTAATCTTCTGTCGAATCTCGAATCAGCAATGATTAAGACAAAATCAAACGGTTCAGTACATCCGTTGAAGAGATGTCTGAACCTGAACTTAATTCTGGGGATCCTTTGCTTGGCTGTATTGAGTGCTGCTCCGGGATTTTTCCAGACAGATCCTCAGAGAAGGTGTGAATTCTGGCAATCTTCCCTTCAGCCTGGTGACGACACTCCCGAAAGGGGGCGGTATAATATTTCATATTTTGAACTTTGGGGAGATGGAGGCCAGAGCGGCAACCTGACCAACCAGTCTGCCATTGACATCTCTTCCTACCGCGTATGTGAAGATAACACAAGGTTAAGAAGTTTTTAATGAGAATAAATTTTATTTAATCCACTTTTTATAGTATTTATTTAACCAAAATCTCCATGTCATCACCTATCTACTCGATCAGTAAAATTGTTGCTCTGGTAGCAATCATCATTGTTTTTACCTTCCAAGGCTGGTCACAGCCAACATGGACAAGCAACACGACCGGTTTATGGGCATCAGCTTCAACCTGGACAACATCCGGGGGTGCATCAGGTGTGCCACCTTCAACGCTGTCGTCGGATCAAAGTGTTATCATCACAAATGGCCATACGGTTACTCAAACGGATGACCTGGTTCTGGAAGGAACTGCATCGCTGACCATCGAAAACGGAGGGAAATTGATGATGGGCGATGCAGACGATCCCGCCCCTACATTTAATATGAAAAGCAGCGGGAACACATTTACCATCGCCAATGGTATTTATGAATGTTATGCCTCTGGAAATGGAGGTAATTTAACGGTAGAGGCAGGAACCGTTGATTGGTCAGGCGGTTCGGTCTATTGCTCAGGTAATATGCTATTTAAAACGAATGCCTCTGTCACGATGATGAATATGTGCATCGTGGTCTGGCAAAACCTGGATTTTGAAGGGATCGGTGAGAGCAGCAATTATTCAATCCTGAATAACGTCTATCTGATCCTTGGAACATCAGGGACCGGTAATTTTTCGCTAAAGGCCTCATCCTATGTCAATGTGACCGATCTGGTCATTGTGGTCGGTTCGGACTCTGGTACTGCTAAATTTGAAAGCTCCACCATGAATGGGTCCATTTATTCGCTTTATGGTAATGATGAAATAAAAGTATCGGGTATGAGCGGTACCACTTCATTAGATTATTACTGTGCAGATTCTTATACAGGGCTGACAAGTTATTTCACTACTGGTCTGCGAATCATTGATTGTGATCTTACAAGTAGCCAGGAATGCGATGCAGGAATTCTCTATGCAATCAGCGGAACTGTTTATAATGACCCGGACGGTGGGACGATCAGCGGAACCGGCATTGGAATTGCCGGAAGTACGCAACTGTATATAAGTTTATTGAACGGGACAACCATTCTGAGCACCGAAACCGTGAACAATGATGGAACGTATGCTTTCACGAGCCTCGGACCGGGCAATTATTCACTTGTGCTGCATACCAATCCGGCCGGTTCCACCACAGCTTCATTACCTCCCGGCTGGATCAATACGGCTGAAGGGATAATCCCGGCCGGTGACGGCACAGCCAATGGTACAATAAGTACATTTACTATTCCCCCGAATGTTACCACAGCCGATTTTGGTATTCAGCAACAGTCACCTGCTGACCAAAGTGACCTTTCTATCCATAAGAGCGACTCCCCCGACCCGGTTACTGCTGGCGGGAACCTCACCTACACCCTGGTGGTGACCAACAACGGCCCGAGTACAGCGCAGAATGTAACGGTCACTGACCCGCTGCCTGCTGAAGTGACCGAAAGCGGCTCCGCAGCCACCCTGGGCAGCTATACTGATCCTACCTGGACCATCGGTGCTATGGCCGCAGGACAAACCGAGACACTGACCATCACCGTGACAGTGAACATAAATACCTGCGAAGCCTTCAGCAATTCTGCGACAGTCACCAGTACTACCACCGACCCGAATTTGGCAAATAACAGTGCTACGGTAACTACCAGCGTTCTTGACGTAACTCCTCCCGAACTCACCTGCCCGCCGATCAGTCCGTTCGAGTGTATTGACGACGTACCGGATCCACTGGACTATGATGATTTCATCCTGGCAGGAGGTTCTGCAGAAGATAATTGCGGCATCGACACCAGCACCTTTACCTGGGTGGAGGATGACTGGGATGGGAATGCCTGTCCCGGGATCATCACGCGCACCTACTCCATCCTCGACACAAGCGGTAATCCGGCAACGTGTACGCAAACGATTCTCATTGACGATACTACACCTCCTGTGTTTGCAGATTGCCCGGATGAAGTTATTTTCCTTGCTTGCAACCAGCAACCGGATGAAGAGATGGCCATTGAGGATGCAGGGGCCGTAACGGACGTTTGCGACATAACGCTGACTGTGACAGCCACAGCTGGGGCAATTGCAGAAAACGGTTGCGAGAGGTCACAGACCTGGGCGGTCACTGCCACAGATAATTGTACAAATGTCGCCACCTGCAGTGTGACCTATACCTGGACCGAGGACACCGAAGTACCGGAAATCGAGACGATTGCGGTGAGCGGAGACCTGGGCTGCAACCCGACGGTTGAGACTCCGGCTTTCTCCTTTACCGATAACTGCGGTTTTGGGGTTACTGATGTGAGCACCACTGGTGTGGCCAGCGATGGTTGTCTCTACGCGCAGTCATGGACAGCCAGTGCCACGGATGCCTGCGGCAACGTGGCTACCCCTGTGACCATCGAATATACCTGGACGGTGGACACTCAGCCACCAGTCTTTGCCTTGTGCCCTTCTGCCCCGATAGATCTTGGATGCAATCCCACGGCACTTCCTTCAGAAGCATTGGCCATCGCAGCAGCCGGCACGGTAACGGACGACTGCGATCTGACCCTGACGGTCACCGCTGCGGGCGGTGCGGTCACAGGTACCTGTGTCAAAACCCAGGTATGGACGGTAACGGCTGCCACAGACTGCGGCCCGGATGCCACCTGTGAGGTGACCTATACCTGGACGGTGGACACTCAGCCACCAGTCTTTGCCTTGTGCCCTTCTGCCCCGATAGATCTTGGATGCAATCCCACGGCACTTCCTTCAGAAGCATTGGCCATCGCAGCAGCCGGCACGGTAACGGACGACTGCGATCTGACCCTGACGGTCACCGCTGCGGGCGGTGCGGTCACAGGTACCTGCGTCAAAACCCAGGTATGGACGGTAACGGCTGCCACAGACTGCGGCCCGGATGCCACCTGTGAGGTGACCTACACCTGGAAGATAGATGTTACACCACCGACGTTCATTGGCCTGCCTGCCGCCACATATCTGGGATGCAATCTTGCAACGGAGCCTGGCTGCGGAACTGCCACCGTGACAGCCTTCGACGCCTGCGATGGTGCGGTGAGCGTGACCTGCACCGAAGGGACCGCAACACAGACAAGCGATTGCGACTGGGAACGGGCTGTTCTCTATGAAGCGGAAGATGCCTGCGGCAATCCTGTCAGCATTACATTAACCTATACCTGGACCGTTGACGATGAACCCGGCGTCATCAGCACCACGGCCATCAGCGGACCGATCCCCGGTAACTGCTGTAACCCGGATGTGATCACTCCGACCTTTACAGGACTTGATAACTGCGAAGGGGTCTTCACTCCGACAATCAGCACCGACGGACCGATCAACGTGTCAGGATGCGACTGGGAACAGACCTGGGTAGCCTCCTATACGGATGTCTGCGGCAACGCTGCCCTTCCGGTCACCATCACCTATACCTGGAAACAGGATCTTGAACCTCCTGAGCTGTTTTGGAATATACCACCTATTTATGGACTCCCCTGGCCGGCTGGACCTATTGAACTGGGATGCAATCCGCTCCCGGCTAAGCTTCCTTCCTGCAATGGCTTTGTGACCGCTTCCGACAATTGTGTCGGCTCCACGGCTGTAACATGCCTGCCAGGTGAGATCACAGGCGGTTGCCAGAAATCACAGTCCTTTACCTATACGGCAGAAGATCTTTGCTGCAACGTGGCCATCAGGACCGTAACCTATACGTGGAAGGAAGACCTGGTGCCGCCTGAATTCACAGGTGTGCCTGCTGATTCAGTCCTGGGCTGCAATCCAATGGAGCTGTATGATTGCGAAGATTTTGAATTCGACGGAGTTTTTCCTGTCATCGCTTTTGATCTATGTGACGGCAACGTATCTAACTGCATCGTGGAATGCTTATCGGACGGGGCCACCACGACGAACGGCTGCGACTGGACGCAGACCTTCTTCTTTACGGCCAACGATGCCTGCGGAAATGTCGGCACCGAATCGGTGACCTTTACCTGGAGGATCGATCATACTCCTCCGGTACTGGGCCCTCTGCCTGAAGGAGGATTTATCGGCTACTGCCCGGATGAACTGCCGGAATGCGAAAGCTTTTTTGATGTGTTTGCTGACGATATATGTGGCACCGCAACAGTCACCTGTGAGGCAAACCCCGTAACAGCAGCAGACGATTGCGGTATGATAGGTACACTTACCTTTACGTTCTCGGCTTATGACGAATGCGGCAATACGGCCACACCGGTGGACGTTGTTTATACGTGGATTGAAGATTATACGCCTCCTAATATCGTCATAGCATGGCATCCTGATTTAGGATGCATTCCTTCCATGGACGACCGGCCTGATTGTGGCACGGCCACTGTGACTGCTTGGGATAACTGTGACCTTACCGTGACCCTGACCTGCGAAGAGGGAGCGATCACCGAAACTACGGATTGCCAGTTCGAACGGAGTATCACGTATTATGCCACCGATGATTGTTTCAACGTAGCAAGCCTGACCATTACCTATACCTGGCGGGAAGACGGGACGCCACCTGTTTTGATCGGTGTTCCCGATGATGAATACCTGGGCTGCAACCCGCCAGAACCGACTTGCGGTACGTTCACGGTGACAACCTCGGACAACTGTGATCTTGTGGTCACGGTGACCTGTACGGAGAGCGAACCAGTACCAATAACCCCCAACTGCCGCTGGATGAAGACGTTGACCTGGTACGCAGAGGATGATTGTGGCAACGGGGTAACCGAGACCGCCACCTTTACCTGGAAGGAGGATCTGGTCAAACCAATCATCAGTGGAGTACCAACATCCGATATCAACCTGGGCTGCAATCCTGTACAACGAGGGGTGCCCATGCCAGCGTGCGATCCTCTGGTATCTGCCTGGGATAACTGCGACGGAGCAATGACACCCCAATGCGAGGTGCTGGCTCCCGAATACGATGGTTGTAATGTCACCCACAAGGTGGTTTACACGGCAACGGATGTGTGCTGCAATGTTGGCGTAGCGACGGCAACCTATGTCTGGAAGGAAGACCTGGAAGCCCCCGTGATCGGAGGTGTTCCTGACGATGAAGACCTGGGCTGCAACCCTGCTGAAATTCCTGACTGCAACGACTTTACTATAACCGCAACAGACAATTGCGACGATGATCTGGAAGATTGTTGTCTTAAATGCATACCGGGTGTTCCCACCATCACAACCGGATGCGACTGGACGGTGACCCACTTGTTCAGGGCCTGGGATCTGTGCGGGAACATAGGCACCGAATCGGTGACCTTTACCTGGCGGATCGATACAGATCCCCCTGTGATCACAGGCATACCTGCGACACAACCCGTAGACCTGGGCTGGTGCCCGGAACGTCCAACGTGTGATCCCACCGTGGAAGCCACGGATGTTTGCGGCGAGGTGGTGACCTTTACCTGCCAGGCGGGAGCAGTCGTGTCCACGACAAGCTGCGGCTGGACCCAGGTGTTCACCTATACGGCGATCGATGAGTGCGAAAACGTAGCGGTGGAGAGCATTACGTATATCTGGAAAGAAGACGACATTGAACCTGTACTGGATTTGCCCTATACGTTTAAAGATCTTGGCTGCAATCCTAACGCCCTTCCGGGCTGTGTCACGGTGACCGCCACGGACAACTGTGATCCAGTCGTATCGTTGACCTGCACACCGGGTGACATCACGGGCGAATGCAACAAGCAGCAGATCTTTACCTATACAGCACTCGATGAGTGCGGCAATCTTGCCTCAGGCACGATAACCTATATTTGGAAAGACGACGAGGTACCACCTGTAATTACGAACCTGCCGGTGCCTCCCACCGAGCTGATCTGCGACCTGGATCCTTCGTGCGAAGACTTTGAAGTGACGGCCACGGATGATTGCGACGGACAGGTGACGGTCGTCTGCTCGGCAGGCGACATCACGGGCACGTGCGTTGTGAGCCAGCCCTTCTATTTCTACGCTGAGGATGAATGCGGCAATGGAGTCACCGAGGTTGTGACCTTTACCTGGAGAGACGACCATATTGCCCCTGTGATCAGCGGGGTGCCCACATCCGACATCATCCTTGGCTGCAACCCGACGGACTACCTGCCGATCACGTGCGCCAATCATCCGTTCATCGGTTGGGTGACCGCTGTGGATGATTGTGACGGCATCGTGGGCGTAAGCTGCCAGGTGGGCACAGCCACGGAAACGGGCGACTGCGAATGGATGCAGACCATCACGTTCACGGCAACAGACTGCTGCCTGAATATTGCCTCCGAAACGGCCACATACCGCTGGAAGGTTGATAACGAGCCACCTCAGTTCATTGGACTGCCTGTGGGCAGAGATTTGGGATGCAACCCGGTGGAAAATGGTACACCCATCCCGGTGTGCGGCGACTTCTATGTGACGGCCGAGGATAACTGCGGTGATTGTGCCTGCATCGTTAGCTGCGAGGAAGGAGATGTCGTCAGCGATGGCTGCGACCGGTCCAAGACCTTTACCTTCACGGTTGAGGATGCCTGCCTGAACCAAAACATAGCCTATGTGACCTATACGTGGAAGGTAGACCTTCTGGCACCAGTGCTGAGCGGTGTGCCTGTTGGCGGCGACCTTGGCCTCTGCCCGCCGGATGTTCCTGATTGCGAAGACTTTGATGTGACTGCCACGGATGTGTGTGACGGTGTATGGTCGGCGACCTGCACGTCAGAATTAATTGAACCGTCCGAGGGGTACTATAACTACACAAAGATCTTCACCTTCACGGCAGTTGATGCCTGCGGCAACGGGGTGACCGAAACGGTGACCTATACCTGGCTGGGAAGCGGCCAGCCGCCAGACATCTACGAAGTACCGCAGGATGCCTACCTGGGCTGCAATCCGGAAGAGCTACCCTCCTGCGAGGAATCCTTCGGCGGCGTCTATGCAGAAGATGCACAGGGTGAGCCGGTGAGTGTGACCTGCGAGGCAGGAGAAATAACGGGCGATAATTGCCTGAAGAGCCAGACCTTTACGTTCGAAGCCTCTGACGACTGTTACAACGTAGGTACCGAGAGCGTCACCTACACCTGGAAAGAAGACCTGGTGGCTCCTGAATGGGACGATGAACCTGTTGACCGGTTCCTGGGCTGCAATGTGGCAACTCCTACGTGCGATGATTTTGTGTTCACTGCCACCGACAACTGCGACGGAGTGATCACCGCCACCTGCCAGGCAGGCATCCCCAGCGGCGAATGCGACTGGAGCCAGGAGTTCACCTACACGGCAGCGGATGAGTGCGGCAATGAGATCTCCAAGACCGTGACCTACACCTGGAAGATCGATTATGTAGCACCTGTGCTGAGCAACCTGCCTGCGGGCGGCAACCTAGGCTGCAACCCGCCGTCCCTGCCCGAGTGCGATGACTTCAATGTGATCGCCAGCGACAACTGCGACGGATCGGATATCGTTTACTGTGAACAGATCGGTCCCACGGGCGACTGCATCAGGACACTGGCGTTTGTGTTCACGGCGACCGACCTGTGCGGCAACGAAGTGTCGGCGACAGTGACCTATACGTATAAGTTCGACCTGACGCCACCGGCCCTGTTCAATGTACCTGAGGGCGGTGAACTGGGATGCGATCCGCAAGAGCTGCCGACCTGTGCTCCGCTGAACATCCCCGATGGCGTATACGCTGTTGACGGGTGCGACGGCGCCATCTGTGAGGTGGAATGCACTCCTGGTTTGATCCTGGGTGATGGCTGTGCCAAGAGCCAGACCTTTACCTATGCGGCTGTGGATGCGTGCGGCAACTGGGCCATCGAGGAAGTGACCTATACCTGGATGGAAGATCCAGGCATTCCGCCGGTAATCTATACGGTAGCCGTCAGCGGCGATCTGGGCTGCAATCTGGTGATCGAAGCGCCGGTGTTTACGGGCATTGACGGGTGCGGCGGTGCCTTCACCCCGACGGTGGGCACCAGTGGTCCGGCAAACGAAGGGTGTACCTGGGCGCAGACCTGGACGGCATCCTTCACGGATGTGTGCGGCAATGTGGCCATACCGGTCAACATTACCTATACCTGGACAATAGACACCGAACTGCCGGTAATTTCCACGCTGGCAGAAAGCGGCGATCTGGGATGCAATCCGCAGATTGCGCCACCGGCATTCACCGGAGCAGACAACTGCGATGGTGTCTTTACACCGGAGGTGACCACTGCAGGTCCGGCCATCGTTACGGGATGTGATTACACCCAGACGTGGGCGGCCAACTATACGGATGCCTGCAGCAACGATGCACTGGAGGTGACCATCACCTACACCTGGACACAAGATACCGAAGATCCTACGATCACCTGTCCGGCGGATGTGGAAGTCTATGCGGATGACGGCGAAGTGTTTGCCACGGGTGTTGACCTGGGCACGCCGGTAACCGGTGACAACTGCGGTGTGGCCACGGTGACCAATAATGCGCTGGAGTCCTATCCGGTCGGCGAGACCACCGTTACCTGGACGGTCATTGACAACTGCGGTAACGAAGCCACGTGCGAGCAGACCGTCACGGTACTGCCACAGGCGCTGCGTCAGCTGGAGGTTGCAGTGTACCTGCAGGGACCCTACGCAGGAGCCGGCATGATGAATACAGATATCAACGACCGTGTGCCACTGAGCCAGCCTTACACCGGAGCACCGTGGAACTACGCGGGGACGGAAACCGTTCCTTCCCTGGGTTCGGCTGTTGTGGACTGGATGCTGGTTGAATTGCGTACCGACGCAACGACGATGGCTTACCGGAAAGCGGGCCTGCTGTACAACGACGGCACGCTGAAGGTCAGCTTCGACGGCCTGGTTACCGATGATACACCTTATTATGTGGTGCTGTATGCCCGTAACCATATGCCGGTGATGTCACAGAACATGATTACGATTCCTGCGATCGGCACCGAACTGGATATGACCCAGCTGGCGAATGCCTATGGGGACAATTCGCTGATCTTACTGGAGAACGCTGGCAGCAGGGACGGAGACATCTATGGCATGATCGCCGGGGAAGTCATCGCCGATGGGCAGCTGCGCTACAGCGGTGCGACCAACGACCGTGGCCCGATCCTGGCCAGGATCCTTGCACTGGGCGGAACCAACATCAACTCGGTCATCAACGGCAGCGAAGGAGCACCGTATGTGAATAACTACTGGTATGAAGACGTCAACATGAACGACCAGCTCAAATACAACGGAGCGGAAAACGACAGAGCTTACATCCTGGCCAACATTACCACCCTTCTTGGCTCACCGCTTCTGACGGGCATCTATTATTCGGAGGTTCCGGGATATTATTCCTCCGGACTGAAGAGCCTGATGTCCAATGAAGGACCGGTGGATATCTACCTGGCCGGAAGCCAGGAGGGTATCCGCGTGGTGGTGACCACCGGCGAGCTCATCGAGACCGGTGTGGTGGACAACATCCAGTTCACGCTGGCCTGGAATGCGGATGATACGGATGTTGAGGCCCTGCTGAGCGAGTTTGCCAGCGACTACGGTTTGCAGCCGCAGGGTGAACCCGTAACGATCAACGGCATCGCCTACCAGGTGTATGCTTCGGCAACAGCCACGTACCTGCCTTCGATGTGGAATGAAGGTGAAGAACAGACGGTGCTGAGCTTTGAAACGGAACAGGGAATCCAGTTGGCCGACGGGCTTTGGATCGCCGATAATGGGTTCACCAGCCAGAACAACGGGATGTACTACATCTCGGTCTGGGGAACGGATGTGACCGGCCAGATCACTTCTGTGGCCGTTTCGATCAATGAACCTGACCATGCTATGGTGATTAAAACCTACCCCAACCCGGTCAGCGATGGAAAACTCCACATCCAGGTATCGGGCAGTTCACAGGAGCGCAACCTGGATATCCGGATTATGGATGCCAGGGGCAACCTGGTGATGAACCAGCCCTGGACCGTGAGCGGCACGGTAACGCGGGTAATTGACCTGACGACACTGCCACCGGGAGCCTATATGCTGACCATCAGCGGCGACCAGGTGAATTATCACAAGAAGGTCATCCTTCTGACCCTTTATTAACCTTTCCTGCCTTCCCGGGGTGGTGCATCCAATGTTTTCAGGATACACCACCCCACAGGGGAAAGGCAATCTACGAAG
>Ga0209096_1004692_pt1 | contig 10814 bp, 10 predicted proteins | sample AD_UKC034_MetaG_FD_184407 | JGI IMG/M metagenome (GOLD analysis project Ga0209096, IMG submission 184407) | Active sludge microbial communities of municipal wastewater-treating anaerobic digesters from USA - AD_UKC034_MetaG (SPAdes) (version 2) | ecosystem: Engineered > Bioreactor > Anaerobic >...
AGTCGCGACAGAGCACAAAGCTCGCTGTTCCGCGTCGGTTCAAGAAAAGAATGACCTGCTGCCTGGCCGCCAGCGTTGCTGCCATCGCGCGTTGCAGCGAGCGGCTGAACGGGCTGCGATTCCCGGCCCGAAGCTCGGCTCTCAGGTCGACCACCTCGACTGGCGGCAGGCCCGTCTCGCGCGGTGCCGCAGGCGCACCGACGTGCTTGCCCTCTCCGCTGACAGGCATCGTACCTGCCCCCGCGGGACGGATCATGGGCTCGTGCCCTACCACACGACGGGGCAGACGCAGCAGCCTGAACTCGCCCCTCTTGGCACGGTAGTAGGAGGTGACGTCAGGCGTCGCTGTACCGAGGACCACCGTTGCTCCCGTCAGCTCACCCAGCTTGATCGCCACATCTCTGGCGTGGTAGCAGGGCATCTCTTGCTGTTTGTAGGTCCATTCGTGTTCCTCATCCACTACCACCAACTTGGGGCGCAGCAGGGGGGCAAAGAGAGCCGAACGGGGCCCGATGACCACATCGGCTTCTCCTGCCCTGATGCGTCTCCACTCGTCATAGCGTTCTCCAACCGCCAGCCGGCTGTGAAGCACGGCCAGGCGTTGACCAAATCGTGCGGCAAAGCGGCGAATGGTTTGTGGTGTCAGCGAGATCTCCGGAACGAGCACGATTCCCTGCCCGCCTGCGGCCAGCACCTGCTCCAGCGCCCTCAGGTAGAGCTCGGTCTTGCCGCTTCCGGTAACACCGTGCAAGAGAAAAACGGTCGAATCGACCCTCTGCAGCGCCTGATCGATCTCGTGCCAGGCGGCTTCCTGGTCAGCGGTGAACTCGGGCCTTACCGAAGAAGCAAAGGCTCGCCCGGCCAACGGGTCGCGTCGGATCTCGCGCTCTTCCAGGCGGACCAGGCCACGCTTCGCCAGCGCGCGGACCGCTGTCGCCGGATTTCCCGTGGCCTCGCTCAGGTCGCCCAGCGCCACCTGCACTGGATAACCAGCGCTCGAGCCCAGCTCAAGCAGGTACGCCAGCAACCGTTTCTGTTGTAGTGCTTTCTCGAGCGCAGCGACGGCCTCGGGCTGAGGGGGCGCCTCGAGGCTGACCACTCGCTCCAGCTTGGGCTTGACTCCGGCCCTGCCAGCCAGGGGCTCTTTCCGCAGCAATCCCCGGCGCACCAATCGGTCGACCCAGGCTCGCACGTCACCTGGCGCAAACCTAGCCGCAAGATGAGTGAGACGCGACGGTCCACCGCTACGAAGATAGTCTACCAGCCCCTGTTCGCCTGCACTCAGCGCTACTTCTGCGGTGGCGTCGTCGCGCAGGCTCACGCTCCACTCAGGCGTCCAGCTCAGCTCACGGGGGAACATGCTCCACGCCACACGATGCAGAGGGGTTCGGTAGTAGCCGGCGATCCAGCGCATCAGTGCCAGTTGGTAGGGCCTGAGCACCGGTTCAGGATCGATGAGCGCGAGCAGGGGTTTGGTTCGCTCAACAGGAGAAGATTCCGCCCGGCCCAGTACGATTCCAGGCAGCTCTCGCCGGCCGAAGGGAACCCACACCAGGTGCCCCGGCAGGACCTCCATTCCCTCCGGGATCTCATAGTGGAATCCTTGGAGATGGGGGGACTGGTCAACCTCAGAGGCCGCCACCTCTCCCGTTCTCGCAGTGCTGCCACCGGGAGAGTGTACTACCACCTGCGCAAATCGCATCCCTGCTGCCACGGTCATCACGACTCTGTTCTTACAACGTGGTTACGATCGCATCAGAGCCGCTGCCGCGTAGCCCACCACAGAGCTCCGGTCGCCGGTGACATCGCCCGAGTTCATGTACTTGAGCAGCACTGCCCGGTTCGCTCTGAGCCTGAGGGCGGCGATCATCACCGCCATTACCGGGCCGGCGCCGCAGGCCTCGCCGCGGTCTGTTTCCACCGCATGAGCCAGCCCCTCAGCGTCGAGGGCCACGATATGCCTGACGATCTCCTGATCCAGGTGAACCGCGGCCTCGTAGCGATGAAAATGCGATAGGTCCGTGCTGGCGATCAGCAGCACCGGCTCGGTTCCAATCACCTCCGCCAGGGCCACACCCAGCTCAGCCGCCGACTGCTTGTCCTGGTCACCCATCATGATCGGCGTCAGGCTGAACTCTCCCAGAGTGTGCTGCAGGAAGGGCAGTTGGATCTCCAGCGAGTGCTCCAGATCCTCGCCGACGCTGTTGATCCGCTGTCGTACTGACAGAGCTTGCACCATCTCACGGTTCACGGGAACCAGCCCCAGCGGCGTCTCATAGTACGCCTTGTCCGTGACGGCCAGGGTGCCCACGTACATTCGATGGACCGGCGAAACCACAACCACCCGCTTGAACTGGCGTCCCTTCAACTGGGCGTAAGCGTACGCTGCCACCTGACCCGAATACATGTACCCCGCGTGGGGGACAATCAAACCAACCAGCTCACCCTGCAGCGGCTCTGTGTCTACTGCGGCCATAAAGCCATCCATCATGGCTCGCAGCTGCCGCGGTTCACCGGGATACCATTGACCGGCAATTATCGAATGGCGTATTGTGCGTGCGTCGGGCATCGGCTCTTCTCCTCTGCTCACAACCGGACGACTCGCGGCCGGCTGCGACACCTCTCGGCGCGGATGATGGCAACCACGTCCTCGGCTGCGTGGTCCAGTTCACCCTCTCGATTCACCACCACATAGTCGAAGTCGGGGATACGGCGCATCTCTTCGCGCATGGTGGCCAGCCGCCTCTCCAGCGCGGCAGGATCCTCTGTCTTGCGACGCTGCAGCCGATTCAACCATTCCTGCTCCGAACCGGCCACCAGAAAGATAAGGATGGCATCTGGCAGCAGCGCTTTGATGGTTGCTGCCCCCTGTACATCCACTCGCATGATCACATCCTGACCGCTGGCCAACGCCCGCCGGGCATGCTCTCTCGGCACTCCTTTGTGCTCGCCGTACACGAGCGCATGCTCCAGCAGTTCTCCCCTCCGCTCCAGATCAAGGAACTCTTCGTCACTGAGAAAATAATAGTCCTTGCCGTTCTGTTCGCCTTTGCGGGGCTTGCGCGTTGTGGCGGTCACCACAAAATGGAAAGGATAGCCCAGTTCTTTGAGCCGCTGAACCAGGGCATCCTTTCCCACCCCAGACGGTCCGGAAATGACCACCAGCATAGGGTTCTGCTGAGGTGTGCCACAAAAGCCGATGGGCGCGGCTGTCGAACTGCTCTTCTGGGGAGTGTCTGTCATGTGTTATAATCCTGCTGGTCAGTCACTACCAAGATGGGAATTGGTCTGCTATGCCTATTTACGAATACCGCTGTAAAAAATGCCACCGCCGCGTGACCATCTTTTACCGCAGCTTTGCTGAACTGGAGCGATCTCACCCGGTCTGCAGTCACTGCGGCCACGATCAGCTCGAGCGCCTGGTATCCCGCGTGGCCACCCTCAAGTCGGAGGACGCGCGGCTCGACAGCCTGGCCGATCCCACTGCTATGGGTGACCTGGACGAGAGCGATCCCAAGAGCATTGGCCGCTGGATGAAAAAGATGTCTTCCGAGTCCGGCGAAGACCTGGGCGATGAGTTCCGAGAGGTCGTGGACCGTCTCGAATCAGGCCAGGCTCCGGAGGACATCGAATCGGCGATGCCGGGCCTCGCGCCTCCTTCGGCCGAGGACGCTGTCTAGTACTTTTCGCTTCTCGTCACATCCAGGACGAACACGGTAGCCCCGCCCACCTGAACCTCGACCGGACGGGGAATGTAGAACTCGCCTGCCTCCGCGACAGGCGGCAGAGGACTCACCATCTGGGTCCTGGCATGGCAGTTCTCCTGGATGACATCCAGTACCGGATCTACCTGGTCCTCAGCGGCTCCAATCAGCACCGTGGCGTTTCCCTCGCGCAGAAAGCCCCCTGTGGTGCTGATGAGGGTGCACCTGTGCCCCTTTTGCTCCAGCACACGGATGAGAGCTTCAGCATCGTCACTGTGTACGATGCCGACTATCAGTTTCATCTAGCCGACCTCCTCTCCGGTATCTCGCGGTTGGCACCCTTTTGCCAGCAATCCTTTGATCTTGCGCCGAATAGAACGCTGCAACACCTCAACCGGCAACGTGGCATCCAGGACAAACCAGCGCTCTGGCTCAGCCGCCGCCATAGCCAGATAGCCCTCTCTGGCACGGCGATGAAACTCGACCTCCTTCTGATCCATCCGGTTCCACTCGCCCTGGCCTGCCTGGTAACCACGGGCCTTACGGCGCAGCCCCTCCTCTACCTCAATGTCAAGGTAGATGACCAGGTCCGGGCGAATCCCCCCCGTCGCAAAGGCAGTAATCGCCTTGAGCTTGTCCAGGTCGAATCTGTGTCCATAACCCTGGTAGGCCATGGTTGACTCAGCAAAACGGTCGCACAACACCATCTTGCCACTGCGCAGCGCGGGCACAATGACCTCACCGGTAAGTTGAGCCCGCGACGCCGAGTAGAGCAGCACCTCGGCGCGCGGATCCATTGTCACATTGGCGGGATCGTGCAGCACCTGCCTGATCTGGTCCCCGATGTCCGTGCCCCCTGGCTCACGCAGCACCACAATAGGATAGCCGACCTTGAGCAGATAGCCCTGCAGGCGGTGCAATTGCGTGGTCTTGCCGCTGCCGTCCGGACCTTCGAAGGTGATGAACATCTTGTCTCTGGCCTATTGCCCCTGTTGTATGCGCACCCGCCGGTATGGCTCTTTGCCCTTGCTGTACGAGCTCAGCTTGGAGGCGCGCGCCAACTCATGCTGCTGACGCCGCACAAAAGCCTCCTGAGGTGCGAGCTCAACCGATGACCTCTGGCCCCGCAGGATCAACTCGATCGCCTCCTGCGTCTCGCGCACGGCCAATGTAAGGGGATTGGCCGCTGACTCGAGCCCAAAGATGTCGGCCAGGCACTTTTCCATCTGCGTCGTAGTGTTGCTCCGCAAAACATAGACCGAAAGACCCGACCGCTCCGCGTCGGTGATCGTCTGCGGCCTCTTGCGGTAGTAGCTCTTGGAGGTCATGAGGATGTCCGCCTCGCCAACATCGTTGACCACCACCACCGGCAGATTCAGTGCTTTGCTGGCCTGCCGCAGCCGCCCCAGACTGATTCCATAGGGAAACACTCTCAGCGTGCGCGACGGCCGCTCCTCTGCCGTGTCCCGCACTGCCGCTGCCTGCCGCGGCAAGTCGGCATGGGTCACGGCCGTCTCCACGTGAATCTCACCGCTCTCGTCGCGCTGGCGCACCTCGGCCGGCGTGGTGCGACCGCGCAGCAAAGCGTCCACTGCCTCGGCCACATCGTGGCGCACCGCCAGTCGATCCCACTCTTGAATCTCCACCACAACCTCAAAGGTCGGGGGCGCCTTGCGTTCCAGCACCGATTTCTGCGTTCCTCGCCGGCGGGCCTCTTCATCGCTCAGGGTCACCGACTGTATGCCGCCGACCAGGTCCGAAAGCGTTGGATTCATCATCAAGTTGTCCAGCGTGTTGCCGTGAGCAGTCGCGACCAGTTGCACCCCGCGCTCGGCGATGGTCCGTGCCGCTTCTGCTTCGAGCTCGGTCCCCATCTCATCGATGACGATGACCTCGGGCATGTGGTTCTCGACGGCTTCGATCATCACCGCGTGTTGCATAACCGGCGTGGGTACCTGCATGCGTCGCGCCCGGCCAATCGCCGGATGCGGGATGTCACCGTCGCCGCCGATCTCGTTCGAAGTGTCCACCACGATAACGCGCTTTTTCTCCGCCAGCACCCTGGCTATCTCGCGCAGCATAGTCGTCTTGCCCACGCCAGGTCGGCCCAGCAGCATGATGCTCTTGCCCGCCTCCACAATGTCGCGGATGATGTCGATGGTCCCATAGACGGCTCGTCCCACCCGGCAGGTCAGGCCAACAACCTTGCCCTGTCGGTTGCGGATACAGGAGATGCGGTGCAGCGTCCGCTCGATGCCAGCCCGATTGTCGGCACCAAATGTGCTGATGCGGCCTACGACGTGGTCGATCTCTTCCTGCGTCACTTCGTTGTCGCTCAGCTCCACCTCGCCGTCGACAAAACGCGCATTGGGCTTGCGCCCCAAGTCGAGCACGATTTCGAGGAGGTCTTCACTGCGATTCACCGCCAACAGCGCTGCTGCTATCTGGCAGGGAAAGACCGCCACCAGCGCATCTAGATCATCAGCTATTACCAGTCTGGCCAATTCGCCTTCCTCTCCGGTTTTGCCACCATCGGCGCCGCTACCTGACCCTTTCCAGAACCGCTCGGGCCACCTGACTTTGGGAAGCAGTCGGCACTGCTCCAGCCCGCTTCTCCAGAGCTGGCACCACTCGCCGTCGCGTCTCGCTGACCTGCACTGTGGTGTGCTTGACGAGCAGCGACCGCTCTACCAGCGGCTCAAAACCACACTGGCCCAGGACCGTTGCCACGCCTCCTTCATAGTCTCGCACGGCGCAAAGCACCTTTCGGTCGCTCTTATCAGGGATACCGCCCAGCGCACAGCAAACCAGTTCTGCTGCGCCCTCTCGTTCGTCCGGGCTGAGCATCAGGCGCAACCAGTAGGCGGAGCCGGCACTCGATACCGCTGCCCAGCCAGTGACCTCATCCTGACGCCCGGTAAGCACAAACTCGGCCTCAGCCTCGAGCAAGCCTGGCGGCCCTCGACCAGTGCCGTTCTCTCCAGATCCTTCCGCCTCGCGGACCAGCCTCGGCGCAACCCGGGCGTACAGGCGCTGAATGTCCCACTGGTCCTGAGCACGAGCCGCTCGCACCCTCTCGGCGACTGTACATTGCAGGGGGCGGTCTCCACTCCGGAGCCACACCGAGTCACGACAGTACACAGCAAAGCTAGCCTGCCGCAGTACCTGCTCTTCAGCACCGTCCGGTTCTACGCAGGCAAACAGCTTTTGGATGTGATGCTCGCCGGCCGCAATGCAGAGGTGGAGAAGCAGCCGATACCACAGAGTGGGGGCATGCGGCTGATCCTGGATCTTCGGGGCAAGGCAGACGACGCGCCAGGCGTTTGCGCCATGCTCACCCCTGGCCTGAACAAATCCCTGCCACGGAACTCCACCGTCGACTGCGTGAAGCACATAGGTGAACGTTCCGGACTGCCGCACAAAGTATCCGCGCAGGGCCTGATGCAGGGGGTTTGCTGACGAGCTATCACCCGGCGCCGCGGGGTCAAGAACAGTACAGCTTGCCGCGAGGTCACGCACCAGAAAAGTATGCCGCAGCCCAAATGGCGTGATCAACCCTCACCTCATGCCAACGGGTCAAGAACCTGCTCTCAGGTCACGACTGCCCGTCAGAGACGGGCGGTCTGGCCGAGCTGCGCCGCACTCCAGCCATCTGCTCTGGAACGTCACGCCGAGACTCGACCGATTGGTTAATGCCCAGCCATGGACAGAAAGTAGCGGTGGAAACGCGAATCGTCGGTCAGCTCCGGGTGGAAGGCCGTCGCCAGCAGACGACCCTGCCTGGCCGCGACGAAAGCCCCTCCATGCTCCGGAAGGACAGCCAGTGTCTCAACACTGCTGCCAACCCGGTCGATCAGAGGCGCACGGATAAAGATACCCCGAAACGGCTTGCCTCGCTCCGGCCCGCTGGCCACGCCATCCAGCACCGGGATGTTCAGGTCCACTTCAAAGCTCTCGGTCTGACGCCCGAAAGCATTTCGCCTGACCACGATATCCATCACACCGATGAGCGGTTGGCCGACTCCGACATCCTTCGCCAGCAGAATCATACCGGCGCATGTGCCCCAGACCGGGAAGCCTGTCTCTGCAAGGCCGCGAATCGCGTCCACCAACCCATAAGCTACAGCCAGCTTGCCCACGGTGGTGCTCTCGCCGCCCGGGATGATCAGTGCATCCAGGCCTTCCAGTTCGGCTGCGCGCCGCACTTGAGGCGCCTCGACCCCAAGGCGCTCAAGCACCCGGCAGTGCTCAACGAACGCCCCTTGCAGCGCCAGAACACCGCAGCGAGTCAAACTACCACCCTCTCGCGGCCAGCCGCTCCGCCTCTGGGATGCTACCGATCTCCAGACCGGGCATCGCCTCTCCCAGGCCTCGCGAAACATCAGCCAGGACCGCTGGATCTCTGAAATGCGTGGTCGCCTTCACAATGGCCGCTGCTCGGCGCGCCGGGTCGGCAGACTTGAAGATGCCCGAGCCAACAAACACACCATCCACACCAAGCTGCATCATCAGCGCCGCGTCGGCCGGCGTGGCAATGCCTCCCGCGGCAAAGTTCACCACGGGCAGCCGGCCAAGCCTGGCCACCTCGACGACCAGGTCATAAGGGGCGCCCATCTCCTTCGCCGCGGCCATCAGCTCCTCCGGGGCCATGCTTTGCAGGCGGCGGATGGCTCCCAGCACGGTGCGTGCATGCCGCACCGCCTCAACGACGTTGCCCGTGCCTGCCTCGCCTTTGGTGCGCATCATCGCCGCGCCTTCACCGATGCGCCGCAGCGCTTCGCCGAGGTTGCGGCAACCGCACACAAAGGGCACCTTGAAGGCGTGCTTCTCGATGTGGTGCTCCTCATCGGCTGGCGTGAGCACTTCGCTTTCGTCGATATAGTCGACGCCGAGGGACTCGAGGATCTGCGCTTCGACAAAGTGCCCGATCCGGCACTTGGCCATTACCGGAATGGTCACCGCGTCCATAATCCGCTGAATCAACTCCGGGTCACTCATACGGGCAACCCCGCCCTGCGCCCTGATATCCGCCGGCACCCGCTCCAGAGCCATAACTGCACACGCCCCGGCGTCCTCCGCTATCCTGGCATGGTCAGGTGTGACGACATCCATGATGACGCCGCCCTTGAGCATCTGCGCCAGGCCGCTCTTGACTGTCCAACTGCCTTTCTCGACCTCGGCCATCGTTCACCTCCACGAACCGCAGCCTTACCCTGGCCGCGCTGGTTTGTATCGATTCTACCCCCGTTCGAGGCGATTGACAAGTGTCAGCCACTTGACAGGTAGCACATTTGTTCTATACTGTATGAGCAGAAGGGAGGCTTCACCGTTGGACAAGCGCGAAAAGCTCAAGCTCCTGGCGCGCGCTGCACAATACGACCTCTGCGCGAGCTGTGGCACGCACTCAGCGCGGGTGCGCGACGAAATCGGACATTGGATCTTCCCCGCCGCTCTCCCCGACGGAAGGCACGTAGCCCTGCTCAAGGTCCTCCAATCCAACGCCTGTGAGAACGATTGTTTCTATTGTGCCAATCGGCGTTCGCGCAACACAACCCGCTGCGACCTCGCACCGGAGGAACTGGCCTGGTCGTTCACCGAGCTGGTGCGCACGCGCAGGGCGGAAGGCCTGTTCCTGAGCTCTGCCATCTGCCGCGACACCGCCCGCACCATGGCCCAGATGATTGCTACGGTTGAGCTCGTGCGACAGAAGTACGAGTTTCGCGGCTACATCCACCTCAAACTGCTGCCTGGAACGGACGAGGCCACCATTGAGCGCGCCGTGCAGCTCGCCGACCGAGTCTCGGTCAACCTGGAGGCCCCGAGCGCGGCCCGACTGGAGCGATTGAGCGGTGACAAGCGCTTTGACCAGCAACTGATGCAACCGCTGAAAAGCGCCGGGCGGCTCCGCGATGCTGGTCTGGGCGCCAGGGCCGGGCTGACAACCCAGTTCGTTGTGGGCGGAGCCGGAGAATCAGACGCCGAGATCCTCGGCACAGTAGCCCAGCTCTACCGCGAGCTGCGGCTGAGGAGAGCTTACTACAGTGCGTTTCAGCCGGTGCCGCTCACTCCTCTGCAGGACCTCCCGGCAACTTCCCCTCTTCGTGAGCACCGTCTGTACCAGAGCGATTTCTTGCTGCGTCAGTATGGCTTTGACCTTGCCGACATACCGCTGGACCCAGCCGGCAATCTGTCTCTGGTCCACGACCCCAAGCTGGGCTGGGCATTGGCTCACCCCGAGCGATTTCCGATTGAGGTGAATAAGGCGTGCAAGGACGAGCTGCTTCGGGTACCGGGAATCGGTCCGGTATCAGCGCGGCGGATCATCCTGCTGCGCGCGACGAACCGGCCTACCTGCCTTGAGCACCTGGCAGCCATCGGAGTGGCAGAAGAGCGGGCGGCTCCGTACATCACCATCAACGGGCGCCGCCCGCCCCAGCAGTTGTCACTCTTCTAGTCCAGTCGTGGCGAGGAAGGTTCCTCGCAGTGCGGCTACATGGTCACGATGACCCGATAGTTGTTGCCATTCATCGCTGCTTCCAGGCCGTCCCGGAGCTGCAAAAAGGGAAAAACACTCGTGATGAGCGGCCGCATGTCAACTGCGCGGGTCGTGATGAGACCCACTGCCTGAAGGAACTCCCCCTGCCCCTGGCTTACTGTTCCAGTCAGAACAATCTCCTTGCTGTGGAACAGGTTCGGATCGATGGTGATGCTGGAGCCACGAGGATACACGCTGGCATAAACCATCAGCCGGCCGCCCTTGGCCACAGCCTGAATGGCCTCCTGAATCGCGGCGGCAACGCCGACGGCCACGATGACCACCTCTGCGCCGCGGCCGTTCGTCACGGCCTTGACTCGCTCGACCAGGCTCTCCTTGCTTGGGTCAATCGTCTCCAGCGCACCCAGCTCTCTTGCCTTTGCCGCCCGAACCGGATTGGGTTCACTGACCATGACCCTGGCGCCCAGGCGTTGGAGCATAATGAGGTGCAGCAGGCCCATAACCCCCGCGCCGATGATCACCACGTTGTCTCCTGGCTCAACTCCGGCTTTGGCGATGCTGCGGAGCACGCAGGAGAGCGGTTCGGAGAGGCAGGACTCGCCAAAGGGCACGTC
>Ga0209096_1004709_pt1 | contig 10786 bp, 22 predicted proteins | sample AD_UKC034_MetaG_FD_184407 | JGI IMG/M metagenome (GOLD analysis project Ga0209096, IMG submission 184407) | Active sludge microbial communities of municipal wastewater-treating anaerobic digesters from USA - AD_UKC034_MetaG (SPAdes) (version 2) | ecosystem: Engineered > Bioreactor > Anaerobic >...
AATAATTATAGTGTCAAATGTCATATAATCTTAAGAAGTTTATCACTTGACAATCCAAGTGATTCCGGTTTATTCTTTTCGGGCGATTCAGGGTTTGCCATGGGGATTATAGAACGGACGTTCTAAACCAGGTGGAAAGTGCAAGGAAAGAAAAACCGCCGGAGTGATCCGGCGGTTTCCTTTCCGAAAAACATTCCCTAAAAAAATCTTGCTTTCAGCTTCCACCCCTCCCATCCATACCGCCCCAAGATGAGCGGAACCATTTTCTTTAATTCCCCCTCATAATGCGCCACTTTGATTCCTTTCCGGTATTCTTCAACCGTGACCACCCCGCCGCGGTTCCTGATAATGACATCCCCCAAACCAAAAATGAGGGCATTATATTCCCATGCTATGAGAAGGTATATTCTCATTTCCATCACCCGTTCCGGCGTGTACTCGCTTAATTCAGCCTTCGGCTTTTTTCTCCATTGTGCCAAGGCGACCACCACCACCACCACCACGATTATTATCGTCAATGTGTCGCCCATGGCTTATTCCTGAAAGTGTACTGGCATAATAATTGGCATAATAATATTAATATGGGAACAATCGTCACTTTCGATCAAAACCGGATGGGTGTTTCTCACGATTTTCATCGTGATAAATCCCGAGTCACCAACGGATTCCAGCGCATTGACCAGGAAATCCAGGTTAATCTTAACCCGGTTGTCGGCGTCCAATTTGCGTATCATGTATTCCGCCCCGACCATGGACTCGACCTTGAAACCTTCCTTGTTTGCAATAGTCAAATAAATAGAGGACTTATCAAAACGAAGGTCAACGGTCATATTTTTACCGGAATAGGTTAACGCGTTTAGCATTTCGCGCCGATTTACCAGAATTGACATCCGAATCGACACATCCCGCGGGATAATCGTGGTATATTCCGGGAATCGGTGTTCTGTTTCTTGACAAATCACATTCCATCCATTGAATTTGATTCCAAGGAATTGACCGCCGTTGGTGATTCCATCCGAATCAACAAATCTTCGGGTGATTGCAACAGATTGATCACTGTAAATCCCAAGATCATCATTGCCGGAATTACGACAAAAGAACTTGACCAGCGCGCCGGGAATTAACCCCTCCTGATCCTGTTTCAGATTCCACCCGTCATACATTTTCCGAGTCGCCAAGGTAAATCCATCGGTTGCCGCCAGCTTAACACCATCAGCCAATTTCCGATAATGAACATCCATGAGCTGTTCCCGGAAGGGATCATCGGAAACCGACCAAACCACGGATGCAAGCGATTCTTGCAAACTTGCTTGATCCATCCATGAGTAAATCTCATTCCCCTCAATTTCGGCAAACAACCGAATCATGGACTCATCGTGAGGGCTTGAAATATCGCCGCCCATGGTGACAGAACCAACATTCCCGCCGTGCTTGTCCCTCCCTTGCAAAGTAACATTCCAGAAATTTTGCGATCCAACCGGCGCAACATCCAAAGCAAGGTCAAATTCCGTTGCACCTTTCAGGGTGTCAATTGCGCGCTTAAGCTGTCCAACCTGCACAACCGCCCGACTATACGCCGGAGCGCGCGCCGTCCCCACGTCATTTATATTCCCAACCGTTGCACGTCCCCCGGCAAACCAGGCGGTTAATGACAACCGGTTCGATGAATTGACATCCAGAATCAGGGGAGCGGACTTGTCGGTTAATCGTTGCAATTCTGAAACCGACCTTTTTAATAATTTCGCGTTCATGTTTTATCTCCTTTAATTCGCGGTCTTACCGCCTACCGCGAAAGGGCTGTTTATTTGTACACTTATTCTACGCGGATTCCTGTCACAATTGCAATTGTGACATTTGTCACCTTACATTCTCCACGCCCCGCCGACCACCGGAGCCGGAGCCGGTCAGGTCGGCAACCAGGCGGAGCCGGAGGGAACCCCCCCACCCATGGCGCTAAAACAACGCTAAAACAATGCAAAAACAACGCAAAAACAATAAAAAAGGCGGGGTTCCCAACGGAACCCCGCCCCATGGCGCTAAAACAACGCTAAAACAATCAATCTTCTTCCAGGGCGTCCGCAATCCGCCCCAAATGGATCGCGATGGCTTCCAACCGCATGATCTCAATCATGCTTGGGTTGCAGTAGGTTTCACCATCTGCCATATTTGCCGATTGCAGGTAAGCCGCCCGCTTTCGCAATTCGGCTTTCCGATCCTGATCGGCAATCCGGGCATTGTGCATCTGTTCTTGTACTTCCAGGTTATGCGTGAATTCGGCAAGTTTGCCAATGTATTCCTGCCACCGCTCCGCCGCCAGCGCCACGGCGTGATCCTGATCCAACTCCGGTTCATACCGCGAATAATGGAGCTTGACTTTCCCCATCAGGGGCATATAAACCGAAAACACCTGATACCGGAATGCCTCCTTGGGCAAAAACACATTCAGCAAGTACATCGGCACAAGTCCGGGGATTTCCACCCGAACCCGGTGCATTTCCTGTGTCTCATCATTTTCATCCGCGGTTGCCGGGAAGTGAACCCCATCGAAGATGACTTGGGGAAGGTTGTCTTTCAGGTGTTGGCGAAGTTCGCCAATACAGTACAGGGCGTCCGCATCCAATTCCTGATTCTCGGCTTCCCGTTCCATCCGCCGATCTTCGATTGCCTTTTTCTCGGCTTTTACCTTATTTACTGCACTTTGAATAAAATCTTGTATCTCCATTCCTCATTTCCTTTCCTGGTTGTTTGAATTATGCTTTCAGTATAGGCAATCCAATCCCGCTTGTCAAGTGACGTTTGTCATGTCTTTTAGGTGATTTTATCCACCCGCCGCCACAGGAACCAAATCGCCAGGGCTATGACGTAGGCAATCAGGATCACCCAAAAGCGGTCAATAAATATCCCAACTGCCACCCCCCAAAAGCAAAGATACCAGCCGAACACCATCGCCAGCCGGATCATGGTTTCTTTGGTGAATTTCTTAATCACGTTGTTTCCTCCAATCCAGGAACGCGCTCAAAACCATGGCAACCGCCGCCACAATCACGATCACCATGCGCGCATCCAAAAACAACGCAAGTCCGGCAATAACCGCAAAAACAACCTGTCCGGCACGCGCCAAGGCTTTGTAATAATTGAATTTCTTGACCACCGTGGCGGCAACATCCATCAGCAAAAACAACCGCGCCCGGATATACACCAGATCGCTTGCCGGACGGGGTTCGCTGTTCTCTTTCTTGCCACACAACACGGCGATTTCATGAATCCTGATATGAAGCGACTCATCGCCCATTCTTCTTCCTCCATGTCCAATCCAAACCAATCAAACCAAGGGCGATCAGGGCAAAGGCTAAAAACAACGCCACAAACCCTAAAACCATTCTCGCCCCCTCTGCCGTCACCATATAGAGAATGTCCAGCACTAGCACTACAATTCCAAAAACAATCGAACCAACGGATATTTTCTTCACGCCGCGCCTCCCACGCGCAAAACCGCCGGAGCCGAAGCCCCGGCGGTTCCCGCAAAAACAACTGAATTTACCGACCCGCCCGCCATTCCAGCCACATGATGATCAGGCAAACAAACAAGACCACCGCCGCAATGACCAAGAGCCAGATTTCAGCGACCACCGCAAACACCCCAATGGCAATCGCTAAAACAATACCAATCAACGCAAGCCAATCAAAAAGCCACATGGTTTCACCTCCTTTCCTCATTTTTCCATCATCATTCGATGCACTTCGGCGCGCACCGCACCCGCCATGTATTTCAGCGTGTAATGCGCCAGGAAGTCCAACCGCCGGACGAAAACCGCCGCTTCCTCTATATCCTCAATCGCGGCTTCCAGGTCAAAAATAGCCAGCGCCTTACTTTTTAAGTGATTTTCAGCAAGGATTATGGAGTTTCCGGCTTCACGGTATAACTGGTTGTTGAAATCTGATTCTTTCTCCCGCGCACTGAACCGTTCGCGGAGGTTCTTCAACCCTTCTTCGATTTCAATCATATTCGGTAACATTGTTTTCTCCTTTCGTTGTGATATTACAAGTATAGTGTATCTTCACTCTTTTGGGTAGTGACATTTGTCATGTCTTTTGTATGATCTCCCTCTATTTCCAGGTCAGCAATCGCCCTCAATAAATTGAGGGTCGCGACCACATCTGCCATCGCCCGATGATACTCGCTTTCCGGGATCACCCCAAGGCGATCACACGCCTCCGCCAGCTTCCACCACTTGTATTCCCCGATGGAATTGTAGACCTGTATTACATTGGATGCCAACAACATGACATCCACCATGACAAGCGGGATCGGCGGAAACTTGATTCCATGAATCAAAAACGTTTGGTGCAGTATCCGCAAGTCAAAAGCGACATTGTACCCGACCCAAACCTTCCCGCCAAGCATGTTCTTGATCTGCAACTCATAATCGCGAACCGGCTTTTCGTCCACCAGCATTTTTTGAGTAATGCCGGTCAGTTCCTCAACGTTTGGTGGAACGTTGGATACCGGGCGAAACAGGCTTGACATCATCCGCCCCTTCCGTATGTCATAGGCGGCAAACTCAATTATTTCTGCACCCGTGTCAATTCCGGTTGTCTCCGTGTCGAGTACAACTACATCCCCCCACCTTCCCGCCAGCACGTGACGGGCGATCCGAATTGATTCCTCTTTCATAAGTGTCCTTTCGTATAAAAGTATGTGTATCTATTCTACCAGAATCATTCCGATAATACAACCATTAAAAAAGGACAGGCACAACGCGATTTGTTGTGCCTGCCCCCGCCGCCCCGCCAGTTTCAGGGAGACTCGGAGAAAGAAAGGAGAGAAAGGATGTGCTTGCCTTTTATAAGAAACTGGTATCCCTATTATACGTTATTCTTTCTGGATTTGCAAGCGGTTTCGGATGTCCGCCAGCATCCCCGACACGACCAACAGGATTTCCCGCACCTCTGCCGGGGGGTTGCTTGCCAGGATCATTTCAATCGATTCCCGCGCCTGTTTCAGCGCAAAAACAACCCGATTTCCGTTTCCCGTGAGGGGGGTTTCTTCATTAACAAGGCTTTGTTCGCCGTGTTCGGATTCGGTCACTTCCCCGCTTTCCTTGCCAAACGTGAACTTGGCGATCATCGCGTCCACCGTTGCCGGTCTGCCGCCATGGGTTTCAGCGTGCTTGACACACCATTCCAGGGCTTCCCGCCAGCAATCCCCAAGTTTCATCGCTTCCCGGAAATGATCAAACGCTAAAATTTCGTAGGCTTCCCGGTGTTCCACCGTGTAGAACGCCGACATCATTGCATATTCACGCACCGTCCGGGCGGCTTTTCCAACCAGGTTCCCCACCGCCGAATAAATCACGTCCTTTGTCACCCACTTTCCAGAATCCGCGTTCCACCTGATTACATAATTGGTCAGGTCGCCAACCAGCCACCCGATCTGTGTAATTGCATCCCGCAAGGCAATCAACTGTTGTTGAACATCCTCCGGGATAATATCATTGTAATTTACCTGCATAGAAACACCTCACTAAACAGCAAAAACAAAATCACACCCAAACCAGCCCCCAACAATACCGCCATCATGACGCGTTCTGCACCGCGTTCTACCATTTCTACGGCTTCCTTGGGGAGCGGCGCTTTCATTTCATCCCCCGGATGGTTACGGTGGGTTCCCCCACCTTTAACGCCCCCTTGATCTCCGGGTGCGCCAGCGCCAGCCCTGATAGCATCTTCGAGTCCCACGACTCACGCCCCTTGTTATATACCGCCATCAGGCTGGTTCCCTTGACGGTTTCTCCCGCCTGAATAACCAGCGCCTTGACTTCTTCGGTCATCCGGCTTTCCAGTTCGTGCAATTTGCCAAGCGGGTCAAGGTACTGCGCTTCGATCCGATCAATTTCTGCTTTGACCGGCGCAAGCGCGTCCGAAATAGCCGATTGCCGCTCCGCTTCCAGGTCGGCAATCTTTTTTCGCAACTCGCCCAACCCATCCAGCTTTTTTTGAATTTCATTCGTTTCCATTTTTATTCTCCTTTTCAAAAAATTTAATCATGGTGTCCAGGGCTTCCCCGGATTCCACCATGTTTGTCGTGAATGAAAATTGACGCCACCCCGCCAGCGTGGTTCGCGCCAGCTTCCGGCAATCGCGGGTGATCCCCACTCCGGTATTATGCCCGGATTTCTTCATCCAGATACCGCCCTGCAATTCTACCACAAGTTTATATTCCTCCCACCCAAAGTCATACGGGGATCGTTTGTATTCCCTCAACCTGTATTGGGGAGTCGGTTCCGGCAAGCCGGATACCCGAATTTGCCATAGGAAGGTTCTTTCCAGGTCGGTTTCACACCCGGCAAAAGCATCATCCGGCAAAGAGGACGGCAACAGGATTTCCCGCCTTGACCTTTGGCGGCGGTGGGGGTTAACCTTTCTTGCCACGGATTCCTCGCTCCACGTCCGCCATGGCTTTTTCCACCGCCGCCCCGACAAGATCAAATGGTTCACCTGTGATTTCCCCGATGGCATCTGCCATGTTGAACAAAACCACCTGGCAATCGGCAATTTCTTTTTTTAATTGTGCAATCCGTTCTTTTCTCTTTCTTGTGATGGTGGATTGCCAAATCCAGTAATCATGATCGTCAAAATATTTCCTTGCCACGCTTCCGGCATAAGTGATAGCGGTATGCAACGCAATATCACGATTGCCGGATACGTTCACACATTGAACAATCTCTGCCAACTCCTCTTGCAACTTGGCGCATTGGCGCGCTAAAAATTGTTCATTCGTCCAGCCCTTCCGATACCCGCGCCGGACTGTGGCATCTGCTACCGCTTTTTGTTCTCTCATAACACCCCCGGAGGGATGGAGACATTGACCGGCGTGAATAGCGTCATCATGCCACTCTGTTTGTGCCGAACCGCCATCACCCCGTTGACTTCCAGCAATTCATACCCCAAGGACAGGAGAATTTGAATATACTTTTTGGCATCTTTGGATTCGGCGCTGTTGTCCATGATGTTTTCGATTTCTTCACCCAACCGATCCGAAATCACTTCGGTGTCGTCACTGTGGCACTCCATACAGATAACACTCGGATTTCCACCAAGTGTTATCAGGTTTGCAAACACAACCTGTTTGCAAACGAAGCAAAATGCGGTCACGGTAACTTCTTGTTTATTTTTTCCCATAATTACTCCTCATAAAAGATTTGCCATCATACCGTTGAGGAATTTCTATTTCCAATAGCCGTTTTTCAGGCGGATACAGTAAATCGCGAATATGACAGCAAGTTTGGCGTCCGGGATTTGAACCTGGTTCTCTCCGTTATACACTGTCGCGCTGTGCTATATTGGGCTTCGAAAAGTTTCCAAAACTTCCTGCGCCTTCCCGCATCCTATCGTTCACATTACTGCGAACCGGAAGGCATCGACATTTGAGAGTTGAGTGTATATCAGCGTGTTCCCACCACGCCGCCGCCAAATGTTAAGGTGCTATATCCCAAACTTCTTTCGCTTCCAGCCCTGCGTCTTTCAACGCCTGCCGGATCAGGACATAGATAGGCTCAAAATCTGCAGTCAGGTCGGCAATGTCCGCCGCCTCTCTCCATTCCGGCATGATTTCACATGCCGAATCGAGCCAGCTTGACCGCCCTGCCCTGGATGCCTTCATCATGGCAATATCCACCGCCGCAATCGCGGCGAACAGATTGTTTCCCATTTTCTTGTGATACGCAAAAACTTCATACGTTTTCATTTTTATTTCCTTTCTTGGCGGCGACCAGCGCCCACCGTAATTCATCTTCAAACTCATTCCTTGGCAAATACACACGCTGACCCTTGGAAGTGATTGCCGGAATTGCACCAATCCACCGCCGAATTGCCCTTAATTGCTCAATGGACAAATCCGACAATCCGGCATGTTCCACAGGAAGATCAAACAGGTATGCGAATAAGATGTGCCGTTCTTCCCTGTCAATTCCCTGTTTCTGCAATTGCAGGAAAATCCCCGTGGTCAAAACCTGGCGGGTTCCGTCAACCGTGAAAATTTCCTTGCAGGTTTTGGCATATTCCTGCAAAAATGCTTTCAATTCTTCCGGTTTCATGGCAACAATATCCCCGCCCATTATCTGACCCTCCGCTTGTTGTGCATTTCCAATTCTTCTGCAAGCATAATCGCGTCTTGCAATTCATTCATTTCTTTTTCCAGTTTCAATATGATGTTGTCCGCTTTTCCTTGCTTATAAGCGACCCGGTATTTCCGGCACGCTTCATCGTAGGCGGCGCGCAACGCCCCCAACCCGCTTTTCGGACGCTTATTTTTTGGCATGATAGTTTCTCCTTGCGTTTCTCAACTGGTTTTGGGTTGTCAGCATTGTTTGTAATGCTGACTCTCGGCGGTTTTGGTTCTCAATGGTCGGGTTCTTTTCATATTCATCACACGCCGTATTGAAGGCATTGACGGCATTTTCCATGCTGGTTTCCAGGTTTCTGATTTCTTCGGGAACCCTGTTGTAATGCCCGTCCCTCTTGTTAGCTTCATCAAGATCAAACCAATCTGCCATCGTTGTTCTCCGTTTCTTTTTATTTATGATACAGAATTGGAACCATCCTGACCAGTGTCATTGTCTTTTGCATGACTTTCAACAAATGTTTCCATCCATTGATACATCGCGTCCGAAAATTCCTGATTGGCTTTTACCGTCTCCGCATACAGGTCGCTGATCCGGCTGGTATCCTCATACCGCGCAATCGTGTTCGCGTTTTCAATCGCTATTTGGTAGGCGCGTTCCGCATCTGCAAATTTCTTTGCCAATACGCGTATATGATCAGGAATATTCCTGGATATGTCAACAACAATCGGCGGTTTAGTCATAGCCCAAAACCACCAGTATTCCGATAATGATTGTCATCGCAAGTGCGAAAATCCACCATCCCATTTCGTTTTCTCCATTCTTCAACGGCGCGCAATCGCGTCCTGTGTTTGATTTCCAGCAACCCCACCCGCACCGTTTCTGATACGGGCGGGGTTTCTGGACGGCTGACCAATACCGCCTTCTCGGTTGTCATGCAACCTTGCCGATCTTCTTGAAATACTCCGCCCAAATATGGGAGCGGAACAATTTCGAACGGCAATATTGATCACTGGATTTGAGGGCGCGGGCAAGCGCAATCTTGCGCCCCTTCGCCTTGCTCCACTGACCATGCTGGAAATCGTTTGGGTGAACAATACTGATTCCATCCGAAATCTTGACCCAACTCCTGTTGATCTTGATTTCGATTTTCGCTTCCGTAGCGTGGCGGACGGGAGTAGGGGAATCATTGTCATAGAAGGTGTAATGGTCAAAACTGACCTTGAACGGAACCCCAAGGTAGTTTGTTTGGAACATATCACGCCTCCAACTTTACAACGTTCCGGTAATGCTTGCCAGCGGTGTTCACCTTGTCACTTTCCTTCCAGAAAGCGGTAAAACTTACTGGATATTCCGTGGCAACCTGGAAATGTTCAGGCGACCAGGCTTCATCCACAGCACCGAACATGTTTGCAAGGTTGTCGGGTGTCATCACGGCTGACAGGTCGGCGTACCTGCGCCCCTCTGCAAAAAATTCAACCTTGCTTTTTCCGTCCGTCCGGGGTGTTACCACAACCTTGACAACCCGGATCGTGCCATTGTCCAATTGCGCGGGCTGTGCTACCGCCGCCGTTGGCGATTGTGGCTTTGCAACCGGCGCGGGTGCGGCGGCGCTTGCCGTCTTTACGTTTGGTTCCGGTGTGGTTCCAACAGGCTTGCGCGGGGTTTGGGGAGCCAACGGATTGTATGGCTTCAAGTGATACCGTTCGTTGGCATACTTCATGCAATCAATAATGGAATCCAATGCCTCTTGTGGAGAGAGACCACGGGCGGTAATGTTGATCTTGAACGCCTCCCGGCGCTCCGTTGCCGAGTCGGTGACGGTTCCCCACAATTCGAGAAACGCCACTCCACCAGCTTCCGGTAAATAGCTTACCGGAACTTCTACTTCTTGTTCTTCGTGAATTTCTTGTTCTGTCATTTTGGTTTTCCTTTCTTTTGGTATGTTTGGATTTCTATTATTGTAGCATATCTTTCGCGAATTGCAACATGACAAATGTCACCTTTTTTCAGTGTTCCACCGTCCGTTGTTCGCGGTTTGCCGGATTTCCAATTCATCCAGCTTGTTGTAAATCGGGTCAAACCTGACCCAAAAATGAACGTTATCCATCCCCATCTTTTGTTTAAGGATAGATATTACCATCTGGTTGCTTCCAACAACATCCCGCCCCAAAAACTTTTCCCCCTCATTCCGATATTTGCGGGGACGCACAAGGCTAAATACCTTGTCGCTGGACTGCTCACAATTGGATGTCCATTGACCATCATCCAGACCGGGAACGGGTTCATCCCTTGCATCAACTTCCCGTCGCGCTTGTACCCCCACCACAAACGGACACCCAAATGCGAGCGCGCCATCTTTCAATCGGTCAAGAATATCGCTGGTTCCAATTGCCTTGCTTTCCACCCTGCCTTCTGCCGGAATCCGTTGCAGGTAGTCTATGAAAACCATGTCAATAATTTTGCCGTGATCATCCTCAATCCGGCGCAAAGATTCTGCCAGCGTGGTGACATTCATGGAGGGGCGTTTCTTGCGCCGTTCCAGGCTGTGACCGATAAACCACAAGGGCTGTAAAATCCGATCCACGCCTGAGCGCAGAATCCGGCTCCATTCATCATCTGTGATTTCCCCCCTTGCCATGTTGGTTATGGATAACTTTTCA
>Ga0209096_1004717_pt1 | contig 10770 bp, 13 predicted proteins | sample AD_UKC034_MetaG_FD_184407 | JGI IMG/M metagenome (GOLD analysis project Ga0209096, IMG submission 184407) | Active sludge microbial communities of municipal wastewater-treating anaerobic digesters from USA - AD_UKC034_MetaG (SPAdes) (version 2) | ecosystem: Engineered > Bioreactor > Anaerobic >...
GGCGCGAGTGGCGTGAGTGAACACTTGTAGCCTATCTAGCTCTGGAATTTTATTGGTCTACTACTATGCTCTTGTACAACACTAGGAATTTCCTCCTCTTGCTTCTACTATGCTCTTGTACAACACTGGGAATTTCCTGCTCTTTCTTGCTTCTTCTTGTTTATAATTTGGAATTCAAAACTGGCCAAAGTGTTCACTCACGCCACTAGCGCCACTAGGAAATAGAAAAAAAAAATGATTTATTAATTATTGATTATCTATTGAATAGCAAATAGAGATAATGAACACACAACAAGATAAAAGACAAGATATAATTAACAAAGTATTTGGTGATGAAGTAGATGCTGATGTCATGGTATTAATAGAAGAGATTATTGAATTAGTTTGTAACAAGTTGAAAGCATTCCACGAGACCTTTGTCTCTCATCAAGCCGACGATGAAGACTCTTGTGAATTTAGAGAATATATTGATGTATTTACTGATTACAGAGAGAAGGAGTATATTATGGAGACTATTATTGAACATATTATTTCTTCTTGTAGTAGATTCTCTCATATTTTAACTATTGAAGAACCTATACTAAGGTCTACATATGGTAGACGCTGCAAAGTTAAAATGTACTACTTGACTATTTCTGGTAACAAGCACTTATTATTTACTGATGACTATAATGTTAGGTCCTATCAACCTTATGATTCTACTTTCCACTTTACTGAAGATTGTACTTTGATTGAAGAATTATACCAAGCTTCTACTCTCGTCATCGATTTTGACTTAGACGTTTTAGAACGTTCTTGCTATACTACTAAGTCTGCTAGATATTAACTCCTACATAAATTATATTTACATATATAACTTATTATTTTTTGAATTTAAACTGGCCACAAGTGTTCACTCACGCCACTTCCGCCACTTGTGTACTTGTGTAATATTAGAGAGTGTTATAGTATAAGTAATTATTTTACATATGTAAATAAAACTAGTATGGATGTGCGACCACGAAGAAATATATTTGGTTCTAAACGCCATGGTTACCAAGATGGTTATAGAGTTACTGATAAAATGATGGAATTTATTCTTGATATAAAGGAAGTAGTGATGGAACAGATATTGGATAAGCACAAAAAATATTCTCCTGATATGGACTTAAAAGAATATATAAAAAAAATGGACTATTATGTTAATAATGACATCGTTGGAGCTATAGTATCCCACATTGAAGATGAGTTAGATGAAAATAAATATCATGATAACGATGTTTTTAAATCTATAATAGTTAGGACAATGAATGGAGAGCATTTTTATTCATATAAGGATCTTCGTAAATTGTATAAATATTGTCTATACCTGATTGATGAAGATTTAGAGCTACATAATTATAATACTAAGTCTGCTAAATTCCTTGTATAAATCTTCATATTGCTGAGAGCTAGCACGAGCGCATTCCAGCTTAGGCGCTTCGCTGTAACACTAGTGAGTTCTTGGATTATTTTTTAAACCTGTTGGTACATCAGAAATTTCCTATTTTTTTTTAATATATTATTTTTGGAATTAGAACTAGCCACAAGTGTTCACTCACGCCACTTCCGCCACTTGTGTAATATTTAGATACTAAGTTTAGTGATACATAAACAAGAAGTAGGAGTAACAGGAGCTAAACTTTTATCATAACTAATGTTAGTAAGTTGACTATACATTTTTTTTATTCTTGTATTTTTTCAAATAAAAAGGATTATCTAAATTGTACTATATTCTACTGAGATAGGAAACGAGCGTAATTTCCTATCTTTAATTTTTTATATTATTTTTGAAATTAAAACTGGCCACAAGTGGTCACACACTTCACTTCCGCCACTGAAGAAATAAATGCTTTTGTTTCTTTTTTGAATAAAATTATGCATGATATAAAGTAAATAATGTATAGTCAGATAGTAAACATTAATTATGATAAGAATATGAAACCAAAAACAGATGTTAGAGTTGGTGATTTATATGTTGATGGAGATATATATTATCATGGAGTAATAGCACCAGGAATAACAGGTCCTACAGGTCCTGCTGGTGTTACTGGACCTACAGGAAGTAGATATGCTAGGTTATTACTGTTTGGATGCTGACAACAAAAAACAACCATCTAAAGATAGTGTTCGACACATTTTACATAGTCTGCATTATCTAATATTTGTTAGATATAAAGAAAAATTAAAATATGCTACAAATAACACTAAATCCGCGAGGACTATTAATTAAATATTTCTTGCTGACTTTAGTTTAGACTTATACTTGTCTTTTTTTAAGTTTTCAATAATTTCATCGATCGCACCCTTAATTATTAGCTTAATTGCATTAAAATTTTCAACCTTATACAGAGCAGATACAGGCTCATTTAGCTCGTCAAATGCTTGTATATTTGGCATCTCAAATAATACTAAAGGTATATCTGGGCAGTTGGGATCAATGTAGTTATATGTAATCATATTACAACACATTTCACTTTTATTAACTACAGCTCTTTTTGTATACTTACAATTTTCTAACTGGTCTATTTTTTCTATAATATAAAAACAAACGACCTTGAATAATTCATCATCATGAAGATCAAATAATTGTTGATCGTAAAAAATATCTTTTCGTGCAAATTGTATATAGTCTAGTAAACTATCTCCATTGGGTGCACGTTCATATTCTCTACTTACATCTACGCCTTCCTTAGCTAAATTTTCTAGTATTATTCTTTCTTTTTCCCATTGCTTCCAGTATGCTGAGCATTCATCAGTAAGATGATTAAATACCGTATCATAAATTGATCTTACTAACGGCTCAAAATCAAAGTCTAGTATTTTTATCGGTGTTATTGTTTTAGTAAGATGATCAAATGCCGTATTATAAATTGATCTTACTAATGGCTCAGAATCTAAGTCTGGTATTTTTGTCTGTTTTTTTGTTAGTGTTGTTGTCATTGCTTATTTATAATTAAGAGAATATTATTTTATAATTTATCATTTTTTAATCTAAAACAGTCACATATGGTCACTCACTTCACTTCCACCACTATTAAAATTCTTGAAAGTTTTTCTAAAGTTCTAAAAAAAAAATGTCAATTACTGTGTGTTCTGTTTGTTTCTTGATACTGACTTTTGTTGCAGTAACGTATTCAGTTAGAAGTTGTGTTCCATGCGCAGATAGCAATGGTAATATAAGAACTAAGATGCCAAATAGCTTTATTATTGAAAGGACTGGTAATGACCCGCCAGAAAAAGAAGAATTATGCTAGTAGAAAAAACGTTGATTAGGTTTATCGTTTATACAAAAGCCAGCAACGAAAAAATTTCTGCTTTGGATGTTAGTATTTTTTTTATACCAAAATTCAGGTATACTACGCCAACTTCCAACAAAGATTAAAAATCTCTTAAATATTGACGTATTCGCATGAGTAATACGCTTAAAGAATGATAATAATTTAGAACAGACTTTAACCAACCTTGGATGTGTGCTATACCAACGTAATACGCTCAAGGTTGTTCTAATGAACATAAGAGCTAGTTTTGGAATGATTGTTATAATGGTCATTAATATTTTTTACATAATAATATAATTATTATATATTTAACTATGATGGTAAACTATGATAGGGGGGAAGTCACTTATTTAAAAATTTCTAAGCTTGAGATGTGGTTTTTGATGGGAAGGATTACCTGTAATTAAGTCCATATTATGGCTGATCAATTTACCACCAGTTAGACCACCACCGGTTAATCCACGACCATTATGAGAATAACCATATTTCAATAGAGCTTCTTTGGCTTGGTCATAATCCATACCAGCACCTAATAACGCAGGTAACACATCAGCAGCTACTAGACCTATTGTTTTACCAACTTGCAAGATTCTATGGATGGTTTCTTTGTGGTCCTTGTAAAATTTATTGCCCCTTTTAATAAAATTGGATGTTTTTGATAAGATAGAACCACCATCCATAATTTCTGTATTAGATCTTTCAGCAATAGATAATGATTGTCTATCAGCAGAAGCACTGTCAGCAATGACATCAGCTTCTGATACTAAATTAATGTTAGTGACTAAGGCACCATCCATTATGGTAGCAATACCTTCATAACATACTATAACATACAAAGAGTAATTAATAGGATCTGGATTAATATTGGTAATATTTAAACTAACGTTAAGTTGGAATGTACCAGGAACACCAACAGCCTTTCCAAAAGCAAGAGGGATATCTTTATCGTATTGTAATTTAAGAACACTACCAACGCCTGTTATCCAGTCATTGTAACGTACTTTGAGACCATTTTGTACGGAAATAGCATATAAATGTTCGGCGCTAGCATTGGCAAGGATACCACTTTGATTATCAAAAATTATTTGCGATGAATTGATTCTAGCAAAAGAGTCAGCATCATAAGGAGTTCTATCTTGAAGGATTTCTCTGGCATACACATACATGCAATGTGGTATACCTGTAAGTTGAATATTTGGTGCAGATATGAAAACACTGGAACCAGCATTAACTAAAACAGGTGGACTTGTAAATGGAGTAATATTAGTGAAAGGATATTTGTATGCTAAGCGAGAAGTTAATGAAGAAGCTACAGAAGAAAAATCTGATGTTAACCATTGGAGTCTCAATGTTGGGGGTTCTAACCATGTACCAACTATATTGCTGAGAGGTTCTCCATTAATTTGATCGTAACCTAACATTCTTGCTAAGCCTGGTAATGTCCAAGTCAAGATAATAGCACTATTTAAACCAATTAAACCTTCATGTTCAAGGATACCACTGATGAATAGAGGATATAAGATAGGTTCTGTCCATCTGCATCTAATTACTGCTGTACCTGGCACATTGGATACTATTTCAAAGTTGATGGAATTTGAATCTTGATCTGTATTAGTCCATCTTGGCGCAAAAGGACTTCTAGGAGTACCATATGATTGAGCATATGTTTGAGACGGGGTTTTCATAGAAGGACCATAAGACCAATAAAGACTTTCTAATGGATCAGTAGGCGTATCATATTGTGACATTGGAGCAAAAATTTCTTGACAATTATAAGACCAAGAGTTGCCGTTCATTTGAATTTGGAAATTTTGAGCAATGTTATTCAAAGGCATATAACGTAAACCACCGACACCTAAGTCAGAAAAAGTAGCTCCTGGAGGAAAGATAGTATTTGCAGGATTAGCAGCAGTAAGGGTCCATTCAGCTGCTAAACTGACTAAGGCTTTTCTATCAAGATAAGTTCCTGGTGAAGGAGGTAAGGCTTGTATTTGGATATTAGATTCAGAATATGCTTGAGAAGGATAATTTACAAAAGTTTGCTTTTGACTTCCCCTTGTTATAATATAAGATGGTTCTACTGGATTAATTCTAGGATCTAAAACGAACTCTTTATTTAAACTTTCCATATTTTGTAAACAGAAAAAAAAAATTATTTATTATCTTGTTGTATTAAGTTCTAAATTCTGCTTTTTTTCGTTTCCTGGTGGCACTGGTGTAGTGAGTGAGGTATGTGGTCAGTTTTGATTTCAAAAATTATAGCAAGAAAAGTAGAAACAGGAGGAAATTCCCATCGTGTTGAAGTCCTATTAAAATCTAGAGCCAAATAGGCCACATACCCTCACTCACCGCACCAGTGCCACTAGGAAACGAAAAAGTGGAATTTAATATCACTCGCCATATACTACTTTATCGTGTCTAACTATTGCATTATCATAAAATTTTTCTCCTTTTACTTTGTAGAATTTAAGGATTCTCTTCATTTTGATGTATGGATCAACATTATCATCTATACATTCTGTTAAAAATAGTCTACAAAATCTACCACAAGTGGCAACATCGTTTTTTTCTTCTTGGTATTTTTTATCGTTGTAATGTATTTTATAACCTTTTTGCGTAAGAGCGTAAAAAATTTTACCTAATCTACGTTCGACTTGATTGCTCTTTGTTCTGTAGCTCATGGGTATTTTATTTAGTTGGTCATCTGGAAACAATCCTAGGCTGTCAAAAAAATAGATATTAGGATATCTGAAGAACATACAACACCAATGACCTTGTTTAGTGTTAGTTATAGGATCATACCCAGTCTCATAAAATATCAGAGCTTTTGTTATTTTATGTTTATCACTTACTACGTGCTTAATTATTTTTTCTTTGTTATAAGGTGTTACAATAAAAACATGTCCATCTATGCTGTTAGCTAATTCACTCTCGGTAAAACTTTTTGCTAAGTAATAATTTTCTATATCCTTTTTACTAGAATTATGACTAATTATATTCATTATAGGGATATTTTGTTATATAATTTTTATTTATATTAAAAAGATGTTTGTATCACCAAAATTTGCTAAAAAGCACAAACTTAATATAAAGTCATCATTTCAGATAATAGGCGGTAAACTAGGGGGTGCTAAAATAGCATTAGTTGATCCTACAGAAGGTGAAGATATACCTACTACGATAGATTATAAAAACGTGTATGGAAAATATATAAATATTTTGGATAATACTTCTAATATTTTTCTACTATTTGACAAGGGTAATGGATTAGGCAAGCATGGTAAAAGAATGACCATGGTTGTTAGTGGACCATCAGGGGCTGGAAAAAGTACATTTTGTGCTAATTACATGAACATATATCGTAAACAATTGAAAGATGGCGAACAATATCCTATATATTTTATAACATCGATAACTGATGACGATAGAATAATGAAAATCGATGGATGCACTATTGTAGATCTTTTGGATCCTGAAATGTTAGAATACTACTTTTACAACGAAGATACTAAACTCACATGCACAAAAGATATGTTTGGAAATGCTAATCTAAATAATTCCTTAGTAGTGATAGATGATGCTGAATCGCTAGATAAAAGTATAAGAGTGCTCCTTGAAGATTTAATAAGTAATATCATGAAGTATGGTAGACATAATAATTGTAATTTAATATGGTCGAGACACACTATTAACGCTAATAATAAACTAATTCAAGAATCTTTATCTGAAATTATGTATATGGTCTTGTTTAAAGATTGTGCACATAAAAGACTAACTTATTTCTGTGACAAATATTTAGATTATGGCAAGGAATTAGTAAATTGGATTAGAAAAGATAGCGGATGTAGATATACAATAGTGCATAATAGAAGTCCTTTTTTTGTTCTTAACGATAAATCTATTATGGTGTTAGATTAATTAGTAACTGTCTTTGCGAATAGACACAAAATCGAAAAAGAATCGTCAGGTTTTAAGAGAACTTTAGTTAAACTTTCATCTTTATTCCTGTAAAAAAGTTCAAATTGTATTTGTGTTAGTGGATTATCACCTGTTAAATCAATCCATCTATAATTATCGGCTATATATTGTAATCTTGAACCTGGAGAATTAGTTGTATTGTTCAACGTATAATTGAAATCTGTTATTATAGCTCTTTTAACAGGATTACCGATTTCGGTTGTTAAACCAACTTCCAATAGTCTAACTGGTAATTTATTAGTACCTAAAATGATCTGTTTAACAGAATACCATAGTTCAGTAGTATCATAACTAGCTGTATTGACGATAAAATCACCTCCTGTGTTTAGAGTTACTAAATTTGAAGATCCAAATCCCAAGTCAAAAAATACTTCTAGAGCAGTTTGTTCACCAGAATATGGAGCAAAACCAACGTATGCATTACCAGCAAAAAAATCATTCATGTTATTTATAGAAAGTAAAGTTACAGCATTAGCTAAACCAGTTTCATTTAAAGGATCTGCATAAATAACAAACAACCTAGAAGCATGATCGTAACTATATCCGAAAGGTTTTTGTGCAAGGTTTATATTCGCTTCCCACGCTCCCGGACCATAGATTGCATTATACGCAGCTTTTAAGTCGTTAAAAGTGTCTACTAAGGTATCGTTTAAAGCTTTTAGAGCAAAATCGATATTATAAATAAATTCAACCCCTGGACCAAAATTTACAGTTTTGATGACTAAAAGATTATCAGGCGCATAATAGTTTCCAACCTTTAGCACAATTTCGTCTGTTCTAAACATCCAAGAATTAGCAAGCGAACTTTCTATTCTAACAACTGCAAATTTATAGTCTGAAGGTTTCATAACTAATGGTTGCTTACGCACTTCTTCAAAAACCGCAGGTAAATCGAACGAAGTAGTATTCAAAAATTGGCACTCATAATAAATATATTCACTTAAATGTGCATTAGATAGATTTCTTACATTCACTACATCATTAATTGAAACATTTTCACCTGTTTTAAAGGTATTGGTAGTTCTAGTCAACATATTTCTTTACTAAAGAAATATTTGTTTATAATTTAAATTGCTGCTTTTCTTAGTTATTTACATAAGAAATTTAATTTGTATAGAAAAAGTTTATATAGAAAAGATTATAGAATTATTTATAAATAATTTTTTATTATATAAATATTATGACTATGAACTTAAGTGAAGATTGGGAAAAATTATTTGGTTCAAGATATAAAGAGATTCCTAAGGAATTATCTACAGTGTCTCAGCAAGTACTGTCCTCCGAAGGGGCTAGCATGAGTGCACAGCCTCGCGTGCAAATTAAGCAGAATCAAGTACAAGCTAAAAGTAAAAAAGAAAAAATAGATTTAGTGCTAGACAGTAATAATAAAAAAGATAGTGATGATGAAAAAGGTCCTTCAGAAAAAGACTGGAGACAATATTCAGAATTAAGTGATGTTCCGATTTCTGAACCTATTCCTATTAAAAATAAACCTAACAGAAAAACTCAGCCTGTTGTTTTAGGAAATAAAATGTATACTAGTAATAACACTGCTATATGGGCACAAGTTAGAAAAAATACATATCCTCTATACAATAAATTTTGCTTAGATAATAAACAAGTTCCCAATGTAGCAGATTTTAATAAGCTAATCTCCTCCGTGTGGAAAAAATTATCACAAGAAGATAAAATAAAAGCAGCTAAGAATCCAGAACAATACTTTACTTTCAATTAAAATTTCTTGCACTCGTGCTAGCTTTTAGCAGTGGCGTAAGTGAAGCGAGTGGACGCTTTTTACCAATCTGGCTCTGGAATTTAGCAGAGTAACAAGATGGGAATTTCCACTCTTTTGTTATCCAGCTCCTATTTTTGTCTAAAAGGCTGCCCCAAGCGAAGTGGGCAAGCGTAGCAGAGGGTTGCCCCAAGCGAAGTGGGCAAGCGTAGCAGAGGGTTGCCCCAAGCGAAGTGGGCATGCGCATGCGTAGCAGCCCATATGGGTAGCAGAGGGTTGCCCCAAGCGAAGTGGGCAAGCGTAGCAGAGGGTTGCCCATCTGGGTTGCTGCGCTTACTGCGCATGCACTCGTACTAGCTTTTAGCAAAATCAAAACAGTCACATATGCTCACCTACTTCACCTACGCCACTGCTAAAAGCTAGCACGAGTGCAGTATAGGAAATAAGTTATTTTTTGACTGCTATAGTTCTAGGACCCCAACGTTTTGGAGCAGATATAACATTCTTTTTAGGTTCCTCAGAGTCGCTCTTTTTGTCTGGATTTGGAATTGGTTCTTTTCTTGGCGTAGATATGATTCTTTTCTTTTCTGGATTAGGGATAGGTTTTTTCCTTGGTGCAGATATGATCCTCTTTGGTGGTTCATATTCCATAACAACATCGTCTTTATCAAATGCTTTGGAATCAGGAGCTACTTTTTTTTTTCTGGTAGATTTTGATTTTTTTTGTCTTATATAGGTAGACATTATTCTTTTTTTATCGGCGTCAGATTCCAACCAATTCCTTACACGTTGACCTCTATTTTTAGCACCCTTTACTGCACTCGTGCTAGCTTTTAGCAGTGGAGTTTGTAATCTGTTTATCTCGTCTCTAATTTCGGCTTGATATAACAAATCTGAAGCTAGGGGGTTACCGGATAGTCCTACTGCTGCAAGATATTTAGCATTTAAATTTTTAAGTGCTGTATCCATAGCATAATTTTTATCATCTCCCATTATATAGCTACCTACTGGTCCTGAATAATGTAAGGCAGGATTTGAAGATTCATTCAATCTTTTAATATATCCCCTAACACCCGTCCTAATAGAATATTTATTTTTTAAATCAGCTGGTAGCGTTATGTATTTACTATATGCTGGTACTTCGACTCTGTATAATTCAAAGTTAATGTCACGAGCATCTTTGGCTTTGGTAATTACTTCATTTACAGTATCACCGGTTATAGGCTTTTTATCGTAACTAATTAAACTACCACTTGGGGTATAAGCAGCATAATTAACATTCTTGACACCGCCAACACCTTTATCAGGATTGCGGACTTGTCTAACCACATATTTTTTAGTAGTAATAGTGGATGCCATATATTTTATATTTTGAAAAAAAAAAGTTTATAACTGATAAATTAGACCAGTTATATTAGCTAAAAGCTAGCACGAGTGCAATGATAGATGGGACACAACAACAACACCAAAAAAAATATACCAAAAATGCAAAAAAAATGAGTAGCAACCATAAGGATGCCTTGTTCGAAATGAGAAATAATGAAATGCTAAAAGCTAGCACGAGTGCAATGAAATAATGAAATGCTAAAAGCTAGCACGAGTGCAATGAGATCCAGGAAATGCTAAAAGCTAGCACGAGTGAAATAATGAGAGAATAGATAAATGGGATTACCCACCCTGACCCACCCACTGTACTAGCTATTATAATTAGTACAGTTCGACCATTTATCTTTTGTTATTGTTGCGTTAATTATTTATAAC
>Ga0209096_1004734_pt1 | contig 10732 bp, 10 predicted proteins | sample AD_UKC034_MetaG_FD_184407 | JGI IMG/M metagenome (GOLD analysis project Ga0209096, IMG submission 184407) | Active sludge microbial communities of municipal wastewater-treating anaerobic digesters from USA - AD_UKC034_MetaG (SPAdes) (version 2) | ecosystem: Engineered > Bioreactor > Anaerobic >...
ATGCCAGGGAGATTCTCCTGGCAGTGCAGGTAATTGACGCCGCATCCTTCCTGGATATAGCCGACCGCTGGGAGGGCCGGGGCGAGGTGCCGATGGAGATAGAGCTTTGGGAATTTCTGGACGATTTAGGCCTCGACTCGGTCCTGGCAGCGAACAAGATGGACCGAATAGCCAAGCAGGACAGGGATGGAGCACTTGACCTGATCTGCGAGCGTCTGGGGATGCTCCCACCCTGGACTCAGTGGCAGGATCGGGTTGCTCCCATCAGCGCCAAACGCGGTCAGATCGAGCCCCTTCGAGCCGTCATCTCCAGAAAGGTGGCCGTAGCCTGACTGGGCATGATTGAGAGCTATATTCCCTGGGCCTCAAACTCCTTTATCACTGCTTCTCTGATCTCATTGCCCACCGCGCTGGCCACGTTTCTCCCCGGAACTGTCGCTTCCAGCCTGAGGACCAGCTCTCTGCTTTTGCAGCTCGAGAGCTGGACGCTCAATGGCCTGTCCTTTAAAACCTGAGAATGGCCGCGCGCCTTCTCCAGAATTATCTCCCTCGCTCGATCTATGTCCGCTGCCTTCTCCAGATCGAAGTCAACCGACCAGGTTATTTCTTTTTCCCTGATCGTCCAGTTAATTACAGGTTCTGTGCTAATGATGCTGTTTGGAACAATGATTCTGCGGTTATCTGCGGTGCGAATCACCGTATGCCTCAGGGTCAAATCCTCGATCTGGCCATAATCGCCTCTGAAGTCCACCAGATCTCCCACCCGGAAGGGCTGGAATAGGGTGATGAATATCCCAGAGGTGAAGTTGGACAGGGAGTCCTTGGCCGCATAGCCTACAGCCAGGCCAAAGATCCCCGCTCCGGCGAGCATGGCAGTGGCGACCTTATGCAGCTGTGGAATTTGCAGTATAACCAGCATCAAGCCGACCAGATAAATGGTGGCGGAGGCGATCCTGCGGATCATGAGCTGCATGGTCTCGTCCATCCTCATCTCCGCCCGGTTTATGACTTTGGGGATATGAGTTCGTAGCATCTGATCTACGATTTCGGCCACAGCTCTGACCACAAATATTATAAAAATTATTACTATCAAGTTTACTATAATTGATACGGCATCTATCTCATGAATGGCATCTGCCAGCACCTGAATGGAGGCAAGATCTACATGCCTTCCGGCCATTAAATCCACCTTATACTGAATCTGGTCAGCTAAAAGCTGAGGATCGGCCAGACTAATCGCACGAGATAAGTCCATCGTTGAGGGGATGGAAAATGAATATTTAAAGCTTCTTCAAAACGATTTTTTTTAGGCATCCATCAGATCCATTTCTTCCGGTAGAAGTATGCCAGCATCACTGCCACCACCAGCAGCATCAGCACCAGGACTGCAGGATATCCATAGGGGTGCTCCAGCTCCGGCATGTGGGTGAAGTTCATGCCATAAAGCCCGGACAGGAAGGTCAGAGGGATGAATATGGTGGAGATGATGGTCAGGAGCTTGATCACCTCATTGAGCTTATTGCTCAGGCTGGATAGATAGGTCTCCAAAAGCGAAGCTGACATATCCCTGAATGTCTCTATGTTCTCGATCACCTGGATGGTATGGTCGTACACGTCCCTTAGGTAGATCCTGGTAGTTTCCGATATGAGGTGCGAGTCCATCCTCTGCATGCGGCTTATTGCCTCCCGGAGAGGCCAGACCGACTTTCGCAGAAAGAGCATGTCCCTTTTCAGATTGTAGATGGCGGGCAGGATTCCCGGCTCAGGATTGGAGACCACTGAGTCCTCCAGCTCCTCGAACCTATCGCCCAGCTTCTCCATGATCACAAAGTAGTGGTCGACGATCGAGTCGATCATGGAGTAGGCAAGGTAATCGGCACCCTGCTTTCTGATCCGGCCTTTGGACGTCCTCAGCCTCTCCCTGAGGGGCCGGAATATATCCACATCTTTTTCCTTAAATGATATTATAAAATTATTGCCAAAGATTATGCTCACCTGGTCCATGTCGATATTGAAGTCCCCTATCTCATCGTCATCCTCCGCTTCCTCATAGTAGAGCATCTTGAGGACGATGAATATGTAGTCCTCGTAATCCTCAACCTTGGGGCGCTGGTCGGTCAGAATGTCCTCTAGAACCAGGGGGTGCAATCCATAGCATGCTCCCAGCTTTTCCAGAGAATACACCTGCCGGGGACAGTCCACGTTGATCCATATCATATAGGGGCGGTCCCGGAATATCAGACAGTCCTCAACCTCATTGGTCTCCGTCTCTAGAAAGTGATTCTCATCGTACTCTATCACTGTAAACCTGGGCAGCTCTCGAGCCTGAACTTCGGGAGAAGTGGCCGACCCATTGGGAACTGGAACTGAATCCGAGTCAGAGGTCGGGATATCCGGCTCTTTTTCTGATTGGATTGAGGGCGATGCAGAAGGGGATCCAGCAGGCGAGGGCTTGATGGAAGTATCAGCGCTGCTATTGGATTGACGATCTGACGAATAATCCTCTTTTCCCGGTTCCTGCAAGATACTGCCTCCTATTTCATTCGTTTGCTATATCTCTCTTTTGGGCACCTCTTAAATCATCCTCCCAAAAGGGGAAAGATGGTCGTCACCACCAAGAGAACAGTGAGGATGCTCATGATAATTGTTGTGCTCCAGGCGATCAGATTGAAGAGCTTTCCGTTGGTGTATTTTCCCATGATCTTTCTGTCATTAATCAGAATGAGGATGAAAAGCAGCACCATCGGCAGCAAAGATCCGTTAATCACCTCCGATAGGACCATTATCGCCAGCAGCGGAGCGTTGGGAATCAGTATGAAGATGGCACCGAAGGCGATCAGCAGGGTGAAGAGGAGGTAAAACTGTGGCGCATCCCCGAACCTCTTGTTCAGTCCGGAGTCCCAGCCCATCCCCTCACATAGGAAATAGGCTGTCGAGAGGGGCAGTATGGATGCGGCAAATAGGGAGGCATTGAGAAGTCCGAAGGCGAACAGCCATGCGGAGTATTCGCCAGCCAGAGGGAATAGAGCAAGAGCTGCGTCCTTCGCCGTCTCAATCCTTATTCCGCCCGCAAAGATGGTAGCGGCGCAGGTGAATATTATGAAATACGATACGACGTCAGTGATCAGGCAGCCCACATAGACATCCCATTTGGTGTACTTGTACTCGGAGATCTTGATCCCCTTCTCGACGATGGTGGACTGGAGGTAAAATTGCATCCAGGGAGTGATGGTCGTTCCCACGATCCCAATCACCATATATAGGTACCCAGACTCCAGGCTCAGGCTGGGAGTGACCGTCTGGGTGAAAAGAAACTTCCAGTCGGGCTTTAGCATCAAGCCGGATATGATATAGGTGATGTAGACCGAACTGGCGATGAGAAATACCTTCTCTAAAGAGCGGCGGTTGCCCATGACCACGATCGACCAGACCAGGACCGCGGCCGCGGGAACGGATACATATTTGCTTACCCCGAATATCTCCATGCTCGCCGCCACCCCAGCGAACTCCGCAGTAGTGGTGCAGAGGTTAGCGATAATGAAACCGAGGAGAAGGACCACCGTCGGCTTGACCCCGAAGCGCTCCCGGATGAGATCGGCCAGACCCTTGCCCGTGACCACGCCCATCCGGGCGCACATCTCTTGCACCACGAACAGAGCGAAGGTTATGGGTATGAGAAGCCACAGGAGAGAGTATCCAAAATGAGCCCCGGCGATGCTGTAGGTTGTGATTCCGCCGGCATCGTTATCCACATTGGCGGTGATTATCCCCGGCCCGATGATGGCCAGAAACACGGCCAGCCTGGCCAGGGATATCTGGGGAGCTCTGCCCCTCAGGCCTATACCCAATTGCATCAGTCCATCCCTCGGATCCTGCGCAGCTTATGGTAGTTCCAAGGCATGCGCTTCCTGAGGTCTTCGGGAATTATCTCATCTAAAGCATCGTCGAAGGTCACTATTCCCAGGATCCTGCCCTCCTCGTCCGCCACGGGCACGCACAGGAAATCGTATTTGGAGAGGAGGTTTGTGACCTCTTCGATGGTCGAGGTGGGAAGGACGCTCATAACCTCTTTTTTCATGAAGGTGCTCGCTATATCATCGGGTTCGGCCAAGAGCAGGTCGCGAAGAGACATGACTCCCAAGAGTTGACCTGAATCGCTCTGGACATAGATGTAATAGATCATATCCACCTCTCTTCCCGATCTCCTAAGAATGGAGAAGATATTCGATACCGTGCATCTGGAGGGGACGGCAACGTAATCGGTGGTCATGAGGCTTCCCGCAGAGCTATTGCTGTAGGCCATCAGCTCTCTGACCTCCTCCGCCTCCACCTCGTTCATCAGTTCCAGCACCTCGGTGGCCTTGTTCTCGGGCATTATCCCCAGGAGGTCGGCTGCATCGTCGGGATTCATGTTCTCCAGGATGTCAGCTACATCGTCGCTCTCCATCTGATTGACCATGGTGGCCTGGACCTCCGGGTCCACCTCTTCCATGGCCTCGGCGGCGGTCTCCTCGCCCAGGGAGTCGAGAATGAGAAGGCGATCCCTGTTGTTCAGCTCCTCCAGTATATCAGCTATATCCGCGGGATGAAGGTCATTGATGGTCTTTCTGGAGATCTTGAGGTGAAGGCTCCGTAGGTTGGGATCAAGGGGATCGATATAAGACCAGGGTACGATGCGGTTGGGCAGTCTTGCCATCAGGCCGCGAGAAAGGCCGCCAAATCCCAGCCTCCTGATTATCCCCTTGAAGCCTACGTCCACCCCCACCAGGCAGAGGGATCTCTTTACCTGGCCGAGGAGGATGTCGTTTACCCTCACCACCTTCAAGCCGTCTATATCCACGATCTGCCGGTCAAGAATGGTCTCGGTAACCAGGAACTCATTCTCAGAGAGCCTTCCCGGAGGGATCTCGTCCCTGGACACATCCAGGCGGATATCGCCATTGATGCTGCCAACGCTGGAAATGGGCAGGATGACCCTCTCTCTCAGGATATTGGAGGTATAGATGATGCGCGAGATCTCCAACAGGGTATCGCCAGGCCGGAGGGCGAGGTCTGAAAGCTTGCCTACAGCATTTCCCTCCCGATCGCTGATCTTCATTCCCTGCAGCTGGCTGAAAAAGCTTACCCGATTGGATCCATTTGTTGCTGCCTCCTTGACCCAAAGGGGGCCGGTGGCTGTGATCTTTTCGGCGATGCCCCTGGATGTGCGCCACATATCACCTCAATACTCTCATTGCGCCCTAGACAGGAGGGCTCTCCTCTTTCGCCCGATCCATGACCACAATCTCCAGGAGGTTCTTAACTCCTTCAACGGAACGGATGCGGTCGTTGATGATGGTCTTCAGCTCTTCCAGGCCACGAGACCAGACCTTTAGGAAGAGGTCGTACTCTCCTAATATTCCGTAGACCTCGGTTATCTCCGGGATCAAGATCAGAGCGCGAACCGCCCGATCATGGCTCTCGGAATCGGTCTGGACCAGCATGATGGCGGTTACTGTATAGCCAGTGGCAGCGGGACTAGCGCTGATGGTGAACCGCTCAATGACCCCCTGGGACTTCATGCGCTTCAGACGGAATTGGATGGTTGCATCGGCGATGCCTGACCTCCGCGATATCTCCTGCAGGCTCATGCGACTGTCCTCTCGAAGGTTAGTGAGAATGGTCCTATCTACCTCATCCAGCTCCAAGCTATCGCCCACATCTATCTTGTATTTCTTCAATAATTCTTCTTGATATTGGCAAAAAACCAATAATACCATATATAGATTCCTAATTGACCATTTTTTTGTTGTAGATCAAGCATTTTCAAATTACCCTAAAATTTTCATGGCTAGCGAGGTAATACCAGTTTGAATTTAGATACAAAATTTTAAAAAAATAAACATTTTAATAACTTGACGATCTTTGAACCTCGAAATCCCCTTCCAGGGACATACTGGATCCGATCTTGCTCTTGCCCAATCCACCCTGGGATGATGAATAATTATGGATGCCTTTAGAGCTGGACTGAGAGCTGGAGCTTGCACTCTCTGAACCGACTGCTGTGCGGCCGATCCCGGATACGGGTGAAGCCATTGGATCTTTGCCGGATCCGATCCGGTCAGAAGCATTGACTGCGGTTGCATTATGAGCAGTGGTGTTGAGCGCAGTCCAGTTCAGTGTTCTTGTGTTAATGATCGAGGCATTTTCCGCGCTGGAATTTTTGGAATCATTGGAGGATAGATTGATGAGCTTTGATAGATCGACAGTTGAGCCATTCGATTGGACAGTATCAATACCGATGCTAAAGAATGTGCTGTGCTTGTTATTTGACTGGTTGCCGTTGGATACGGGACCGCTCTGCCAATCAGCGATCTTATCCTCCATGCTCTGAGCATCTATATTCATTGAGCCAGATATGGGTGTAGCAGATCCGGTGATAGTAAGCCCTTCAGATTCGATGCCATCCGCGGCCAGAAGGGAAAGCGATGCCGTTCCAAGGACAATTAATACTGCCATTACTGCCTTCACAGTTCCACCTTCATGCTATTAGCATTATAGATGAGATAATACAATTTTAATCTTCCTATGAAAGCCCTTTGGATAGAATCTGGCTAATTTGCGAAATCTGCGCGTCCTACAGTTATATTATCTTTCTTCCCATAGCCTTTTATTTTCACTTCTCCAATCCTATCAATTATTAGAATCATCGAGGATGGCGCTAAATATGATAGAGATTGGCGATGTTGCCCCGGACTTCTGTCTGCCCGGAGCAGGGGGTCAGGAGATCTGCCTTAATGCCCATAGCGGCAAATGGCTGGTCTTATACTTTTATCCCAAGGATAACACCAGCGGCTGCACCCGAGAGGCTATGGACTTCACTGCCCATCTGCCGGATTTTCGCAAGCTAGGCGCAGAGGTGGTGGGAATCAGCCGGGACAGTCCTGCAAGCCACGAGAAGTTCGCCGCCAAGCACAGCCTGAAGGTGACGCTTTTGAGCGATCCGGACCATAGGGTCACCGAGTCTTATGGGGCCTGGGCGCTGAAGAAGATGTACGGCAAAGAGAGCTATGGGACTGTCAGGTCCACCTTCCTCATCGATCCAGAGGGAAAGATAGCATACATCTGGAGGAGGGTCAAAGTGGATGGCCATGCCGCTGCAGTATTAAAAAAATTGCAGAAGCTGCAGGAAATATAGGATCTATCTGGAGAGCAGAATTGATGGGGCAGGAGGGCAAAAGCCCCTCGCTGCTGCCCATTGTTCTCAGCTTGATCGACATTGGATCTTTTTTCAGCCCTATATCTACATGATATCGTTTGTGTTTAGCGAGGTTATAGGCTCGACAGTGCTGGGGGTAGCATTGCCCGCTGGTGTTTCCGCTGATGTATCATCCTTGGTCTGCTGTTTGAGCCTCTCTCTCGCGGCAGCAAGCCTGGCCTTGGTGGAGCTGACGCTGGAATTGATGTTAGAGGCCACGGTTGCGTTCTGAGCTGTGGTGTTGTTGGCCGCAGTTCCAGCTACAGCACTCTCGTTTGTCGCTGCAGCGGCCAATGCAATCGGCTGGACTGCTTGCCCGGCAGGCTGAGCTGCGGAGACATTTTGTGCTCCCGCCGTCCCATAGACCTGCTCATTTGTGAGCTGCAGATAGTCGTTATTAAAGTCAATGACAATGGGACTATCGGTATAGTAGCCATACACCAGAGACACAGGCCTGCTCTGCAAAGAGATGCCGCTGAAGCCCACCAGCACACGATCCTGGCTCGCGTTTCCAGTAGCTATGACCTCAGTATCGAATCCCGCAGTTGCACTATACGGCCAGCCCCACTGATCAAGAAGGACGAAATTCTCTGGACTGAATACTACATCCTGGGTGCCATTGTTCTGCCCACGGACCTGAACCACTATTCCCTGCTCGTCTGGGTTTATCAGCCAGTCTGTGATCCCATAGTACCTTATCAGCAGAAACTCATTGCCGGCTTTTGGTGTAGCCCACCAGTTGATATTGATGGGTCTTCCGCCCTCAGGAGTCACAGTAATCAACTTGAAGAGGCTGTCCTTTGGAACCACGAAATAGACCAGCTGCCTTCCCTCGTTCAGGGGTTTGTACATCGCTGGATCGTAAACAGCATCATACTGATCCATCATTTGATATGTGGCATTCGAGGCGTTCAGAAGCCCGGTATCCACCTTCAGGACCTCCTCACTATCATTTAACTCATATGGCATCCTGATTGAACCAAACAGGACTACTGTAGCATTTCCATCGCTGGCCTGCAGAGGGTAGGCTCCTGCCGGGCCCATAGCCAGTGCCAGTAAGAAGGCCGGAATAATTAAACACATCTTATTCATTGAATATCCCCACTTTTGCCATCATCTCTCATGAAATGGCTGACTTCATGCTTTTTCGCATTTAAATTGCATTCTGCTATTGTCTGTATTTTATCATCCGGTTATATACATTTTATCCAGGATTCTTCCGACCAGGATCCCTGTACCATGCCCCCGAGAGCTATTGGGAAACCTATATCTCCCTGTTCTTTCATATCCAGCGGCGGTGTTCTTAATTGTCAATGCCTATCCTTGTAACCTGCGGCCTCCCTTACGCCAACGGGCCCTGTCATCTGGGCCACCTAAGAACCTATGTACCAGCGGACATCTTCGTCCGAGGATTGAGAAAGATGGGCAAAGAGGTGCTCTTCGTCTGCGGCTCGGATTCCCATGGAACCCCGATCGTGGTCAATGCCGAGGCTCAGGGAATGACCCCCAAGGCTCTGTCCATCAAGTATCACCAGCACTTCGATGAGATCTTCCAGGGAATGGAGATTGATTTCGACTTCTTTGGCGATACTGACGATCCTGCTTGCCACAATCGCACCAAAGAGATGGTAGAAGCTCTCATGGAGAACGGCTACGTCTATCCCAGGGAGATCGATCTTGCCTATTGCCCCAAATGCGAGCGCTTCCTGCCGGATAGATATGTGGAAGGGGAGTGTCCCTACTGCGGCAAGCCCGCCCGGGGAGACGAGTGCGACATGGGATGCGGTCGCCACCTGGAGCCGGGAGAGATCAAGAATGCCATCTGTAAGGTTTGCGGCGGCCGGGCAGAGTACCGCAAACAGACTCATTACTTCTTCCGCCTCTCTGGATTCCGGGACTTCCTGCTCGAGCATCTGCAGACCCTGGGGGGGACCGCCTCAGCCAGGAACTATGCCACGGAGTGGGTCCGCTCGGAGCTCAAGGACTGGTGCATAACCCGCAATATGGCCTGGGGGGTCAGATTTCCAGGCAGCGACGACCTGGTAGTCTACGTCTGGGTGGACGCTCCTATAGGCTATATCGCCTTTACCGAGGAGTGGTGCGCCAGGTCTGGCCGGGACTGGGAGGACTACTGGAAAAAACCTTCCCAGATCATTCACTTCATCGGCGGAGATATCGTCTATCATCACTGCATCTTCTGGCCGGCGATGCTCAAAGGAGCGGGATACACCCTGCCCTCGGCAGTAGTTGCCAGCGGCATGCTCAAGATCGATGACAAGAAGTTCTCCAAATCCCGGGGCAATGTCATCTGGGTGAAGGACGACTACATGGACCGAGGATTGCATCCCGACCTTCTGCGCTATTACCTGGCCAGCTATACCGCTCATAATAAAGAGGTCAACTTCGCCTGGAACATATTTGCCGATAAGGTCAACTCCGAGCTTGTGGGGGCTTTTGGCAACTTCATCAACCGGGCCCTCACCTTCAGCGTGAAAAACTTCGAGGGAAAGGTGCCTGAGGGCAAGATCGATGCTGATGTTTTGGCCCGGATCGAAGAGACCATGGCTGAGGTTGTATCCGGCCTGGAGGAGTACGAGTTCAAGAAGGCCACAGACAGCGTGATGACCCTGGCCGATTATGGGAACACCTACTTCCAGAGCCATGAGCCCTGGAAGCTGGTCAAAAGCGACAAGGATGCCGCAGGCTCTGTCCTTCGAAGCTGCCTGCAGATCGCCAAAGCGCTGGTAATTCTGATGGAACCGGTAATGCCCGCAAAGATGCAAAACGCCTGGAAGCAGCTGGGCATGCCAGGAGAGGTCAGTAAGATCGCTTTAGAAGATGCTCTTGTGCCCCTGGACTCCGGCCAGAGCCTGGGAACCCCTGAGATCCTCTTTGACCGCCTGGAGGAGAAATTCGTCAAAGAACTGGAGAAGATCTTCATGGATAGGATAAAAGAGGCCGGATCCAAAGGCAAGGGAACGCAAGATAAGAAGAAAGAAGAGATCTCCTTTGAGGATTTCCAGTCCATGGATATAAGAATAGGGGAGATCAAGAATGCAGAGGCCATTAAAGGCTCAAACAAACTTCTCAAGCTCGCTGTGGATATAGGGGGAGAGGTCCGCCAGGTGGTAGCAGGCATCGCCCAGTCCTATGCAAAGGAGGACCTGGTGGGCACACAGGTAGTGGTTTTGGTCAATTTAAAGCCGGCCAAGCTCTTCGGAATAGAGTCACAGGCCATGCTCCTGGCGGCTGATGTGGAAGGCAGGGCAGTGCTTCTCAGGCCGAGAGACGCTGTGGAAACGGGAACAAAAGTACGTTAGGAGGTATGATTTTGCTGCAGATAGAGAATCTTTCCAAGACTTACAGGTTAAATGACAGGGATATCGAGGTCCTGAAAAACATAAGCTTCACCGCCCAGCCGGGCGAGATTTTGGGAATAGTGGGCAAGAGCGGTGGCGGAAAGAGCACCCTGATGAAGATCCTGCGAGGCATGGA
>Ga0209096_1004736_pt1 | contig 10729 bp, 10 predicted proteins | sample AD_UKC034_MetaG_FD_184407 | JGI IMG/M metagenome (GOLD analysis project Ga0209096, IMG submission 184407) | Active sludge microbial communities of municipal wastewater-treating anaerobic digesters from USA - AD_UKC034_MetaG (SPAdes) (version 2) | ecosystem: Engineered > Bioreactor > Anaerobic >...
CTTGCAATGAGTAGCCTAACGCTTTCTTCAAGAGTTAGATACTTGGGTATGCGTTTAGGGATTTTGGGTGTTTCTAAATCCTCTGCGACATTGTTATCAATGACACGAGCCTTATTTTTTAGATACTGAGTATTCCATACCAAAATGACCACTCATTCCGATGCGATAGACCATTGAGTATGATTTTTTAGACCACTTGTTCCGATCGAAATTGACCACCCTGACTTAAAGTAATATTTGGGTATAGTTTCCTCATACGCTAAAAGCGTAAATAAATTGAGGAGGTCTACTATGACCCAATACAGAGAGATTCTTAGACTCAACAGCCTTGGAATCAACAAAACGGGCATTGCCCAAAGTCTGAGTTGCTCGCGAAATACTGTGCGAAGCGTTCTAACGCGAGCTGCTGAGTTAGAGCTTGCTTGGCCTTTGCCAGCTGATATTACAGACTCTGACTTGCACAAAAGATTTCACAAAAAAACCGCTTATGAGAAACCTCGTAAGGAACCGGACGTTGAACACATTCACAAAGAACTACTAAAAAGTGGTGTTTCACTGAAGTTGCTTTGGAATGAGTATTGTGAAGACTGTCGTGTTCAGGGTCAGCTTCCGCTCATGTACTCTCAGTTTTGCCAGATTTACAGAAAATATGCAGAAGTCAAACGCGCTACGATGCACATTCCTAGAAAACCAGGTGAACTAATCGAAGTTGATTGGGCTGGCACTACATCGATGCTTGTTGACCGTGATACTGGTGAATTAACGCCTGCATACATTTTTGTAGCAGTGCTGCCATTTAGTCAGTATGCATATGTCGAAGCGTTTCCATCAATGAAGCAAGAAAGTTGGATAGCTGCTCACGTCAACATGTTTCAATTTTTTGGCGGTGTATCGAGAATTCTGGTTCCTGACAATCTCAAAACTGGTGTCATAAAAACAGATTGGCATAATCCAGAGATTAACAAAATTTATCGAGAGATGTCTGAGCATTATAACACCGCGATTATACCAGCACGCGTTCGTAAACCTAAAGATAAAGCGTCTGTTGAAAGTACTGTTGGCAACATTTCTACATGGATTATCGCAGCGCTTAGAAACGAAAAGTTCTTCACATTGACAGAACTAAACAAATCCATTAGATCAAAACTCATTAACTTTAACAGTAAGCCATTTCAAAAGAAAGAAGGGAGTAGACTCAGCATCTTTCTTGGCGAAGAAAAATCCATGCTGTTACCGTTACCTGCCACTCCCTTTGAACTCGCGACATGGAAACAAGCCACCGTTCAATTTAATTATCACATACAAGTGGAGAAAATGCACTATTCAGTGCCCCATGAGTATATCAAGTATGTAGTGGATGTCAGAATAACAAAAAATGTGATTGAAGTTTTTTATAATAATCACAGGCTTTGTTCTCACCCAAGACTATATGGTCATATCGGCCAATATAGCACCATGGAAGAACATATGCCTGAAGATCATCAAAAGTATCTTAAGTGGAATTCGAGTCGTTTTATTGCTTGGGCAGAAAAGGTTGGCCCAAGCACAACGATAACAATTAAATCTATTTTAGCCTCCTATCGTGTAGAGGAACAGAGTTATAAAAGTTGCATGGGACTACTTAAGTTAGCTGATAAATATTCACTCAGCAGACTTGAATCAGCTTGTGCTAGGGTGTTGTATTATACACCCCATCCGAGTTATAAGAGCGTTAAATCAATTCTTACGACCGGACAGGACAAACTGACCATTGAAACTAAAAAACACGATATTGATGAAACTGAAGCTTTTGGGTTCACCCGAGGCGCAGAATATTATGGAGGTAAGAAAAATGACTAACGAATCCACAATGAATAAACTCATAGAGATGCGTTTTACAGCCATGGCAGATGCTTTTCGTATCCAACTCAGTGATAATGCTTTAAACCATTTGTCGTTTGAAGAACGGCTTGGACTTCTAGTTGACGTAGAATACACTAGCAGAAAGAACAACAAATTTCATCGTTTGATTAAGTTGGCCAAATTTGATCAACCACACGCATCTGTTTCAGATATCAATTATTCATCAGGTCGAATGCTCAACAAAGCTCAAATTCAGAAGCTATCAACCTGTGACTATATTCATGAAGCGCATAATGTCATTATCATGGGCGCTACAGGCGCAGGTAAGTCATATTTATCCTGTGCCTTGGGCATGGAAGCTTGTAAAAGGTTTTATTCTGTCAAATACGTCAGGCTTCCAGAGTTGGTAACTGATCTAGCTATTGCAAGAGGTGAAGGCACCTACAAGAAAATCTTCAGTCAATACAAGAAGGTCCAACTTTTGGTTATTGATGAATGGATGCTAGTAAATTTGACTGAAAATGAAGCGCGTGATGTTCTGGAAATAGTTCAGGCACGTCATAAAAGGACTTCGACAATCTTCTGTTCACAGTTTTCTCCTGCTGGATGGCATAAAAAAATCGGAGAGACCGCTTTAGCTGACGCTATTTTAGACAGAATCGTTCACGATTCTTATACAATTGAAATCCAAAACAAAGATGGTAAAGCTGATCAATCCATGCGAGAAGTGTATGGTTTAAAGAATTCAAAAGCATAAATGATCTACCACCGGAACCGTTGGTTCCATTTTCCGGATTGGGTGGTCAACACCCACCGGAATCGGTGGTCTTATAAAAAAGAATATTCAGATACTTCCAAAATTGACGGATAGATACGATTTTTCTTGCCCTTGTGCCAGCGCTTGCCTTGCTTTCAGTTTGGCAATGGGAGATAAAAGCATACATATCATTAAGGGTAATGCTGTTCACAAACTCATTATCTATCATACTTAAATCATACTTTTCACGCTCCATATTTCGCTTATTACAAAGAAATTCAAAGAACATCAGCACATCTGTGCGATACTCGATAACGGTGTTGATAGAGCGACCTTTAATAACTGTGAGGTAGCTTAAATACTGCTCCAATAGTTCAAAACTCTTGTAATTTTTTAACATCTTTATTTCCTCCATTTTTATTTTTGGGTAAAAAAATATGACGAATCATTTTTGATCCGTCATATTAGGGTTGCTATTCAATTTTTTGTATTTTGCGTTTCGTCAAATGCTCATAATGAACGATATAAATTATTTTATAAATTTCTAAAACTAATACTGCGTTAATTACTTTTTAGTTCCGATTTCTCCACCCCAGTCAAACCCTTTTTTCGCTAAAATTACGGCAAAGACTTCATTGATAACAGCAGCGGCTGCGATTGTACCTTGAATAATTACAGCAGATTCGCTATCAAAAGTATTAAGAGTTGTAACAGCCATACCAGTAAACACAAGAGATACTCCAGAATGAGGTAAAAGTACAAACCCTAAATATTTTTTCACATTATCATCTGCTTTTGAAACCTTGGCACCTAAATAAGTGCTAAAATATTTTCCGAAAGCTCTGCTTAAAATATAAATAGCTGTAAGCGAACCTGCACTTAATATAAGACGATAATCAAGAGGTGCTCCTAGATTCATTATCATTATAATAAAACCTATTCCAACAATCGGTGTACAGCTGTTTACAACTTGCTCCATCTTATGCTCAGAAATTAAATTTGCAACAGTTGTAAATGCAGCCATACCCACAAACATATAATTTAAAGATGGTTCGGGTAAAATAAAATTATCAATAAAATATGAAATTGCAAAAGTTGCGACTAGGGATGTTATTGTTGCAAACATAATCTGATTTTTCTTTAAATCTCTTTTTAAAACAAGTGAGATAACAAATCCTATAGTAGCTCCTAAAACGATTGGTAGTGCGACAGAAACCAATATAACTCCTATTATAGATCCAGATTCAGTAGATCCTAATGAAGCTACGTAAGAATTTACCGTAAAAAATACTATAATTGCAACTACATCATCAATCATTGCAATAGGAATAAGAGAATTGGTGATAGGACCTTTTGTTTTAAATCCACTGACGATTGAAAGTGCTGGTGCTGGTGCAGTGGCAAGTGCAATTCCACCAAATATTATTGATAAGTATAGTGGCATATTTAAAATATGACACACGACAGCGAACACTGCTGAAACTACAACAAACGTTCCCACAGACTCAAATATTGTTATTGTGACAATTTGCTTTCCGTATGCTTTTAGCTTTTTAAATATCAGTTCTTTTGCAAACATCAACCCTACTGCACATTCAAAAAAGTGGCTAATATTTTTATACCATTGCGCATTTAACAATTCATTATCTAACAGCCCAAAAGCATAAGGTCCGATAATCATACCTGTAATTAACCATCCTAAAATTGCAGGTAGTTTTAATTTTGCAACACCTTTTCCAACTATTGTTGCAAGCACAATAGCTAATATAATTTTTAATATTCCAATCAAAATTTCCATTTTATCCTCTTTCCAAAAAATCAATCATATTTTTTAACGTAGAAACTGTTTGTTCTATCCCAAGTTTGTTACTCTTAATACAAAAATCATAACAATATGAAGAACCCCATTTTTTGCTTGTATAATAGTTGTAGTAATTTTTACGCTTATTATCAGTGAATTTCATTTTCTTTTTAGCATCTTGTGCATTAAGTTTATTCCTAGTACTAACACGCTGAATTTTACTATCTGTGTCGGCTGAAATAAAAATACTTATTGTGTTTTCTCTATCCTTCAAAATGTGATCAGCACATCTACCAACAATTACGCAAGCACCCTCATCTGCAATGTCATTTATTACATCTCTTTGAATATTGAATAACTTTTGCTCTAAAGAAGTATTTTCGATTACGTTAGCTTCTTTTGCATATAAATCCATAATCAGCGAATAAATCAAACTGCCTTTTTTCTCATCATATTCAGAAAAAAACTCTTCAGATATTCCTTTTTCTTTACAAATTCTGTTTACAAGCTCGCTATCATAAAATGGTATACCAAATTCTTCGGCTAATTTATAACCAATCTCTCTACCACCACTTCCATGTTCTCTACCTATTGTAATTATATATTTCATTAAAAATCTCCTTTAAATTAAATCCTCTCTTAATCCATTTAAAAAAATGATTGTTAGTCTAACTATCGAATTTATCATATCTTGCCGGTATTTCTTATCACTTTCAGCGTCCAGCAAAAATGTTGAACTATTTTGCAGTATAGAAATAAACAAACTAACATCACTCTCTAATACATCTTTACCTAAATTAATTTCTGTTAGAATTAACTTAATCCAGCTAATATTATTTTCTGTTAAAACCTGTCGTATTTCTGATATTTCTTTTGAAAGGTGTGTTGGTTTACCGGATATGATGTTGTGAAACAAATTCTTATATTGTGGATTTTCATCGAAAAAAACAAATCTTAGCTCTACAACCCTAATCATTGTTTCTTTACTAAGTGATATCTTTGATATATTTCTCTCCATAAAATCAACAAAATTATTTATACATTCGCTTAAACAAAACAAATACACATCATCTTTGCTTTGAAAATAATGGTACAGTATACCTTTTGAAAGTTTAGATTTTTTTGCTATATCATTTATAGATGTTCCAGTATATCCAAAATCATTAAATAACTCTGTTGCACTTTGGATTAGCTTTATAGCTGTTTCTGATGTCGGATCTTTTACTTTCATAAAAACCTCCTTATTATATTTTTGACCGATTGGTCAATAATATAATAACACACATTGACCAATCGGTCAATAGTTTTCGACATTTTTTTAAATTCATTGCAATATAAAAATAGCAGGCTATATTTCAAGCCTGCTAAAGTGTATATAAATAATCTCACATCTTAATGATGTGGTTTTGATTTAACTATTATATCATGCATTTATACAAAAAGTCTATTGCTAAATTACCCAATATTTGTATGTTTTTATAACTCATTTTCCGTTACACGCTTTTTATCTTTTGCTTGGTTTTGCTCTTTAACTTCTTCATCAAGCAACTTTTGTATTCGCTCTGCTGTGCCGATTTCTTCTTTCAAGGCTTTCATTTTCCATTCGCAAAGTTTGTTATCATCAATGAGTGTAGAGTGTGTTTTTTGCCACTGTTTAGGTGTAACTTTACCCTCGGTGGCTTCAATTTCTTTCCATACTTTTTGCAGTTCATCATAACGATTAAACTTGTCACGATACTTTGTGATAAAAGCTTTTTTATCTTTAGAATTTAACTCATTATACTTGAAAATATATTTCTTTAATGGCTCGTATTCGCTCCAAAGTTTAAGCCTATTATCCATATCAGCAATGGCAGTATTGTTTGCCTTAGATAGCTTTTTGAGTTCGTAAAAACTTGTATTAAGGTCAACAACCTTTGCACTAAAATCAGCCATTGTTTCAATGTTATGTGTCTGCATAAAGTTGTGAACTTTGTTATCTGCTTTGAGGTTACGAACAGTCTTATTTTGATTTTTTACTACATCTTTATTTGCATATAGTTTACCTAAAACAGAAGTCTTTATCTCTGCTTTCGCTATATCAAGTGGCTGTGCTTCAAGCTCTCGTTGCCACTTCATCAGCCTTGTTATTCTCGCCCTTAAAATCTTCATTTGCTTATTGTCGTTTAAGATTTCTCGATTGCGATTTCCTCTATCCGTCTTAATGCCTTTCTGCTCCATTTGTGAAGCTGAAACACCTAAATGAATTTGAGGAATTTTATCAATGCCTTGCCTTTCATAACTTCGGTGATCTATGCGTTCTGTATGCCCTAAATTTTCAAGATAGAGATTGCAATGCTCACTCCAGTTTGTTCGCCATAGTTCTGCGTTGTCTTGGCTGTTCCAATCCATTGTATCAACCTTTGTTGACTTCCAATTTCCACTTGCAAGTTTAATGCGATTACCATTATCATCAAGTACATATTCCTTGCGTGATTTTGCTCCCCATTTACCATTTTCTTTAATAGGTCGCATAGTCAACATTATGTGACAATGTGGGTTATTAGGGTCTTTGTTATGAACGGATAAATCAGCAATCATACCTTGCTTTACAAAGTTAGTATTGCAAAAATCTATCATCATTCTTTGCCATAGATGTGAGGGTATTTCTTTCGGTATTGATACTTCAATTTCTCTTGCAAGCTGTGAGTTATGTTGCTTTTCTATCATCTCGACAGCGTTCCATAAAGTGCTACGGTCTGCATACTCTTTAGGTGCGTGAGAGGGCAAAAGAATTGCACTGGAATGAATACCACCTTTGCGTGTGTAGTCGTGAATTTCTCCATCATATTCGTTTGTCATTTTCGTGCCACTTCGATATGCAGATGAAGCAACAGCAGACTTGCTTTTCCCTCGACTTATTACTTTAATATCACAATGAAATATTGCCATAACTGCTCCTTTCGATTTTATTAAACTTTATGAAAATGACTACACCTCGCAAGGTGTAGCCAGTTTCGTGAAGTACACAAGGGGTTTGGGGAGAGTAGCTCCCCATTGCTTCGCAGAACGCACGCACCATTTTAATGGTGTATAAGTGCGCCCTTGCTAACAAGGGAGTTATGGCGTGTCTACCTCTTGCTGTGATAGTAGATGATTTTTTGCCACCTCTTGCACTGTGTGGTTTGAAAAGATTTCTCTTAAACAAGCCTTTAATTGTTCTTCATTAAGCTGTGCAAGGTTCGGATCAACACTTTCCAAAACTGCACCTTTTTGAATTAGTCTGCGTGTGCGTACTCTGTGTTCTTTTTCTCGTTCTTGCTTTTGGATTTTAGCTAATTGATTTTCCTTTTGTTTCTTTTCTGCTCTCACTTTCTCAAGTTCGATTTGCGTATCTTTAATTTGCTCTACCAGTGTTTTCTTTGCCATAATTAAATGCTCCTTTTTAAGTTTTTGATTTGATTTTTTATATGAAAAAAGACGGAAACAATATTACTTGCTCCGTCTTAAATCCTAAGTTATACATATACAATTTCTCTGTATATGATTTCTTCAATTTGTGCGATAATGTTATTTACTTTTCCTACCCAAAGTAGCTGATTTTGTGCCTTTAATTCTTCGGTAACACCTTGCTGTTTTTTATACTGGGGTAGAAGTTTATCAATTAGGTTTTGTGCTTCTTCGTTGACATCTTTTAAGTGTGTATCAAGTTCAAAACTGTAAAGTAGTTTTGTATAAATTGCAGGTCTATGTTCTTCTAAAAATGTTCGGCGAAGGCTTCCGTATTTGCCGATAACTCTTTCATCTACTGGCTCGGTATCTTCATCAAACTGCCCTAAGTCTGGGACATAGTAATCACCAACCTTGATGTACTTGCCACCATTTTTTTCAAATATGCTTTGTGCCATTTAGCTCACGCTCCTTTATTGATTTGTTCTTCACTTATTTTAATCTCATATTTTGTGCCTTGCAAAATTGCTAATCTCTCAGCTTGTTCTTTTGCCTTTTTATCAGCCACCTTTCTTGCATAACGCTCTCTGTCACGTTCACGTTCTTTTTGTATTTCTTCCTCTGTCATTTCGTGACGTAATTTTCTACCTCTTGAACCTTTTTTAGGTTGTTCTTGTGGTAGTTCTTCTGTTATTGGATGTGTAAACTGCCCTATGAAATTAAGATAAATATCAACCCTTTGATTTCGTTTTCCATTTTCTTTTACTGGCTCATAGACAACAACTTTTTCAATAAATTCATTGAGTAGAAGTGGAGTAAACTCTGCAAGTTCTGTATGCCTTTTTACAAGGTCTATAAACTTATCAGCTTTCACGCTTTCTGTATTGAATTTTTTGATTTCAGCATTTAATAGTTCTGTTTCAGCATCAATATTTTGTTGTTCATTTGAATAAGCATTAATCAGTTCCGTAAAGTGTTCTTCGGAGATTTTTCCTGTTGCATAGGTTTCATAAAGTTTTTTTACTAAGCCACTTATTTCCTCTCGTCTACGTTTTGAAGTTGTTATCTTTTTACGATTTGCCTTTATGGTTTCTTCTCCTATGATGACTGCATTTTCATGGACTTTTGCGATAAATTCTTCTTCATTTTCATTTACATATTTGCTAACTTGCTGTATCGTTCTAAGTATTAAATCTTCTACAACTGGCACTCGGATATAGTGGCAAGTGCAAGTGCGTGAGTAGTGCCTATAACTTGAACACACATATTCATGATGTGGTTGATTTTCTCTACCTGTACTACCTTTTTTGTGATACATTTTTTGCCCACAATCAGCACAATACAATACTCCAGTTAACGGATTTGGTTTTCCATCAAGTTTACTTGTACTTCGTTTGGTTTCTCTAAGCCTTTGTACAACATTCCACATTTCTTCATCAATGATGACTGGGTGCATATCTTTGAAGATGATTAGATCTTCTTTCGGAGTAGGCTTTCGTTTTGCCTTATAATTTTCTTTTGTGGTCTTGTTTAGCACTTTCCAACCCATATATTCTTGCTTGGCTGTTATTGTGACAATAGTAGCAGACGACCATTTATATGGGTCTGCACTCGGTCTACCCTTACTTGTAGCTTCATTTATATTTTGCCAGTGAGCATTAGGACAAAGAACTTTTTCTTTGGTCAATTCCTCTGCAATTTTAGCTATTGTTTTACCCTCGATAATGCTCTTATAAATGCGTTTGACTATTGGTGCAGCCACTTCATCCAAAAGCCAATTTTGACGGTCGTTAGGGTCGTGTAGATAGCCATAGGGCAATGCACCTGTAACGTGCTTTCCTTGTGCTGTTCTTGCGTTAAAGATGGTACGTATTTTTCGACTTGTATCTCTTGCTACCCATTCATTTATGATATTTCTAAAGGGTGTAAAATCGTCCATTCCCTTGTCAGTATCGACATTATCATTAACAGCAATAAAGCGAACCCCACTCTCTCTAAACTGCTCTAACAGAAGTCCTACACGCAAGTGGTCACGTCCAATCCTTGACATATCTTTGACTATGCAGTTTGCTACATTTCCACGCTCAACTTCTTCAATAAGTCTTAGATAACTTGGTCTATCCCACCTCGTTCCACTCCATCCATCATCTGTTAAGTGGAGTAAGTTTGTAAATCCGTTTTGGGTTGCATAATCTTCTAAAAATGCCTTTTGATTTTCAATGGAGATGCTTTCTGTTTCTCGTTCGTCTTCTCGGCTTAACCTCTCATAGAGGATAGTCAGCTTAGTATTCATTGTTTACCTCCTTTCAGCAATATTCTCTTGATTTAACACTGTTTTAGCGACTTTTGAGGAACTCTTTTTCTTTTTAACTCGCTTAGTGTAAACAAGAAAATGATAGTTGCTTTTGTGATATATTGTTCCTCCGTTCTTTTATAGTACAACCCTTTCGGATTGTTAATGAGAGAACGAGCAAAGACCAGTCTTTGTTGCATCCCTTTGGAGTATTCTCCTACCCTCTTTTTAGCAACGTCTTTCAGGCCGATCATGTCAAGCATATGGGCTGGATCTTCTGTTGGTACATCGTACAAATTGGCAAAATACTCAAGGTTCTCGATACCAGTCAGCTTGAGATAAAGATTAGGATTTTCAAAGGAGACGCCTATGTTGTTATAGAAGTCAGGGGTAGTTGCAGAAACATCGACATCCATGACCCTTACTTTTCCCTTTTGGACCGGTAAGAGGCCCGTTAATATTCTCTGAGTCGTCGACTTTCCTGCCCCGTTTGGACCGAGAAAACCGAAAATCTCTCCCTCCTTGACTTCGAAAGAGATGCCATTTACGGCGAACTCTTCGTCTTTCCCGTAAGAATAGTAAAGATCACATACCTGAATCATAGTCT
>Ga0209096_1004739_pt1 | contig 10724 bp, 8 predicted proteins | sample AD_UKC034_MetaG_FD_184407 | JGI IMG/M metagenome (GOLD analysis project Ga0209096, IMG submission 184407) | Active sludge microbial communities of municipal wastewater-treating anaerobic digesters from USA - AD_UKC034_MetaG (SPAdes) (version 2) | ecosystem: Engineered > Bioreactor > Anaerobic >...
GCGGAACAGCTCGCGCGTGTAGAAGATCGACGCCTCCTGGCGTGGTGGCGGAATCGCGATCACCAGGTCGAGGGTGCCGTCGCGCAGCAGCGGATGGACCGTGCCCACCGCCTCGGTGACGTCCAGGTGCACGTCCGGGCGCAGGGCGTGGAAGCGGGCCAGGGCGTGGGGCAGGATGGACTGCGCGACCCAGGGCGTGACCCCGATCGTCAGCGAGCCACCGGTTGCGCCGCGGATCTGTGCGATCTCGGCTTCGGCGCGGCTGACCTGGCCAAGGATCAGGCGGGCGTGGATGAGGAACTGTCGTCCGGCGTAGCTCAGCACCGCGCCGTGCGACTCGCGCGTGAACAGCGGCGTCCCCATCGCCGTCTCGAGTTCGCGCAGGGCCTGGCTGACGGCGGCAGCCGAGACCCCGAGTGCCGTTGCGGCCGCGCGCACGCTGCCCTTGTCGGCCACGGCGAGGAAATAGCGCAACTGGTTGATTTTCATCGGTGCTGGCGGTCCGGCTACGGGCTGAAGCCGGTCAGGATGGCGGCTGGCGTGGGATCAGCCGGCGCATCGGGTTGCCGAAGAGCGTGCGGAAGCGCGCGCTGTGCAGGCAGATGCCGCCCACCAGACCGACGACGCAGCCGAGCAGGGTGTCGATGAAGCGCGACGCGATCAGCTCGGCGAGCGGCGCGTGGCCCAGGGTGGCGGCCTCGGCGAGCAGGATGGTGAGCGGGGTGATGAAGATCACCGCGAGGCCGTAGTGGCGCACCACCAGGCTCTCGATCACGAAGACGAGCAGGATCACCAGCAGCGCGATCCGCCACGCGTCGAGCGGCAGGCTCAGCAGCCACCAGGCGAAGAGCATGCCGATGGCGGTGCCGAGCACGCGCTGGAGCTGGCGGTTCCACACCGCGCGCAGCGACACGCCCTGGATCACCGCCAGGCAGCTCACCGGCACCCAGTAGGGGCGGTCGAGCTGCAGCGCCTGGGCGATCGCCAGCGCCAGGCCGACGAAGGCGCCGATCACCACCGAATCGAAGACGACGAAGTCGAAGGTCGGCGGCTGCAGCGGCGGCACCGCATCGGCCGGCTGCAGGCGCAGGACCTGGAGGCTGTAGACGAAGGCGATCAGGCTCGCGAGCAGGGCGCCCATGGTGAACAGGCCCACGCGCAGCGGGATCTCCTCCACCGTGCCGGGCGTGTAGGCGCCGATCGCCGCCGCCATGACGAAGAACAGGCTGCCCGGGGGGCCGACGCGATAGAAGCGGCACACCATGGTCACCAGCATCGCGATCAACGCCAGCACGCCCACCTTGGCCAGCGGCAGGAAATGCGTCATCAGCCCGAGCGCATAGCTCGCCGCCATGCCGAAGGCGCAGGCCATCAGCCACACCATGCGGTGCGACATCGGCGTGTTGGGGAGGTAGAGGAGCGCGAGCCCGCCGATCGAAGAGATCAGTCCGTATTCGAGATGGCCGAACCATGCCCCCACCATCAGCGGCAGGCCGGAGGCCAACGCGGCGGCGAAGGCCAGTTGCCAGCGCCGGGTGCTGGGGGTGAACGCGGTGAGGTGGTGCCACTCGGCGCGCAGCAGGTCTGCGACGCGTTGCAGGGGGGAGCGGGTCGTCATGCGGTTCTCACGGTCGAGGGCTCGATGCAGTGCTCGCGTGGGGGCGGCCTGCACCATGGGCTTCAGAACGGCGCCGGGCTGTCGAACACCATCGGCACGCGCGTGTGTGGATGCATGAAGGCGATGCGGGCGGCGTGCAGGTGCATGCGGCCGAAGCGGGCGGCGGACTCGGGCGGAGCATAGAGCGGATCGCCGAAGATGGGGTGGCCGAGGCAGAGCAGATGCACGCGCAGCTGGTGCGCGCGCCCGGTGACCGGCTTGAGCTCCAGGCGGCTGCAGGCGTCGGCGCCCGCCCCTTGGCGATCGAGCACGCGATAGCGCGTGAGCGCGCGCCGGCCGCGCAGCGCATCGACGATCTGGCGGGGCCGGTTGTCCGCATCCTCGGCCAGCGGCAGGTCGATCTCGCCGTCGTCCTGGGCGAGATGGCCGTGCACCACGGCCACGTACTGCTTGCCGACGATGCGCTGCTCGAAGGCGAGGCTCATGCGCCGCAGCATCTCCGCGCCGCGCGCGAACAGCACCAGGCCGGAGGTGGCGGCGTCGAGCCGATGCACGATGCGGGCGTCGGCCCAGCGCGCCTGGATCCGCGCCGCCAGACAATCCTGCCGGCCTTCCCCGCCCGCGGGGACGGAGAGCAGGCCGGCAGGCTTGTCGACGACGAGGAGGCACTCGTCGACGTGGAGGGCGGGGATCGAGGGATGGATTTCGGGCCGCATGGGGATGTTTTCAGGCGAGGTGTGCTGACGGGGCCGCGCTTCCTTTGCCCGGGATGGGCGGTGTCGGCAATCTTTACACGCCTGTGGGCCCGATACGCGTCCGACTTTTCCGACAAGCCCGCAAGTTTCTGTTATCAAGGGCAAATTCGGCATTTTTGCAAGGCTGGCACGGATCTCGCTTCGGTCGAGACGGCTCGGCGTCGCCGAGATTGATTGAGAGACGGACATGAAAACAAGGACACGGACGAGTTGCAAGGCCGGCGTGCTGGCGCTGGCTCTGGCGCTGAGCGCCGGCGGCGCCTCGGCGGCGCAGATCTACTGGACGGACTGGACCGGAAGCGACCTGGATCCGGGTGTCGGCTTCAAGGGCGTGGGCACGATCACGACGTCGAATTCGACGGTCTCCGTGACCTACACGAACCCGCAGGGGATCAGCTTCTACGAGACGGGCGGGGGCACCTACTATTACAGCAACGGCACGGATGGCCCGACCGGCACCTCGCCGTTCACGAGTACTGCGGTCGACAACCGGCCGGCCACGACCGACATCGTTGCACTGAACCGCGCAGGCCTGCAGACGCTGAGCTTCTCGCAGGCGATCGCGAATCCGGTGTTCGCCTATGTGAGCCTCAACGGCAACGGCTACGGCTTCGACCAGGACTTCGACATCCTCAGCTTCGGCGATTCCAGTGACGGCAACGCCTGCGGCTACTGGGGATGCGGAACCTCGTACAAGCAGATGGTGACGGTCAACGGCAAGACCGAGTACCAGTTGCTGGGCACGGGCGAACCGCACGGCACGCTGCAGTTCAAGGGCACGTTCGACACCGTGAACTGGCGCAGCCTCAGCGACGAAAACTGGAACGGCTTCACGGTGGGCGTGCAGGGGACCGCGGTCGAGTTTTGCGACGCGAACCCGACGGCACCCGGCTGCACGCCGAACGGCGTACCGGAGCCCGCCTCGCTCGCGCTGCTCGGCCTGGGGCTCGCCGGGCTTGGTGTAGCGCGCAGGCGCAGGGCTTGAGGCGGGGGGCGCGATCCCCGCAAAAAAGGAACGGGAGCCGATGGCTCCCGTTTGTTCTTGTGCGCACCGGATCGGGGGATGCCCGGACCGGTGCGCATCGCGTGGATCAGAACACGCTGAAGGGGTAGTCGAGGAAGATGCGGACTTCGTTGCCGCTGCTGTTGTAGGCGCGGGCGCTCTCCGAGACGCGCAGCGTCGAGGCGCGCAGGCGGACGTTCAGATCCTTGGCGGCGCCGCTCTGCACCTTGTACGACAGCTGGTTGAAGAGCTCGTGCTCCTTGCCATCCGTGGTCGTGCCGACGTCGATGTCGTGGCCGCGGACGTAGGCGATGCGGTAGCTCAGGCCGGGGATGCCGTACTCGGCGAAGTCGACCGAGTAAGCCACCTGCCAGGACTGCTCGTCCGCAGCGTTGAAGTCGGACCAGTAGGAGTTGGCCAGCCAGATCGAGCCGCCGCCGTCACCGATCCATCCCTCGCTCTGGTAGAAGCCGTAGTTGTAGTCGATGTCGCCATTGTTGCGCTGGTAGGCCAGCGTGAAGGCATGCGGGCCGGTCGCGTACGTCGAGGCCAGGCTCCAGATGCGGCTCTTGCCGGGCTGGAAGTCGGCGTCCTGCTTGGTGCGGTAGCCGTTGAAGTCGAAGGTCAGCGAGTTGCTGGCGATCGGCAGCACATAGTTCAGGTTGAGGTACTGGCGCTTGAGCACGTCCTCGACGTCCGAGGCGTAGAACGCGCCGCTGAAGGCGTCGTTGAACTTGTAGCTCGCGCCGATCACGTCAATGCCCTTCAGGCCACCGCTGTCACGACCCTCGTCGCTCTTGCGCGACTGGGCGTGGAAGGTGCCGGCATTGAATTCCAGGCCTTCGATCTCGGTCGAGGTCAGCATGGTGCCGGTATAGCTCTCGGGCAGCAGGCGGGAGTTGTCGTGGCTCAGCACCGGCAGGTTGGGGCGCAGGTCGCCGTAAGCGAGCACGGTGTTCGAGAAGCGCAGCTTGAGGGAGGCGCCACCCTTTGCCACATCCTTCTCCGGCATGCCGGTGCTGTCCTGCTTGAAGAAGTCGATCCCCCAGTTGCCTGCGCGGTCGCGGGAGCCATCGAGGCGAACCGCATAGGCGGCAAATGCGTCCACACCGAATCCGACCGTGCCCTGTGTGAAGCCCGACTCGAAGTTCGCGATCGCACCCTGGCCCCATTCGCCACTGTCGTGGCGGCCGCCCTTGTAATCACGATTGATGAACGCGTTACGCAGCAGCACGTTCAGCGAGCTGTCCTCCACGAGACCCTTCGCCTCGGCCTGCCCGGCGGCGAATGCGGGCGTCGCGCTCGCGAGCCCAAGAACGATCAAACCTGCCAACTTCTTCGACATGTTGCTTTCCTCGATGGTGTCCGTTGTCTTTTCCAGCCTGCCGGCGGGTCGTGCCCGCGGGAGAGGGGGCGCGATTCTCGCATTTCCGGCGCGAAGCGGTGCGGCGGGTTGCAGGAAAATGACAGTCCCTGGCCGAACAAGGTTGGCGACCCCGGAGTGTCGGGTTTTCTTACACCCGGCTATGGAGAAAACTGCTCGAACTGGGTAGCCAGGCTGGGTTTCGTGCGCGCGACCGGCAGGGCGTTCGCACCTCTGCTGGACGATGTGGAGCCGCATGAGCGGAACGCGTTCCGCAGGCCAGCCGGATAAATTTTATTGTGCACCGCAACGTCGGAAGATAGCCTCCGTCAATTCTCTCCATTGCTTCCAAAGCGCCCGATCTTTGCTAGTCTGAGCCTGTCAGCAGCGGTTTTCGGCCGTTTCCGGCCTTGTTCCGCGATCGTGGAGCGAGCTTCGGAAGCGGTTTTCTGCGAGGCGCGACCGCCCCTCGCAATCAGTCTGCGTAGCAGTCACAGAGGGAGAATCAGATGAGCGAGAACAGCACGAACACCGCCGGCAAGTGCCCGGTGATGCATGGCGGCAATACCGCCGCCAAGGATGCGGTGATGGCGTGGTGGCCCAAGGCGCTGAACCTGGACATCCTCCATCAGCACGACCGCAAGACCAACCCGCTCGGCCCGGGCTTCGACTATCGCGAAGAGCTGAAGAAGCTCGACGTCGACGCGCTCAAGAACGACCTCAAGGCGCTGATGACCGACAGCCAGGAATGGTGGCCGGCCGACTGGGGCCACTACGGCGGCCTGATGATCCGCATGGCCTGGCACGCCGCCGGCACCTACCGCATCGCCGACGGTCGTGGCGGCGGCGGCACCGGCAACCAGCGTTTCGCGCCGCTGAACTCCTGGCCCGACAACGGCAACCTCGACAAGGCGCGCCGCCTGCTGTGGCCGATCAAGAAGAAGTATGGCAACAAGATCAGCTGGGCCGACCTCATCATCCTCGCCGGCAACATGGCCTACGAGTCGATGGGCTTCAAGACTTTCGGCTTCGCCTTCGGTCGCGAAGACATCTGGCATCCCGAGAAGGACATCTACTGGGGCTCCGAGAAGGAATGGCTCGCCCCCAGCGGCAGCGAGGGCTCGCGCTACTCCGGCCAACGCGACCTAGAGAATCCGCTCGCCGCGGTGATGATGGGCCTGATCTATGTGAACCCGGAGGGCGTCGACGGCAAGCCCGACCCGATCAAGACCGCCCACGACATGCGCGTGACCTTCGCCCGCATGGCGATGAACGACGAGGAAACCGTGGCGCTCACCGCCGGCGGCCACACCGTCGGCAAGGCGCACGGCAACGGTAGCGCCGCCGTCCTCGGCCCCGCGCCCGAAGGTGCGGATCTCGAGGAGCAGGGCTTCGGCTGGATGAACCACACCACCCGCGGCATCGGTCGTGACACCGTGACCAGCGGCATCGAGGGCGCGTGGACCTCGCATCCGACCAAGTGGGACAACGGCTACTTCGACATGCTGTTCAAGCACGACTGGTGGCTGCAGAAGTCGCCCGCCGGTGCCTGGCAATGGGAGCCGGTGAACATCGCCGAGGAAGACATGCCGGTGGACGTGGAAGACCCGTCGATCCGCCGCAAGCCGATGATGACCGACGCCGACATGGCGCTGCGATTCGACCCGGCGTACCGCAAGATCGCAGAGCGCTTCCGCAACGACCAGGCCTACTTCGAGGACGTCTTCGCGCGCGCCTGGTTCAAGCTCACCCACCGCGACATGGGCCCGAAGGCGCGCTACCTCGGTCCCGACGTGCCTGCCGAAGACCTGATCTGGCAGGACCCGGTGCCCGCCGGCAACAAGACCTACGACGTCGCCGCGGTGAAGGCGAGGATCGCCGCCGCCGGCCTGTCGGTCGGCGACATGGTCGCCACCGCCTGGGACAGCGCACGCACCTTCCGCGGCTCGGATTACCGCGGCGGCGCCAATGGCGCCCGCATCCGCCTCGCCCCGCAAAAGGACTGGGAAGGCAACGAACCGGCGCGGCTGGCCAGGGTGCTGGCGGCCTACGAGAAGATCGCCGCCGAGACCGGCGCCAGCATCGCGGACGTGATCGTGCTCGGCGGCAACGTCGGCCTGGAGCAGGCGATCAAGGCCGCCGGCTTCAATGTCGAGGTGCCCTTCGCCCCGGGTCGAGGCGACGCCAGCCAGGCGCAGACGGACGTCGAGTCCTTCGAGGTGCTGGAGCCTGTGCATGACGGCTTCCGCAACTGGCAGAAGAAGGACTATGTGGTCCAGCCCGAGGAAATGCTGCTCGACCGCGCCCAACTGCTCGGCCTGACCGCGCCCGAGATGACCGTGCTGGTCGGCGGCCTGCGCGTGCTCGGCACCAACCACGGCGGCAGCGGGCACGGCGTGTTCACCGACCGCGTCGGCGCGCTGACCAACGACTTCTTCGTCAATCTGACCGACATGTCCTACAGCTGGAAGCCCACCGGGCGCAACAGCTACGACATCGTCGAGCGCAAGAGCGGCGCGAAGAAGTGGACTGCGACCCGCGTCGATCTGGTGTTCGGCTCCAATTCCATCCTGCGCGCCTACGCCGAGGTGTATGCCCAGGACGACAATCAGGAGAAGTTCGTGCGCGACTTCGTCGCCGCGTGGACCAAGGTCATGAACGCGGATCGTTTCGACCTGCGCTGACGCGGTTCCCGCCTGCAGCACCCTCCCGCCCACACCGTGCAGCCGCGCGGTGTGGGCGGTTTCGTTCGGGGACGGCCGGGATGTGCCCTTCGCCACGCCGTGTCGAGCCGTGCCGGCCGATCGCGACTCGCGTCGCTCCCACGGAAAACCGCCGTGCCGGCCGATCGCGACTCGCGTCGCTCCCACGGAGAACCGCCGCGCCGGCCGATCGCGACTTGCGTCGCTCCTACGGATAGCCGCCGTGCTTCCGCCGTGCCCGGTGGGAGCGACGCAAGTCGCGATCGTGCGGTGCGGCCGCGACGCGCGCTGCGTATCTGGACTCCGGCATCCCTACGCCCCCCACAGCGCCTCGCCGCCCGCGTCGCGGTAGCTCAGGTAGGTGCGCAGGTCGAACTCGTACTGGTGATAATCCGGCTCCATGTGCAGGCAGAGCTGGTAGAAGGCCTTGTCGTGCTCGCGCACGCGCAGGTGGGCGAGTTCGTGCACCACGATCATGCGCAGGAAGGCCTCCGGCGCGGCGCGGAACAGCGTGGCGATGCGGATCTCGCGCTTGGCCTGGAGGCGCGAACCCTGCACGCGCGAGATCGCGGTGTGGGTGCCGAGCGCGTTGCGGATCACATGCAGGGTGTTGTCGAAGCGCACCTTGGCGAGTGGCGGCGCGCTGCGCAGGTGGGCGGCCTTGAGCGCCTGCACGTAGTCGTGGAGCGCGCTGTCCGAACGCACCGCGTGCCCCTGCGGGTAGCGTCGGCGCAGCGCGTCGGCCAGTCCGCCCTGCTCGATCAGCGTTCTCACCTGATGCACCAGCGCCGGTGGGTAGCCGGCCAGGTAGTCGGGGCTGCGCCGCGTGTTCAAGTGGCCTCCCAGGCCAGCATCGCCAGCTTGCGCTCGCGGCCCCAGCGGAACTCGCCCGCGTCGCCGTCCGCGCGGATCAGGCGATGGCAGGGGACGAGGTAGCCGAGCGTGTTGGCCGCGATCGCGCTGCCGACGCTGCGCGGTGCAGCCGGCATGCCGAGCAGGGTGGCGAGCTGGCGGTAGGACATCAGGCGGCCGGGCGGGATGCGCATGAGGGCGGACCAGACGCGGACCTGGAAGGGCGTGCCGCGCAGGATCAGGTGAACGCCGCCTGGGGCGGGGTTCGCCGCTTCGGCGGGCGCGGAAGCCCCGGTGGCTGCAGCCACCGGGGTGGAAGGCGCGCGCGACGGGAAGATCCGCTGCGCCAGGCGGTGTGCGTGCGCATCGTCGCGCACCGGCGCGGCGGCGGACCAGAGGCTGCGTAGCTCGACGAGCAGGGCCGCCTCGTCACGACAGCGAAAGGCGAGATGGCACACGCCGCGGGTGGTCCACGCCAGCAGCGCGTCGCCGAAGGGCGTGGCTGCAAGGCCGTGGCCGAGTGCGACGGTGCGCCCTGAGGCGGGGGGCATCGGCTCCCAGGTGAGCGGCACGGCGCGGGCCAGGTCCGACGGTGCGGGATCGCCGGCGTCGCGCTCCGGGAGCCGCTCCGGCGTCGGCGACAGGCGCTCGCGTGCATACGCCCGCCCCAGGCAGTGCAGGAAGCGCTCGGGCGTGATCCCCGCCCATTCCGCGAGCACCTGCTGCCACTGCCCGAGATCGAGGCCAAGCGCCTCCGCGACCGCCCCGGACGGTGGCGTGTGGCGGGGGCGGGCGCGCACGAAGGCGATCGCGCGGGCGATGGTGTCGTAGTGCAGGGCAGCGGAGTCGGTGGACATGGCGGGTGCGGGTGTGATGGGTGACAAGGCGGGGTGGCCTTGCGGTCGACAATGGTAGCCGGCCTGGCCGGCGAGGCTTGTGCAGGACGCGCTGCTATCGCGACTGGCGTCGCTCCTGCGGGCGCTCCGGAAACCTGCCCGGTTTTCCATAGGAGACGCAAGTCGCGATGCGTCGGTTCGTTTGGCGCCGCGACCGGATACCTGCGCCGCGACGGTAGAATGGCCGATGAATCCGGAGCCGTCCTGAACCGTGCGAACGTCGCGGTCCACCCTCCCGGCGCGACCCGGCTTGCCTTCCGTTCCGACCCCGACGCACAGGAGATCGCGCGTGCCCATCCTTCTTCAAGTCGATTTTCCCTATGCCGGCCCCTGGGGCGAGGACATGGCGCAGGCCATGCGGGGCCTGGCGGAGTCCATCGCGCAGGAGCCCGGCCTGCTGTGGAAGATCTGGACCGAGAACCGCGACAGCGGCGAGGCGGGCGGGATCTACCTGTTCGCCGACCGCGCCGACGCCGAGCGCTACCTGGCGATGCACCGCGCGCGCCTGCTCGGCTTCGGCGTGCCCGAGGTGCATGCGAAGCTGTTCGAGGTCAACGCGCCGCTGTCGGCGATCGACCGCGCGCCGCTCGCCGGCCTGCAGTGACCGGATGGGCGCCGTCGGCATCGAGCCGGCGACGGCGCGCCCTCCTCCCTCCACCGCGCAGCGCTACAGCAGCCGCAAGCCCGGCGGCAGCGCTTCGCCGAAGCTGCGGCGGCGGTCGGCGTCGTCGAGGCTGACGACCTCGCGCACCATGGTGATCCAGCTCTGCGGGGCGCGGAGGGCGGCGAGGCGGCGCGCGACCTCGTCGCGCAGTTCGGGCGCGAGGTCGCGCGCGCGGTCGCCGGTGAGGCGGGCGAGCTGGGCGGCGGCGAAGGCGGCGGGCTCGACGACCTTCCAGTCGAGCGCGAGCACGGCCTGCAGCCACTCGGCGGCGGTCTCCGGCGGCACCACGTTGTGTGCGCTGCCGTAGAGCGACTCGCGCGCGCCGACGCGGCCGAGCGCCCACCAGGTGTGGGCCTTTTCGGCGGGGCGGGCGAGGCGCTCGAGCAGCCACTTGCCGACCTCGATGCGGTGCATCGCCGGCACGCGTTCGAGGGCAGCGGCCAGGCGCACCATGTCGTCGTAGCTGCCCTGCACCGGGTCGCCGCGGCGGCGGGCGGCGTCGGTGTCTTCGAGGTGCTCGGCCAGCACCTCCAGGACCTGCAGCTGGCGTGCCTCGTCGAGGCCGCCGGCGCAGCGCCGCCACAGCGTCCACCACTCGCTCCAGTTGTTGCCCTCGCGCACGTACTGCAGGCCCTGGCCGAACAGCGCCCACAGCTGGTCGACGCGCCAGTCGTCGAGCGCCGCGCCGAGGCCGGGACGCAGGCAGTAGCCGGCGAGGTTGAGCCACACGCGCTCGTGCTCGGCGGAGCGCCGGCGCCGGCGCGCGCGCTCGAGCAGGGCGTCGAAGAGCGCGCGCAGCAGCGCCATGTCCCAGTCGTCGCGGCGGCCGAGCACACGCTCGAGGCGGGCGCGCAGCTGGCGTACCGCCTTG
>Ga0209096_1004742_pt1 | contig 10721 bp, 17 predicted proteins | sample AD_UKC034_MetaG_FD_184407 | JGI IMG/M metagenome (GOLD analysis project Ga0209096, IMG submission 184407) | Active sludge microbial communities of municipal wastewater-treating anaerobic digesters from USA - AD_UKC034_MetaG (SPAdes) (version 2) | ecosystem: Engineered > Bioreactor > Anaerobic >...
GCCTCTGACAGCAGTTTCTGGATTTCCACATCGTCCATCTGCAGGGAGTCGGCGGCGTGATCCAGCGCTCCGAGTTTTTCTAAGTCCCGCAGGACCTCGGCGGTGAGCGCGATATCCTCCGTGCCCGGGCGCGATTGTGCCGGAGCGTGGCAATGCGCATCTGGGCATCGGTCATGTAGGTGACAACGCAGGGCACGTCGGCGTAACCCAGTTCACGGGCGGCTTTCCACCGGTGCTCACCGTCCACCACCATAAACCCGGAATTGAGTTTGTAGGCCGCCGCGAGCCAGTCAATGTCTTTGTGGCTGGCATCTGCCGGCAGGCCGAGTGCTTGCCGTGCCTGATCGTCGGTAAAGAGCGGGCGCGTAACGATTGGCTGAGTGAAACCGTCCTCGCTCATGGACTTGAGCAGCAGTTCAAACTCGAACTCGCTTTGACGGTTTGGATTGTAGTGGTTTGGGGCAATCATCCCGTGCGGGATATAGAACACGCGAAGGGCTTCGAGCGTGTTGAAGTTTTTCTCTATGGTCTTTTGGCCTTTCTTGACTGTTGAGGCGGCGACTTTTTGCATAAGGCGGCGAACTTGTGGTTGAATATCTCAGCCAGTAGTTCCGATGTTGCAACGTCTGCAAAGGTAATATGCGGTCGAAGTTCTTCCAATTCATCCATCGCGTTTGCTGAAAGCAGCAGACGGGCAACTTCGACGGCAGATGTCGGTTTTTTCGTCACGATGTCGGAAATTTCGTCAAACCGGGATTTTCCCGGTTTCCCCGGTTATCCCGATAAAAAAATACAGGTGGTCACCATGTTGGTTTGCCACCCCATGAGCCGCCACCGGGCCTGAACTCGTGCGGCTCGACGTAGTGAAGTTCGCCGGTTTTCATGCAGAACGGGTCGCCGTTGTACATAATCTTTGCCAGTTTCTCCCAGGACATGGCCTTGAAATTGTGCCCTCCTTTCTGGGGCAACGGGTCGGTAGTGAGTTTCGCTTGCGCTGCAATCCATTTTTCCATCAGCACTTCGGCGCGGGCGCGGATCCATGCGGGGGCTTCGGTGATGCAGGTCCGTTTGAAACAATCCTCCCAGGTCTCACCCTGCCGGCGCAGCGGCTCGCAGGCACGTTTGCCAAAGTTGACGACGGCGCGGACGCCTTTGCAGCGGACGGCCAGTTTGTCGAACCAGCGCGGGTAGGCTTTCGACATCGCTTGCAATTGCCCCAGCCCTGCGGTGGACATCGTGAGCGGCGCGATGCGCAGCGACTTCTTTGGGATGCCCAGCCGCCACATAACGTCATAGTCCCGGTTGTAATCAATCTGGAAATCCTTGGTGAATTTCCACACGTCGTCATCTTCCCAGTCGTACACGCAGCGCGCCTTGACAATGTTGCCGATGTTCTTGGTCAGGTAGCCTTTCGCTGAGTTGATAGCGAACTTCCGGCGAAGGCTCTCCGATGTGCGGATGCCGACAACCGAAAACAAAATCTTGTCTTTGGGTATACCCAGCCGTTCGTGCGTGATCAGCCGCTCTATGTTCATGTCCGGTATCTCCACGGCGATTTCGGGCATCGGCTGCATCCACTGCTCAGGCTCAAGCAGCGGGTCGTAGGTCCAAACGTAAGGGCAGTTCCGGTCGAATATGTTGATAATGGGTTGGTGAGCGATGCACCAATGAAAGCGGACTTCCGGCCGGGCGGCCATCCGCAGGGCGAATGCGGTTGTCTCAGGCGAAACACATTCCTCGTCGCGGTACACCACATCTATCGGGTCGGTATGCCCCAGGGACTGAGCGGCCATGATTGCCAGTTCCACGCAGAGCGTAGAATCCTTGCCGCCCGAAAATGAGATACAGAGATGCCCGTTTTGCAGGCAATACCGGAAGCGGTCGAGCGATGCTTCCAGCACGGTTTCATCTCTGTATTCCCTTACCATCAGTTTGGATGTGTGTTGAGTGTGAGCGCCTCCATGTTGGATTGCTGGCTGCTCATTCCGGTGTGGACAATCCCATCGGGCATTCCGGTGCAAGTCATCTCGCCGGTACGCCAGTTAAATCGGCGTTCGTAATCTTTGCATAGAGGACAACGCCAGATAATCCATTCGCCATCGCGATGGCTCGTGCATTGATGTGCATCGGCCGGCAGGCCCAATATGGTGATAAACGGTTTCATTGCCGGACAAGTGTAAAGTTGGAAATAGTGTCGCCACCGATCCCCCATTCGATGACGTAGCAGGTATTGTAGTCCGGGAATTCGACGGTCCAGACGCGCTCGAAGTTCAGCGTACCGGTCAGGTCGCGCTGAAACACCGTGTCGGCGCTGGTCCGGTAATGGTATTGCAGTTCATAGATAACCGTGTTGAAATCCACGATTTGCTGTGTCGAACGGCCATTAGAAAACCAGTGCAACCAAAACGGAGGCGTTGTCTGTTGCCAGTCGCCTTCGATTTGCCGGGCGTCGTAGTAGGTATCTACGGGGTCGCTGTCTTTGCAGGCGGGAAGGAAGGATAGCAGCAGGAAAAAGACCGGGAAGAGTTTGGTATGTCTCATTTTTGATGATTGTCACTTTAAGATTTTGCAGCCTCGAAAAGCAGGCGTATTCGTCGAGGCCCCAGAAAAACGACGTGCGCATGATATGGTCGAGGCTGTCAACGCCGGTTTCGTGCTGGTAAAGATACTGGATGCAGTAGAAACACAACAGGTTGGCATACGATGAATCTTCACCCATGAACTCGAAGAATGCCCGGAAGTGCGAGCTGTCCAGGGTATCGCCGTGCCAGCGAAAGGCAACGTAGTCTTTCGCGTAGAGCAAAGCTACGTTGTCAGTGGTTTTCTGCGCCGGCGTCGTGAGCGAAGCCAGCAACAGGCTACATATCCAAAGGAGTTTTTTCATAATCAAGCGGCGGCTTTTGCAGGTGGATGCCGTAAAAGTATGGCTTTGCCCCGGACTTTTCACCCATGCGCTGGTCAAACCGGAACATCGCCTCGATGACAACCTGCGGGCAAAGATTGAGCCAGCGCCGGTATTTCTCAATCAGGAAGTTAAAACCGGTGATGGACACCACCTTGAGCGATGCGGGAATCTGGCCGCGATACCAGTCATTATCCTCAAAAAACCGGCGCAGGTTGTTGGCCTCGACGATATGCGAATGCCGCATGACATAGCGGCTCGATGCCATGATGTTGACGAAATGCCCGCCCGGGCGAAGGACGCGCGAAACAGCCTCGTACACCCGGGGCGCTTCGTGTTCACAGTAGTTCATCGGAAAGTACCATGAGGTCACAACGTCAAAGGACTCAGGTGCGCATTGATGGTCCATGTAGTCCACCATGTCGGCAACTACTATTTGTGACCTTGGCGCTTTGATTCTATAGGCGGCTATTTCGACCATTTTCTGCGACACGTCAACACCCGTGTACGAATAAGGGGTCAACTTCATCTTGGGCGTGTTCGTCTGGCTGTATGTCAGCCTCGCCACAAGACCGGTGCCGCAGCCGATGTCAAGCACATCGGCGTTTTGAAGCAGGTGGCCGTAGCGGTTAAACAAAACGGTTTCTTCGGCGCGGTCGAAGCGGTTGTCGAAGTGCTGATCGTAGCCTTCAGCAACTTCGTTGAATTTTTGGATAGTATCCGGGTTGGTGTGATCAGTATAGGGCATGACTTTAGGTTTTTGCAATTTCATCGAGGCCGTCAGCCACGGTCTTTAATTTGTCACTGAGTTCAGGGTGTTTGCCTGCCGACATTTTGCGGATGCGCCCGGCTATTCTTTTGAGTTTATAGTTCATCCAAACATTCCGAATCAATAAAAACGGCTCGCGCATGACGTATGGCGCGATGATGAGCATGGCAAATATCAGGACGCTCACTGACATCCAGCGCGGCAGCATAAACAAAACCGGTAGTTCGTTGCGCAGACGTTCAACAAAAACTCCCTTTCGAAAGGTGAGTGCCACGCTGAACGCCCACCACGCAAACAGTGCTATGAAGATGTACATGGTTTCTTTTCTTCGAGTGGATAAAAAACTTTGACTTGTTTGGGGGCCTTGGCCGCTTTACGCTCATCCATCAGGCGAACGAGAAAAAAGGCAATGTTGGTGACACAGGTTTTCTCATACACGGTGTTGGGTTCCGGGAAGAAGGAGTACGCCCTGAAAGGACCGTACCATTTGACGAGGCCCAAGAGGATGTCGCCCTGTTTGGCGCGTATCTCCCAAACATCGGTCTTGCCGGTGGATGACTTCCAGACGAAGCGCAGCCACTTCGATGTAAGCTCCGTGTATTTTGGCGGTCGGATGTGTGCTGGTTCTACCATAGTCAGATTGTTTTTGTAAAAGAGACTTCAATACTTCCAAGGTCTTTACCCTTCGAAGTATCTAATTGGTGAATCACATAAACTGGACTTCGCCAAGCGTGGTCGGGGTGCTCTGAAATAACCCTTGCTCCCTCTATTGCCTCCGTCTGGGTTTCCCATAACGCTTTATGTCCATGCCCGGGGACAAAAACCCCGACTTCTCCTGAGTTGTCAATTCGATAATATATTTCTGCCATAGTCAGAAAAGTTGCGGCTGGTTGACCGGCCATTTGATACCGATGGATTTCATAACAACCCGGAGTTCGATATAGGTCTTTTTGCCAAAATCACGCCATCCAAGAATCTCGTTGCCAACGTCCTTGATTTCAGCGACGATGTTGATTTTGTGGCTTTTCAGGACATTATACAGCCGAACTGACACGTCCAGGTATTCGACCTGCATGGCGTCAGTCTCCTCGGCGGTAGGTATGGGTTTGCCCTGTTCGGCAAGAAGCGATTCGGCTTTTGCCAACTTGTATTCAAGCAGACGAATTCTGGCTTCTTTATCCTCGAACGCCTGTTTGATGTGAATATAATTGAGTAGCGCCGTTGATACCCTTCGCCGGGCGCGGGCGGCCAACTGTGATATCCTTGCTGCCGTGAGGCGAAATTCTTTTCCGATTTCGGCGTGGGTTTTCCCCTCGAAGTCGCAGCGGATCAGGATAGTTTTCTCCCGATCGGTGAGTTTGTCGAGTATTTGTATGAACTCAACAAATCTGTATTGTTGTACTGGATTTGACATTGCAGGTAAGTTTTTGAAAAAGCCGTGCGGCCGGGGCTGACTCCGACCAGCGCGGCTGGCAACAATGAAATCAACTATTCTTCATCTTCTCCCTCTTCTTCGAGTTCGAAGTCGTTGTCAAAATCGTCATCTTCCTCAAAATCTTCCTTGTCATCTTCGGTAATTGTCAGTTCGGGTTTCAGCGCGGCCATGTCTATGCCGGTCGCTTCACAGACGTACCGGAACAGGTTGATGTCATAGAGTTCGCGGTTATATCCTTCCACGCGGTCGGCTATGAAGCGCAGCGACAAATCGGCGAACATCGCAACAACCTCGAACGGAGTAAGGCTTATGATAATCGCGTCCACAAATTCAGAGCGGTCTTTTTGTGAAATCCAGTCCGCCCAGGCGCGTTCGTCCATGGTCCCGTATTCTCCCTTGCGCTGATGCCGGGCCAAAACGTTTTTCCATTCCTTCTCGCAACCCTTTGTCCACTTCGGATTGACCTTTCCGCCTTCGCCCTCTCCATTGACCTTGATGGCGAATGATTCCGGTTTCCAGTCAGTTGCCCACTTGCCAAACATATCGAGCCACGTACGCTGCATACCGTGCCCGCTTACGCTTGCCCTGATATGGAGCCTGAGCAGTTGAATCAATGCTTCGGGCTTGGTTGCTTCGGAAGTAAACAGGCTGTGGGCGCTTTCAACGATAGCCTTTCTCCAATCCTGCTCTTGCCGGTAACGCGCATTGGCCTCGACGATTTGGCGCCGCTTTTCGGTAAGTTCGTCCCGCAGTGCCTGCTTTTCATTTTCGGATATGTCCATCTCGTCAATCCGGCGCATCTCCCAGTCCTGGTTGTCGTTCCTGCTGGTTGACTGACCGTTCAGGCGGATCCAGCCGCGGGTGTAGTTTTTGTCGCGCTCTTCCTCGTACCATACCTCGGCGCCGACAAACAGCACTTCGAATGCGCCAACCTCACCGGCTTCCACCACCTCGTAACTGTAACGGCCAATCACTTCCGGCTCATATCCAAGGACCTTTACCACGTCCTTTTTGTCGTTCATCTCGTAATAATGCAGGTCGGCGTACTTCGCCGGCTGATTTTTACCTGCATTGTAAGCCTCCCATTCTTGCAGGCAAAGCGCCTTCCAGACAGATTCCTTTACTTTCCAGCAAACCTTGTCTGTGCATTTGGGTTCGTCGGCTCCATCCGGGAACAATAGCGTAGCGACTGCCGTATTCTTTTCGCACTTGCTGCAGGATTGCAGCCCGGGTTGAAGTTCTGCGCGGTCGAGCGGCCAGATGGCTTTCTTCAAGTCGGTGCAGGCTTCCCATTTGAATTTGTTCCGCAGGTTTTGCGTGTCGAGATACGTCACCCGGTCGCCGTCTGCATAGTGCGTCTTTTTGAACATCGCCTTTTGGACCTCTTCCGGGTAGGATGAAATTACCTCGGCGGTTGCGGTCGGCAGCGCCCCGCTTTCAATGTGCGGGCGGTACAGTTCGTGCAGTTGGTTGAGTTTCAACCGGCGATAAACGTAGGATTCAGATTTGTTCAACCTGCCGGCCAGTTCGCCTACGGTGAGTTTCTTCGAGGTAAGCAGGTCGTGGAATGCGGCTGCCTCTTCGAGCGGCGGCACATCGGCGCGGTGCAGGTTTTCCTCAATCTGGATGTCGAGTACCTGGTCATCGGTAAGTTCCCGAACGATGCAGGGCATCTCAAGGAGTTCGGCCATGATTGAGGCCCGGTAGCGGCGCCCGCCAGAAACAACCTCATAGCCTGCCGATGTGAGCCGCACGGTGATGGGGTTGATCACCCCGTTCATGCGGATAGAATCAGACAGTTCCTTGAGCGCCGATTCAGGGAAGGTTTTTCGGGGGTTTGTCGGTGAGGGAAACAGGTCGCTCAGCCGAATCATGGTGAGCGTCACGCCCGGGGCCGCGCTCTGGGTAGAGTCACCTTCTGCGACGGGCTTTTGCTTTTTTGCTGTTGTTGATGTTGCCATTGTTTACTGATTTGATAAGTTGAATTTCAATGCCAAGGAGTGCGAGCATCAGGTTCTTTTTGATTCGGAACGCCTCAGTCTCCACACCCTTTGTATCTTCCACCACCACCGCGCCGTCTGCATAAGTCACTACGAAGTCAGCGCGATAGCGGGTAATTAGTATGCCGTTGTGCTCAAGACGGTACTCCACCTGCATCTTGAAGTCCTGGACAAAGCCTGAGGCCTTCATCAGTTTCAGTTGAAGGTACCGGTTGCCTTCCAGTTTTGAGCGGAACTTGATGCCGTCAATCTCCACAATCTTGTTGTGGAACTTGTTTTCGATTGACGCCGGCGCCGGGGCTTCGTTCCCCTGATACAGCGGGTCTTTTCGGTCGTGCATGGTAATGTCAACCGACCCGCTCTCGTTCATTTGCACGACCAGGCCGCGACCGGCGATTTTCTTCACGGCTTCCATGTCCCAGTTTTTCCAGTTAGCCATGACGGTTATGTTTAGTTTTAAGCGCCTAACTGCCGCTCACCGACAATCCCGCCAAGGGGCGGGACTGCGGGCGGGCTTGGAGTTGTGCGGAATTACACATCGTAAACCGAAAAGCCAAGTGCTTCTAACAGGTAATTAACCCCCTGCCTGTTGCCGATGTCGGATTTAAAGCGACTTTCATCTTCTTCGCCCCGAAAAGAAATGTAGGTTACATCATTGTCAAGGTCTATTTGCTCAACCAAATCTTTGTTTGCGAGCAGCCACGCCCATTGCTCTTTTTCGTCAAGGGCATCGAAATTTTTTTTGTTCATTTTTTTTGAATTGAAAGTGTGAAAATAATCCGCATAACCCCGCATCCCCGCCAACGCTGCCTAAACGTTGCGCAGCGTGGATGCCTCAGTTATGCGATATTACAAAGCGCGATAAGAATAGACTGGATTTCCTCTAAGTCAATTTCTTCCTCTGAAAGCGACTTGAGTTTTAAAAGGAAATCATAATCAAATTCCCACCCGTTTTCATCGGGTTTTTCAAATCGAAGCCTTTTGATTTCTTCCATTTTTTTGAATTTACCGGCGTGAAAAATCCGCATAACTCAGCACTGCCGTAAATGCTGCGTATGCCTTGCACTGATTCGGCAGTGCAGACCGTTACAAAACAACTTCAATCGAAGTCTCAAAATAATCGCGCCCCGTTGTACGGGTCAACTCGTCAATAAATTCAAGTACGCCGTCAGGTGTCGGCGGGCCGTCAAGAGTGCCGTAGTCCCAAACGTACGACCTCCCTTTTTTATCTTCAAGGGATGCTAATCCCATGTTGATAGTTAATTTGTCCGTTGGCTTAATTTCGGACTTAATAATTTTAGCCAGTTCAGCGAGGTTTTGGTCAACGAGGATTTGCAATTCCTTTTCGACTTTTGCCCGCCAGTTCTCAATTTTTTTTACATCGTACATGATTAGGTTATTTTAAGTTTGTAACCCTGCTTGCCCGTACACCGACCGCTAAGCGCGGCGCGGCGTACAAGCCGCAGTTAGCCAAAACAATAAATTATTGGCGTTCGAGCCAGTGAGAAACACCTTTGCCACCAATCACTTTTGGCGGTTCTGTTGCTGGAATACTACTAAGGTAGCACCATCCTTGCGGGTTATACTGTGCCATCAATGGCAACCTGCCATCAATCAACACAAAATGAATTGATGACATTTCCGTAGGCTGCCTTTCACTTGTTGGAATTGCTTTGAAAATAATTTCGCTCATTTTTTCAAAAATTAGTAAACAAATAATTCTATTTCCGTTCCGTAAGCGGTTTTGCTTTGGTTAGATGCTATATGCAGTATAGGAAAAGGTATGTTTGTATTCATCGCTAACTGCTCCGCAATGTGTTTTACATCAATCCTATACCTAAAACTGAACACAAATCTATTTGAGGGGTCTGACGGTGCTGGAAAATCGTCAGACAGACTTCTGATTATTTTATCCTCAAGTATATCAATGTACTCCTTATTAAGGATTTGGATTTGGGAATTTATTTTTATAAAATCTGTCAACTCTAAAGGTTGGCCGGGTGAAAATTCTTTTCTGGATTCAACCAATTTATCTAAAAAATATCGGCGATTAGGAGATAATGGGCTTCGGAAATCATTCATTTTCTTGTTATTGATGGTGATAAAAATTGTAAATCGGCTAACTCCGCTTCCCCTTCCATGCTCCCTACGCGGTTGCACATCGGGAAAGCCTCAGTTAGCCGCAATAATTATCTTTTGGCGGCTCAACCCAATGTGGATATTTTGGGACAATAAGTTTTTCTGTGTATGGAAGAGTCGAGTCTATCTCCTTTAATGTGTCGTTTAATTTTTGAAGATAAATCCTCGCCTCCTTTTCATTATTCCAGTGAAAACTGCGAATAAATGTTTTTCCAAACATTAAATTCCATCCGTTCTTGTTTCTCAGTCTGTTGATTTGGACTAATCTAAACTTCATAATAAACAATTTTAAGTGGATGCCTCAGTTATCCGATTCCAAGTGATTCGCCTACGGTGATTTTCACTTTGCCAGATTTGACATCGGCCCTGAGTTCTCCGAGAGCCTGGTTGTATTCGTCATCGGTGGCCGCTTCATCCTCATCGAACAATTCAGCCTGAACGATTTTCCGTTTCCGCTCGACAAGTGCCAGCATCGCCTCGGCCATGAGTTCGTCCACGGCCTCGCTGAGTTCATGCGCGAACTTGTACTCGCTGTACTCGTATTTGATGTTAGGCGTGTTCAGGTTGAGTTTCGAGCCATCGGCCAGCACCCGAAAGCCGGTGAGCACGAGGCCTGCGTTTTCACTATGGCCGGTAAGTGTGACCTGCGTAACGAACACGTGCCGGAAGTCGAGTTTATCGAAATCATCCACGTCGTCAACGTCCGCTGGATCGGCGTATTCGCAGTACAGCGCCATGTGTGGGCGCAATGCCTCGAAGCGGTTGATCAGGTCGTCGTGGCTCAGGAAGTTGCGCAGTTTGGTCCCGGGATGTTCGCGCACGAAATCGAGAGCGCCTTCATCGTTCAGGAGTTCCTCTGTGTACCCCACTTCGAGGCCGGTCATCTGGTTGTCGGGCTGAAGGTCCTCGTCGTAGTTGGTGAGTTTGACCTTCGTGATGGTCACCTTTGAGTCTGGATGGATTTTTCTTTTCATTGTTGTTCGATGTTGAAAATTTTAGTGAAAGGATGTTCTATGCCGCCTGTCGTGACGGCGTGGTGAATGCAGCGCAGCGCAATGTACTCATCCCGGTAGAGCACGAAAGAATCTTTTTCGATGGCCTCTCTGACGTAATCGCCGTACTGGTCGTGGAATTCCCGGATAAGTTTGGTGGCCACATCCTGGATGTGCGGCTCGATGCCCGTGTGCGGTTTGTCGCCCTCATAATCCTTTCCGGTGAGTGCCTTGATAAAGGCGCCGGTTGAAGGATTGGCTTCGGCTATCTTGCGCAGGCCGGCAGTGAGCAACCCGCGATGGTTTTCCACGACAAACCTTTTCAGTTGCACCAACAGGGATTTAGAGCGGCTGCGGTAAAACTTGGCAACCTCGACCTCAATATCCAGCGTGATCCGCTCGAACTCCCAAATCGTTGTCAAGTCCCTGATGGCTTCCTTCGTGCTTTCGCCGGTGAACCCGTAGAACACAGCAATGAAGTCAT
>Ga0209096_1004750_pt1 | contig 10710 bp, 3 predicted proteins | sample AD_UKC034_MetaG_FD_184407 | JGI IMG/M metagenome (GOLD analysis project Ga0209096, IMG submission 184407) | Active sludge microbial communities of municipal wastewater-treating anaerobic digesters from USA - AD_UKC034_MetaG (SPAdes) (version 2) | ecosystem: Engineered > Bioreactor > Anaerobic >...
GCATAACCGAAGGCAGCGACATCGACGAAGCTTTGAAAATGGCTAAGGAAGCTATGGAGCTGCACATATACAACATGGAAGATGATAAAGAAAAAATACCGACGCCAAGCAAGCCGGAAAGCATCAAGCTGCCGAAACATTCCTTTACCAGTCTGATAGAAGTCTGGATGCCGCCCGTTAGAAATGAAATGCGAAACGAATATATCAAAAAGACGTTGACCATTCCAAAGTGGTTGAACGATATAGCTTTAGAAAGAAAGCTCAACTTTTCTCAATTGCTTCAAACCGCGGTTAAAAGCAAATTAGGCCTGCTATAAAGCGTTTCCAGCAGACCAGTAGTCACTATAACCGGCTTCGACGGTCAGAATTATACCGTCAACGATCCTGCCGGTAAATGGAACGGCCAGTACAAGGGCGGTTATTCGAGCGAAAGCGGAAAAGGCGTTAAATACAGTAAAGAAGCCATGATAGACGCGCTGGTCGAAAACGGCGAAGTATGGTGCCATGAAGTTTACAATACCGGAGAACAGGTGGCCGGATTATAAAATATTACTTTTACCGGAAACCGTTAGGATAAAAGCGCGGTTTAATAATTAATTTTTAATCAGAACATAAAGTGAATACGGGGGAATGAGAGGGCGAACGGTCCTTTCTTTCCTCCGTTTCGTTCTTTAAGAAATTATATTATCGGCTGATTTAATAAACCAATTTTTTATTAAACGCGGAAAATAATATGGATATTTTGAGCGATTGGTTGACAGCGCTTTCTTATGTATGTTATAATTTAAGTCCTTGTTAATTTTTTTTAAGCGGCATAGATTTTTATCTTTTTATTGATAGGGATTATTATTGTTTTGATCGATTATTCAGTATTTATGTAATTTAGCATTAAGATATTTCGATTAATAAAAAAATCAAATAGAGGTTTTAAATGAAAATTAAACCAATCGCTTTTATATCTTTCGTTTTTATAATTTTGTTGCTATCTTCTTTATTTATGCCTGCTTACGCGGCGCAGTCGATCACTTTAAAACAGGGTTTTAATTTTATAAGTTTCACCGAATCGGTTTCGATGACGGCAGTGCAGTTTCGGGCTTTAAATCCGGCTATTGAAGATATTTATTTATTCAGTTCGGCGGCCGGCAGTTTTTTAAGCGCGGGCGAAGGTTCGCTTACTTCGCTTGCGGCCGGCAAAGGGTACATAGTCAAAAGCTCTTCCGCTTCATCTATTACGATAAGTGTTTCAGGCGGCGCGCTTTCGACTATCGGTAATATTTCGCTTAAAACAGGGTTTAATCTCGCCGGTTTTTCGAAGATGCCGGAAGCTCTTACCGCTTCGGCTTTAATGACGCGCGGCCCGAAAATAAAAGGCATATATAAATGGAGCGCGGCGGCCGGTTCGTTCGTTTCGGTCGTCAGAAATCCGTCTGGCGTCATTGAACAGCTTGACGGTATCGATCCGTCGCTTAATGCCGGCGGGTCTTACTTTATCAATTTATCCGAAGACCAGCAGCTTAATTACGACGGCGTGACGGTGTTGATAGATACGAGTATAACACCGCCGCCGCCGCCGGTTTCAGACATGAAATTTCTTTTAAAGTTCGGTTCGCGCGGCGCGGGCGCCGGACAGTTCGCTCAGGGCCCGATTAATGTCGCAGTTGACGCCGCTGGCAACATATTAACGAGCGATACTTATAATCACCGCATAAATAAATTCAGTCCGGCCGGCGTTTACATCTCGTCGTTCGGCTCGCAGGGCACTGATTATGGCAATTTCAGTTATCCTACCGGCATCGCGGCCGGCAAAGACGGCTGTGTGTATGTGGTCGATTACGGCAATGCGCGCATTCAGCGTTTCGACGCTGACGGTAATTTCCTGTCGAGTTTCGGCTCGCGAGGCTCCGGCAATGGTCAGTTTCAAAAACCGGACTGCGTCGCGGTAGACAGCTCCGGCAATGTTTATGTGAGCGATTTCGGCAATAATAATATTCAAAAATTCAGCTACATGGGTAGTTTTATTTCTAAATTCGGCGCGGCCGGCGCTGGCGACGGTCTTTTCGGCATCGACTCGCCTAAAGATATAGCCGTAAGCCCGTCCGGTAAAATATACGCGGCCGATCTTGGCAATAACCGCGTTCAGGTTTTTAATTCGACCGGCGCCTATGAGTCGCAGTGGGGCGCATTCGGTACGGGTATCGGCCAGTTCGACCGGCCGCACGGCATCGCCGTCGATAGTATTGGCGATATTTTCGTTTCCGATAAAAACTGCCGCGTACAGAAATTCAGCGCTGCGGGCGCGTTTATTTTAAGCGTAGGCGGTAAAGGAATGCTTGACGGGCAGTTTGAAGATCCTTCCGGCATTTTTATAGACGTCGCCGACAATCTTTTAGTGGCCGATTTCGGCAATGCGCGTGTGCAGATATTCGGCAGCGGCGCTCCCGGTCCGGGCGGCGACGAGCTTAAAAAAATCAGCCTTTCCAGATCGTCCGTTGAATTATTTATTTCAGGGGTTTATGATCTTTCGGCTATAACCGCTATGGCTGAATATGCCAGCGGCGCCGTTAAAGCCGCCGCTGTTTCATGGTCCGTTAAAAGCGGAGGCGGTATAATATCCGGACTGAATTATAGCGCGCCTTCGATCGCGGGCATTGTTGTTTTGACCGCGTCTTACAGCGAAAGCGGTATTACTAAAACGGCCGATTTATATATCGCGGTTAATCAAGTCAATGGCAGCGAGGTTTATATACCTTCTACCGCCGCGGTTTCCACGGAATCCAGAATCGTCGCGAAGGAAGAAGAAAATTTAATTAAATCAGTCGAAGAAAATCTTCTGGTCTTTGACGCGGCTATCGCTTCGAGTAAGTCGTTTGCGCCCGGCCAGATCGTTGTGAGCGGTTCTTCGGTTAATGCGCCCGCCGGTTTTATGCGTAAAATCGTTTCGGTTACGGCCCCCGCCGGCGGTGAAATTATAGTTAACACGGCCGCCGCTAATCTTGAAGAAGTTTTTACCGGCGGCGGTTTCGCTTTAGCGAAAGATTATTCGTCAACAGATATAAGCGGATTCGACCCTTATATCGAAGGCGCCGCTCTTGAATCGAACGCATCGTATTGCTTCGCCGCCGTTTCGGGTGATAAAGGCCGCGTTTCGCCTGCGGAATCTTTAGATATAAATGTGCCGGTCATCAAGTTAAAAACGAGCATTCCGTTTTCTAAGGATAGTCCTTTTAAACTGTCGGTAGAAGGCAGTATCGCTATAAAACCGTCGCTTGAATATAATTTTGATTTTAATAACGGCGCCGATATTAAAATCGTTACAAAATTAAAAGCCGAACCTGCGCTTGTAATTAACATGGGCGCTGAACTCGCGAAGGAGTCGAAAGCCGCAATCGATACCAGCGTTAAATTGGGCAAGTTGAAATTAGGTAAGCTGGTGGCTTATGTGCCCACGCCGCTCGGCGTTCCGCTGCCCATTATCTTAAATAGCGATATTACGCTTTATATAAGAATTAAGGGGCAGATATCCGGCGGCGTTATAACCAATATTAAAGCTGCGCTGGAGGCTGATTCAGGTTTTCATTATAAAGGCGGAGTTTTTATGCCGGCAGCGTCAAAAAATTTCAGCGGTGATATAGACGGCTCTTTCAAGGCGGCTTTCGAATTAGAAAGCGCTTTAGGAGCTGAATTTGGCGTTTATCTTTACGATGTCGCCGGGCCGGCGGCTAACCTCGAGCTTTACTGGCAGGAAAGCGGCGGGCTTAACGCTAAATTGAGTCAAGCCGATGAAATATACGCGTGGCGCTCGACTGCCGGCGGCCTTAAATCAGCCGTGGCGGGTAAATTTGAAATGTTCGCTCGCGCCTACGACGTTTCGCTCGATCTGTTCGATTTAAAGGTATATGAAAAACTATCGCCCGTGCTTAAAAGTCTTTATATCGATGCCGGCAAGGCGGTTTTAGACCAGGCGGCCGATAGTTTTTCCTTATCGGATCTTAAAATTTCCGGCGTTTATTATAATAAATTAGTTAAATTCGGCTCTGATAAAAGTTTTGACTCGACGAATGAAATCAATGTAAATCTTCTTACTCAAAATCAATTGATCAAAGATAAAGTTTCATGGAAGATTATTTCCGGCGGCGGCCGCATCAGCGGCGGCGTTTATATGCGTGATGAATACAGCCCATTGAATGCGGTGCTTGAAGCGGAATTTACGGAAATGATCAAAGACGCTGCTAATTCAAAGACCGCCGAACTTATTCTTTCGCCGGCCGGGACGGTCGCTGCGCCGGTTTTCACGCCTTCAGCCGGCGTTTATACTTCGGCTCAGAGCGTGACTATTACATGCGCTACACCCGGAGCGGCCGTTAAATATACGTTGAACGGACTCACGCCGTGCGAAACTTACGGCGTCATTTACAGCGCCCCTATCAACCTGGCGGAAAATAAAACCGTCACCATTAAAGCCTATGCTTATAAAACGGGGCTGCGCGAGTCTCAGGTGGTTAGCGCGGATTATACGATAAATATTACGCCGGTTGAAAAAGTCGCGTTGCCCGTTATAATGCCGGCCAGCGGAACTTTCAGCGGCGCTCAGAGCGTTTCGATCAGCTGCGCTACGAGCGATGCGCTTATAAAATATACGCTCGATTCATCCTTACCGTCCGCGGATAACGGTTTAGTTTACAGCGCGCCGATAAGCGTAGGCGCGACGGCTACTTTAAAGGTGATCGCCGTAAAAGAAGGGATGATAAATTCAGACGTTGTATCGGCTGATTTTATAATAGAAAGTTCCACGCCGGGCGGCGCTGAAATAGTTATCGATCTTGGCGGCGGCGTTAAGCTCGAGATGGTTAAGATATCGGCCGGTTCGTTTCAGATGGGCAGTTCCGATACTGAAATATACCGTGACAAAGATTTAGAAGGCCCGGTTCATACGGTTAATATCACTAAAGATTTTTATATGACAAAGTATGAAATAACGCAGGGGCAGTGGTTTAAAATAATGGGCGTTAATCCGGCTTATAATAAAGGCGGCGATAATTATCCGGTCGAACAGGTTAAATACAGCGATATCGTCTATCGAACGCCCAATATAGCCGGAGTTAATAACGACTCATTCCTTGCAAAACTTAATTTATTATCGCCTGGCGGTTATTACGGTTTTGATTTACCCACCGAGGCGCAGTGGGAATACGCCTGCCGGGCCGGTGCTCAGACGGCCTATCACTGGGGCGAGAATCAGCTCGATTATAAAGCCCCATCGTTGATCAATGACTATAGCTGGTATTCTCAAAACAGCCGAAACGCTTCTAACGTGCAGGTAACTCATCCCGTCGGCGAAAAATCGCCTAACGCTTTCGGTCTCTACGATATGACGGGCAATGTGGCTGAATGGTGCCGGGATTATCCGCGGGTATATACAACGGCGGCCGTTTCCGATCCACAAGGTTTTCAGCCGTCATCGAGCGTTTATCCGGCTTTCGTAGCGCGCGGTGGAAATTATTATTCGAGCTATTATAACTGCCGTTCTGCTTATAGGGGTACCGTTAGAGGCCATGACGAGCCGGATAAAGCGATAGGGTTTCGAATAATGCTGCAATAAATATTTAGAAGGGGGAAAAGATGTACAGAAAATTTTTGTTGTTAATAATTTTGGTTTCGGCGGTTTTAATTATATCTTCGCCGGTGATCGCGCAGGAGGCACAGCAGACAATTAATTTAAAGCAGGGTTTTAATTTCATCAGTTTTACGCTTGCGCCGGCGCTTGATCCGGCCGGGCTTCAGAAGGCTAATTCATCGTTGATAGAAGATATTTTTCTTTACAGCGCAGCGGCCGGCTCATTTTTGAGCCTTTCAGACGGCACGCTCGCTTCAATTTCGGCGGGTAAAGGCTATATAGTCAAATCGAAGGCGGAAGGCGCTATAAGTATATCGGGAACTTCCGTCACGGCGGTTGCCGATGTTTCTCTCAAAACCGGCTTTAATTTGATCGGCGTGTCGGTAACGGTCGCGGCAGTTTCATTTTCTGATTTAATGAAAAATTACGCCGTTATAAAAGGGTTGTATAAATGGAGCGCAGCGGCCGGATCTTTTCTTCAGGTATTAGTTGATTCGGGCGGTATGATCCAGTTGATCGACGGCGTCGATCCGCAATTCAAGCCGGGCGAGTCTTATTTTATAAATGTCAGCGGCGATTCGGCGATGAGTTTTGCCGGCGGCGTTATCAGCCTGACCGGCGGCGCTCCGGCAGCTAAGGTTGCCGCGCCGGTTATATTGCCTTCCGGCGGAACTTATACCGCCGCGCAGAGCGTAACCATAACAACGGCGACTTCCGGCGCCGATATACATTACACGACCGACGGTTCGACGCCGACGGCTGCGAGCGTAAAATATAGCGGCGCGATAAGCGTTTCATCATCGCTGACGCTCAAGGCCATAGCGGTTATAAGCGGCATGACCGACTCGGATGTATCGAGCGCTGTTTACAATATAAGTATAGTTCCGCCTGTTGGCGAAACCATAACGCTCGATCTCGGCGGCGGCGTTTCGCTCGAGATGGTGAAGATCGCATCGGGCGGAAAATCATTTCAGATGCAGGATTATAATAATGCAGCAAGCGCTCACACGGTATCATTTACTAAAGATTATTACATAGGAAAATATGAAATAACGCAGGCACAGTGGCTTAAAATTTATGGGAGCTGGCCGGGCGACGCGCCTTCTTCGACTTATGGCTCCGGCGACAATTATCCAGCCTACTATATTTCGTGGAATGATATCTGCGATAGTTCAGCCGGTTTTCTCAAAAAGATAAATGACTTGAAACCTTCAGGCTACAGCGGATTCCGCCTGCCTACGGAAGCGGAATGGGAATACGCCTGCCGCGCGAATACGACCACGGCTTATTATTGGGGCGAAACTGTCAATGACGATTATCTTTGGCATTTAGACAATTCGGGTAATGCGACGCATCCGGCCGGCGGAAAGCTGCCTAACGGATTCGGTCTTTACGATATGTCAGGCAACGTGGCTGAATGGTGCAGCGACTGGTATGGCGATTATGGAAGCGCGGCGGTAACCGATCCGACGGGGCCGGAAACAGGCACCGGGCGTATTCATCGCGGCGGAAGCTGCGGCTTCGGCGCGCTCACTTCAAACAGCCGGCGTGATTACGGCCCGTCATCGCGTTATTACGTCGTCGGCTTTCGTTTAGTTCTTCCAGCGGATCAAACGCCGGTCGAAAAAGCGGCCGCTCCCGTTATAACTCCGTCCGGCGGAACTTATACCGCCGCGCAGAGCGTAACCATAACAACGGCGACTTCCGGCGCCGATATACATTACACGACCGACGGTTCGACGCCGACGGCTGCAAGCGTAAAATATAGCGGCGCGATAAGCGTTTCATCGTCGCTGACGCTTAAGGCCATAGCGGTCAAAAGCGGCATGACCGATTCGGATTTATCGAGCGCTGTTTATACGTTCAATTTAGCGCAGCCTGCGGCCGGTGAAACTATAACTATCGATCTTGGCGGCGGCGTTACACTTGAAATGATTAAAATAACAGCCGGCACTTTTCAGATGGGCAGTCCCGATACCGAAAAAGACCGCGGTATTAACGAAGGACCTGTTCACAGCGTAACTTTATCCCGTGATTATTACATCGGAAAATACGAAGTGACTCAGGCGCAGTGGCTTAAAGTAAATGGAAGCTGGCCCGGAATGAGCGTTCCGACAGCCGCTTACGGCCTCGGCGATAATTACCCGGCATACTTTATTTCATGGAACGATATTTGCGATAGTTCAGCCGGTTTTCTCAAAAAGATAAATGATTTGAAACCTTCTGGCTACAGCGGTTTCCGGCTGCCCACAGAGGCTGAATGGGAATGCGCGGCGCGCGGCGGAACGCGTACTGCCTTTTATTGGGGCGAAGATTCATCGTATTCGTCCATAACTAATTACGCGTGGTATTCCGGCAATTCAAATTCGACAGAAAAGCCTGACGGCTACGTTCATCCGGCCGGTTCGGCCGCCTCGGCTAATTCGGCAAATGCGTTCGGCCTCTACGATACGGCCGGCAATGTCGCGGAATTATGCTCAGACCGCTGGTTAAGAACTTATACCGATTCAATGGTAACTGATCCGGCCGGTCCGGCGACGGGCACTTCAATTCTGCTGCGCGGCGGTTCGTATATTAACGGCGCTAAATATTGCCGGCCGGCTTATCGCGGATACGATTTTCCATCGACTCGCGCCCGTGCGCTCGGTTTCCGGCTGGCGCTCAGTACAGCGGAATAACGGCAATAATTTAAAATATGTTTTACCGGTCAATAAATTTTAATATTAGAGCTGCCGTCGTTGTTTTTGATAAGTTCGATCCTGGTTTCGATGCGTTCTTTAACCTGCTGGATATGGCTGATTATGCCTATTTTACGGCCGATGTTATTGAGCCTCGATATCATGTCGAGCACGTCTTCGAGAGCGTTTGCGTCGAGGACGCCGAAGCCTTCGTCGAGAAACATAAATTCGATGCGGCCTTCGCCCGCGCTCACCTGGCTGAGCCCGAGGGCGAGCGAGAGGCTGGCCATGAAGGCTTCGCCGCCCGACACGGTGTTTATTTCGCGCTCGCGGCCTTCGTTGAAGTAATCTTTAATGAATATGGCATTAGCGGAGTCGATATCGAATAAAAGCTCGTAACGCCCGCCGGTGAGCAGTTTAAGGTATTGATTAGCGAGCAGCAGCAGGTTTTTGAGATGAAATGAAAGCACGAAATCGCGGAATTGATTATCTTTAGTTAGCGCGTATAATTTTTCGAGCGTTTCGTGTTCGCGGCTATGGCGTTTGAATTCGGTTTCGGCGGCGTTAAATTCGTTAAGCAATTGCCGGTGTTTGGTGAGGGCGGCGTTAATTTCGCCGGCTTCACGGTTGAGCCGGCCGACCAGATCGTTTTTTTCGCGTTCGGCATATTCGAGAGCGGTCATAACGGTTTCGTCGCAGGGCCGCGAGTCTATTTTATCGTTTAAGGCATTAATTTGCGATTCAGTATTATTTTTAAGCATTAGTTTTTTATTATATTCATCTTCGATAGCGGATATTTTATTAAGTTGTTCGTATTTTTTAAGTACGACCGTTTCGTTTAAGCCGTTTTCTTCGAGGGCCGCATTGAAAGAGGATCGTGCGGCTTGAAGTGATTCTCTCAAATTTTTAATTTCTGCCTCGACGCTTTCGATCAAGTGTTTTTTAGCTTCTATGGCTGATTTAGCTGAGTTAAAATCCGCTTCGGCGCGCGCGTAATTTTTATCTGACTTAACTTTTGCGGCTTCTAATTCAATGCGCATTTTATCGGGCGCGATTCCGCCGGTCAGAGTTTTAATTTTAGTTTCGTATATTTCCTTTTGCGATTCGAGCGCTTTTAGTTCTTTGAGTGATTCGTCGTAATCCGTTTTATATTTCGCGGCATTAATTTCGGCCGTGGTTTTGTTATTTTTTGCGATATTTATTTGATTTTCTATTTTAATTAAATCATCTTTTACCGAGGTTAAAAATTTAACGGCCTCGCCCCATTTTACGGCCGCGCCGTCGTAGTCGCCGTTAGTTATTTCGACCGGCGCTTCCAGCTGGTTTTGGGCGGTTATTAATTCGGCGGCCTGGCGGTTTAATTCTTCTTTTGCTATGAGCGCGGCGGCGCTTTTCTGGTCGAAGTCGGCTGACAGGGCTTTAAGCGCGGCCGAATCGCCGGCATATATTTTTTCCGCCTCGATTAATTCGTCATTTCTTTTTTTTATTTCGGTTTCAACGGCTTTAATTTCAGTTTTAATTTTTTTAGCGTCGCGTCCCTGCGGCAGGGTAATTCCGGCATCGGGATGATCGAGGCTGCCGCATACGGGGCATTTATTTCCCGCGGCGAGTTTTTCTCGCAGGGCGGCCGCGGCGCCGAGATCAGCGCATTGCTCATATTCGCTTTCGAGCGTTGTTTTTTTGATTTCGGCGTCGCTCTTGTCTTTTTTTATTTGATTGATAGCGTTGAGGTTATTAGAAAGTTTTTCGCCGAGCGATGAGATTAGTTTTTGAGCGTCAGCAGCGGCTTTTTCGTTTTTTTGAATTTCTGCGCCGTTTTTTTCAAACGCCGATTTTAAGTGTTTTATTCTTTCTACAGCCGATTTGAATTCAAAAAGAGCTTCGCGGCTGTTTTCAAATTCAGGGCCGTAACGGCTTTTTTTATCTTCGAGCGTTTTCTTTCTTTTTTCGAGTGTTTTGATTTCTGCGGTCGATGATACGCATTGTTTTTCGGCGGTTTTCAAGCCGGAATCGAGCGTTTCGCATTTGCGGGCGGCGGTTTTACATTTATTCATAATTTCGTCAAGCGCCGTCAGATGAGCTTTTGCCGTAGCTGACTTTTACCCGCCGTTAAAGCTCGAAACAACTCACTCAGGCCGCTAAACAGCCTATCCACGGCTTATATCGCCGCCCCGCCAAACCCCAAAAACCCTCATTCTCACGAATAAACCAAAAACCGGCCTGAATGGCCGGTTTTGTTAATTTATAGCTAATTACAGAACGTAAAAAAATAATTACAATGATGTTATTATTTAAAAAGGTCAGAATGGCTGCCGGTGGTTTCAAAGATAATCTGTTCGTCGTTGATCTTATAAATTAACAGCCAATCTGGTTCGATATGACATTCAAGGCGTTCTTTGAATTCTCCCATAAGCTTAT
>Ga0209096_1004766_pt1 | contig 10691 bp, 10 predicted proteins | sample AD_UKC034_MetaG_FD_184407 | JGI IMG/M metagenome (GOLD analysis project Ga0209096, IMG submission 184407) | Active sludge microbial communities of municipal wastewater-treating anaerobic digesters from USA - AD_UKC034_MetaG (SPAdes) (version 2) | ecosystem: Engineered > Bioreactor > Anaerobic >...
ATCTGGTTCGACTTCGCCAGCCTGTGCGGCGGTCCGCGCTCGCAGAACGACTACCTCGAGATCGCGCGCGAGCACCACACGGTGATCCTGTCGAACGTGCCCAAGATGCTCGTCGGCAACGCTTCCGAGGCGCGCCGCTTCACCTGGCTGATCGACGTGCTCTACGACCACCGCGTCAAGCTCATCATGAGCGCGGCGGTGGAGGCCCATGACCTCTACACCGAGGGCCATAACGCCCACGAGTTCGTGCGCACGGTGAGCCGCCTGATCGAGATGCGCACGCGCGACTACCTCGCCGAGCCGCATCGCACCGAGTAGCCGGCCTGTGGCGCACAGTCCAGGCTCCTGGCATGTCGTGATATAATTGTTCAAATGTAAATGACCGCCGCGGCTTGTGGCGGCTCACCGTCCGCGCCCCGCATCCCGCCGGACGGAAGGCTGCAAAGGCGTCCCGGCCGACGGTGATGCCTTGGCGCCCCGGCACCCTCTTCGGCTGCCGCGACCGACAATTCCCGACCACAGGAGCCACGCTGTGACGCACAAGCTCACGGCCTTCCTCGCGTTCGTCTTCGTGATCGCGATGCTGGGCCTCACCCCCGCACCGGGCCACGCCGCCGAGCCGGCGAGCGGGTCCACCTCTGAACAGGCCGGCCACCAGCGCCTCGCCGATCTCCTCGAGGACGAGGCCGCGCGCACGGCGCTCGTCGAGCAGCTGCGCAAGCTCGGCGAGGAGGAGGCCGCGCGCGCGGTCGAGTCCGGTGCGCCGACCCAGACCCTCGCCGGCCAGGTCGCCGGCCTCACCCAGACCGTCGCGCAGGGCGTGGTGAGCGAGAGCGCCGCCGCCGTCGACGCCCTCGGCGTGGCCTGGAAGCAACTCGCCGCAGCCGATCCGCAGCCCCTGGCCTGGGCCGCGGCCGAGTTCGTGCTGCTGGTGGCGGTCACCTGGATCGTCTTCCGGCTGCTGAGCGCGGCGGTCGGCGGGATCTTCCGCGCACTCGACCGCTATGCCGGCGCCCGCGATGGCCCGCGTGCGCTCGGTTGGGTGCGGCGCAGCCTGGCGCTTCTTGGCGCTGCCGTGCTCGACCTGCTGATCATCGGCCTGTCCTGGCTCGCCGGCTATGGCGTGGCGCTCTTCGTCATCGGCGACACGGGCAGCATGCGCATCCAGGAGTCGCTCTACCTCAACGCCTTCCTGCTGGTGGAGCTGATCCGCGTCGCGCTGCGAGTGCTGCTCTCCGGCCGCGGCGAGAACCTCGGCATCCTGCCGATCGCCGCCGAGGACAAGGCCTATTGGTCGGCCTGGGCTTCGCGCATGGTCTTCTTCGTCGCCTACGGTCTCATGCTGGTCGTGCCGGTCATCGACCACTACCTCACGCCGGCGCTCGGCCGCGCGGTCTTCATCGCGATCCTGCTCGGTGCGGTGCTGCGCGCCGCGGTGGTGGTGATGCAGAACCGCCAGCGTGCGAGCCAGGCGCTCGAGGGGCTGGCCGACCGCATGCAGACGCCTTTCGGGCGTATCGCGCTCACCATCGGGGCACGGATCTGGCACGTGGTGGCGCTGGTCTACCTGATGGCGATCCTGGTCACCTCCCTGCTTTATCCCGAACAGGCGCTGCCCTTCATGATCGCCGCCACCGGACAGACCTTGCTCGCGGTCGGGCTCGGCATCGCGCTCGCGGCGCTGCTCACGCAGGTGATCCTGCGCCGCATCGAGCTCGGCGACGAGTTGCGCCTGAAGTTTCCGCTCCTCGAGGCGCGCCTCAACGCCTACGTGCCCAGTGCGCTCAAGATCGCGCGCTTCGTCATCCTCGCGGTGGTCGTGGCCTTCATCGTGGACGCGTGGACGCCATTCGATCTCGGCGCCTGGATCGCCTCGGAGGCGGGAGCACGTGTGCTTGGCCGCGCGCTGTCGGTCGCCGTCATCGTCACCCTCGCGCTGCTGGCCTGGCTGGTGGTGGCGAGCTGGATCGAGTTCCGCCTCAACCCGCAGGCGGGCATGGCGCCCAACCCGCGCGCGCGCACCCTGCTGACCATCTTCCGCAACGCCATCGCGATCGCGCTGGTGGTGGTCACGACCATGGTGGTGCTGGCCGAGATCGGCATCAACATCGCGCCGCTACTGGCGGGTGCCGGCGTACTCGGCCTGGCGATCGGCTTCGGCGCGCAGAAGCTGGTGCAGGACGTCATCACCGGCGTCTTCATCCAGCTCGAGCGCGCGATCGACGTCGGCGACCTCGTCACCGCCGGCGGCATCACCGGCACCGTCGAACGCATGACGATCCGTTCGCTCGGCATGCGCGACATGCACGGCACCTACCATCTGCTGCCGTTCTCCTCGGTCGACACGGTGTCGAACTACAACCGCGACTTCGCCTTCCACGTCGGCGAATACGGCATCGGCTATCGCGAGGATTCCGACGAGGCCATCGTCCATCTGCGTGCGGCCTTCGACGAGTTGCTCGCGGACGAGGCCCAGCGCGCGCAGATCCTCGACCCGGTGCTGGAGGTCCACGGCGTCACCGCGCTGGCCGACAACTCGGTAAATATCCGCGTCCGCATCAAGACCCTGCCGGGTGGGCAGTTCGGCGTCGGACGCGCCTACAACCGCTTGGTCAAGCGCCACTTCGACGCCGCAGGCATCGAGATCCCGTACCCGCAGATGACGCTCCACTTTGGCGAGGACAAGCAGGGCAAGGCGCCGCCGGCGAGGGTCTGCATCGAGGGGGAGCCCGTACCGCTGCTCGCTCCGGGGCGTTGACTCCGCCCGCGTCCACGTAAAACGGCCCGCCCCGGCAAGCTGCAGCGCTGGGGCGGGCCTTTTTTCGGGAGCCGCAACGAGCTGTGGCGCCTTTGTCAGGAGCCGATCACACCGCCGTCGTTCTTCGTGATGATCACGGTCGCCGAACGCGGGCGGGCGCTGCCGCCGTCGGGCCAGTTGCTGTTGCCACCCTCACCCGGGTGCTGGATGTTGATGAACAGGGTCTTGCTGTCCGGGGTGAAGGTGAGGCCGGTCACCTCGCATTCCTTCGGGCCGACGAAGAAGCGCCGGATCTCCTTGCTCTCCGGATCGGCACACAGCATCTGGTTGTTGCCCTGGCCTGCGAAGTCGCCACTGTTGCTGTAATTGCCGTCGGTCTGGATCCACAGTCGGCCGTCCTTGTCGAAGCCGAGGCCGTCGGGGCTGTTGAACATGTTTTGGGCGGTGACGTTGCTCGAACCGGCACGCAGGTCGCTGTGCACGGTCGGGTTGCCCGCGAGGACGAAGAGGTCCCACTCGAAGGAGGTCGCCGCCGGATCGTCCGCAGCCTCGCGCCAGCGCACGATCTGGCCGAAGCGGTTGTTCGCGCGCGGATTCGCATCGTCGGTCACGCTTCGACCGGAGTTGTTGGTCATCGTGACATAGACCTCACCGGTCTTCGGATGGACCGCAACCCATTCGGGGCGGTCCATCTTGGTGGCGCCCACCGCGTCGGCTGCCAGGCGGGTGTTGACCAGCACCTCGGCCTGGTTGGCGAAGCCGGCGAGGGCGGCGTTCGCCGCCTTGTCGAGCAGGATCCACTCGCCGGTGCCCATGAAGTCGCCGGTGGCCGCGCCGTCGTTGAACTTGGCGACGTAGAGCTTGCCCGAGTCGAGCAGGTTGGCGTTGTTGCGGATGTCTCCGGCGACGTATTTCCCGTCCGCAACGAACTTGTAGACGTAGTCATTGGCCTGGTCGTCGCCCATGTACACCACCACCGTGCCGTCGGCGCCGATGCGATAGGCTGCGTTCTCGTGCTTGATACGTCCGAGCGCGGTGCGCTTCTTGGGCGTCGAGCGCGGGTCGAAGGGGTCGATCTCGACGATCCAGCCGAAGCGGTTCGACTCGTTCGGTTCGAGCTGCCAGTCGAAGCGCGGGACGTACTGCTCGTACTTGCGCTCTGTGCCGTTCGAGTCGAGGCCGTAGCGGACCTGGGCCGCGTTGCGGGCGGTGCCGAGGGTGTTCAGCGTGCCGAAGTACTGATTGAAGTTCTCCTCGCAGGTCAGGTAGGTGCCCCACGGGGTGTAGCCGTTGCCGCAGTTGTTCAGCGTGCCGAAGACGAGCGTGCCGGTCGGGTCGGCGTTGGTCTGCAGCAGCGTGTCGCCCGCGGCGGGGCCGGTCAGCAGCATCGGTGTGTTGCCGGTGATGCGGCGGTTGTAGGCCGAGTCGGTGACGATCTCCCAACGCCCGGCGGTGCGCCGGATGTGGATCACCGAGACCCCGTGCGCGTTGAGATCCTTGTTGGCGTCGTCCAGGCTGTCGACCTGCCCGTTTGCGAACAGCCAGCGCACGTTCGTGTACTCGTGGTTCATCACGAGCAGGCCTTCGTCGTTGTTCCCTTCGGTGAGCGGGAAGAAGTGCAGGCCGTCGTGGTTGTCGCCGACCTGGCGTGCCTGCTCCGCGGCGCCCTCGCTCGCGTCGCCCGCCCAGCTCGAGCCGGGACCGGACGAGAACAGCGGCGTGCCCCAGGGCGCGAACACGGTGGCGGTATAGCCGGCGGCAACCACGATGTCGTCGGCGGTGGAGGTCGGGATGCCCTCGAAGCTCAGGAGCGGGGTGGCGACGGCGGGGGGGCTGGAAGGCGAGGGGGCGACGGACGCGTCGTCATCCGACGTACAGGCGGCCAGCGATCCCGACAGGAAGGCGGCGGCCGACAGGCCGAGCCCGCTCTTCAGAAATCCGCGGCGACTGACCGCGCGTGCCACGACGGACTGAAAGTGCTCGTTGGCCGAGAGGTTGGTCGGAAAGTCGTCGAGCGTATCGGGCTTCTTCATTGCTTCACCACTCCGGATGCAGGGTCGGGAAAGCCTTGAGTGTTCCCGTGCCGGGTTACGCGGGCATGAAGGGTTTTTTACGGTTCGACGAGCGCACGCAGGCGCCGACTGTGCCGTGCCGGAGGGGGATTCAGAAACGGATCTGGATGCGCTCGCCGTCGCGCGTCGGGCGCAGCTCGGCGAGCATCCCCTCCAGGCGGCCTAGCAAGGGCGCATTGCCGCCGATCTCGAGCTCGACGCGCGGGCGCCGCCCGCGCGCAAGCTCGACCTTCCCATTCACGGCCAGTGCAAGCCCGCGCAGCGCGGTGATCTCCAGCGTCGTCGCCGGTGCGGTGATGGTGGCGACCATGCGATGATCACCGAGCGCCTGCCCGGGCAGGATATCCACGCCGGCGGCGCTCCACTCCGCCTGCAAGCCGCCCTCGCAGCGTCCGCTCCAGGTGCAGGCGAGCGCGGGGACGTTCACGTCGAGCACGCCACGCCAGCCGGCGCGTGCGATCGCATGGGGAACGGCGGCGAGCGCGACGGCGGGTGGCAGCTGCAAGGCGAGGCGCTGCAGGGCGACGCCGCCGGGGCCGATCTCCAGGATGCCGGGCGTGCCGCCGTCGATCGCCAGACGCCAGCGCAGCCGGACACTTGCCAGCGCGGAGGGCTCGAATTCCCAGCGCAGGCGGGTGATCGGGCTCAGCGAAGCGCTGCTGTCTGCGCTTGCGAGACGCCCCTGGCCGTTCCACAGCGTGCCCGCGGTCAGCGCGAGCCGGAAGCGGCCCGCGCTGGCACGGTCGAGGCCCGCGTCGAGCAGCACCGCGGGCGCGCTCGCGACGAGCAGCACCCCCAGCCCTGCGCAGAAGATGGCCGCACCGGTCGCGAACTTCACCTTCCGCCCGCCTCGAACTCCGCGTCGAAGCGCGCCCGGCCGTCGCTGCCGACGGGCTGCAACTCCAGCCGGCTCGGACGCAGGCGCTGCTCGGCGTGCAGGGCGGCGAGCCAGTCGATCAGGGCCGGCAGGGTGCTGCGGCCGTCGACTTCCACCCTTTCGCCCACCAACCGCGCCTCGACCTCGATCGCGCGCGCGCTTGCAGCGGCGCGGATCGAGTCGGGCACGGCGGCGGGCGGGTTGGCTGCAGGCGCCGGATGCTCGCGCAGCGCGGCCAGGCCCAGGCTGTCCTGCTCCATGCCGAGGTAGGCGAGGCGGGCGGCGGGAAGGCTGCGCGCGAGCCGTTCGCGCTCGGCGACGAGGTGCTCGGCCAGCGCGATCAGGCCGCCGCCGAGCACGACCGCGGCGGCGAGCGCCAGCAGGCGGCGCTCGCGCGTGGCGCGCGCGGCGTACCAGGCGCGCAACCGGGCGGTCGGCGAGGTGGTGTCCGGACGGGTGGGCGAATGGGCGGCCGAGGGGGCCGGCGATCGGCCGGATGCGGTGGGGGAGGAAGAGGGTGCGTTCATCGACTTGGGCTGGGGCGGCACCGATTGCCGAGGTCGGCCGGGATCGCCGGGCTCGTGGTGCGAGGGCTGGGAGGGATGGGGCTGCGGGCCATGGACGTTCAGGGACGGGCGGCGAGGATCAGCCGACTGCCTTCGGCACGCGCGGCCAGCCCGCGGGCGTCGAGGCGGACGAGCAGCTCGGCGGGCGGTGGGCCAGCCAGCTCCAGGGTGAGTCGGCCCTCCTCGTAGCGTAGGGCCTGCGGCTGCGGCGCGCCGGCCTCGAGCGCGGCGTCGAGCAGGCTCAGGAGGTCGCCGGCGGCGAGCTGCCCATGGGCCTGCAGCGCGCGCTCATGCGCGCGGCGCAGCTGCATGCGCGGCTCGAGAAGGGGCTGGCCGGGCAGTGCCTCGGCGGCCAGCTGCTCGCCGCGTTCGCGCAACGCACGCTCCTCGCGCCCGTCGGACCAGACCAGCGCCGCCTGCGCCAGCAGCCACACCCCCGCGGCACTCGCGGCGAGGATCGCCGGCTTGCGCAGGCGCGGCCACCACCCGTCGCCGCCGTGCGCCGGCGCGAACTCCCCATGCAGCAGGTTGACTGCGTCACGTGCGGGCTGCCACCAGTCGAGCGCCGGACCTTCTTCGACCTCGAGCCCGCTCCGTACGGCGAGCGCTGCAGCTTCGGCAGGCGACGCGCCGGCCGCGGCGCGCAGCTCCAGGCGTATGGGGCGCGCCTCCGCCGGCGTCGCGTCGAGCTGCAGCGTCAACCATTCAACCAGCGTGTCAGCGCTGTCGGCGTCGAGCGCCATGCCGGTGCGCGGGCCGGTGCGCAGCACCGCGGTGGCGCCGGGCAGGACGGCCAGGGTCCACTGTCCGGGCGCCGGCGGGGCGAGCTGCAGCGCGCTGCGCAACGCGTCGAGCGGCCGGCCGAGCGCCTTGCAGGCGGCGACCAGGGTGGCGAGCTCGCTGCGCGCGACGACGAGCACGCCGACACGCGCGCTCGCCGGGTCGCGGCCGCTGACGGTGAGATGCTGCTGGTCGGGGTCGCGCGCGAGGTGGCTCTCGAGCGCGTAGCGGATCAGTTGCGGCTGTTCGCGCTTCGGTGCGGGCGGCAGCTCGAGCTCGAGCCAGAGCACGCGGCTGCCGGCGAGCATGAGCTCGTGGCGGTCGGCTGCGGGCCAGTGGCGCGGATCGCTGCGCCCGCGGTCGAGCGGCCGGCGCGCGGCGTCGAGCAGCACCCAGTCGGCGGTCGGCTCCTGTGGCCAGCGCTCGCCGGCGAGCAGCATGAGGGTGGTGGTCATGGCGTGTGATACCAGAGGATGCTCGGCCAGTTCGACTCGCGGTCGAGCATGGCCTGCAGGTTCAGCACCGCGTCGCCGTAGGCGGCGGTGACGGTGACGAGAAAGTAGCGGCTGCGCACGTCGAGCACGCGGCCGGCGGGCAGGCCGGCGCCCTCGGGCAGGCGGCCCTGGAGGTCGCCGAGGTTGCGGAACCAGGCGCGCTCGCGTGCCGCGACCAGGTTGCGCGCGGCGTCCAGGCTCAGGCCATCGAGTACCGCGGCGAGCACTTCCGCGCTCGCGGTGTTGATGTTGATCGCAGCGCCAGCGGGTGCAGCGACGACGTGGGGCTCGAGCGTGTTGAAGGTGGCCGCCGGCACCAGCCCGAGCAGGACGAGCTCGCGTGTCTCGACCAGCGCGCGTCCGCCGCCCGCGTTTGTCTCGGCGCCGCCAGGTGCCTCGGAGGCCGTTGCGGTGCGCGCATCACGGCCGGCCCCGGCGTCGGCGGCCCCGCCCTGCAGGTGGGCAGCGAGCGCCTGCGCTGCCGCGTTCGCGCTCGCGCCGCTCATGCCGACGAGGCCGAGCAGGCGGGCGAAGCGCGTGACGGACTGGGTGTCCACACGGCCGCGCGGCGCGAGTTCGTTCAGGTTGAAGCGTCCCGAGAGATCCCGGATCGCTCCGCCCACGCTGCCGTCGGTGACGTCGCTGCCGATGGCGGTGACCGGGATCTCGGTGGTCCAGATCTCCCCGAGGTGGTCGGTCGGGGTGCGGCGCGCGTCGTCGGCGAGGATGTTGCGCGACCAGTCCACTGCCGCGCGCCCGAGCTGCCAGGCCTGGGCCTGGTCGTGGCGGCCGCCGAGCATGTCCAGGCCGTGACCGAAGTCGGCCAGCGCCGCCGCGGCGAGCATGGCGGCGAAGCTGACCGTCAGCAGCGCGAGCACCACCGCGGCGCCGCGCTGCGTGGTCCGCCTAGCGCAGCGCGAGAACGCGGACGACGGTGCCGACATCGGCGAGCTCCAGGGTGAATTCCACCGCTTCGGGCAGCGGGGTGACGATCGCTGCACGGCCACGCCCGCGGCTGCGGTTTTCGGCGGCCGGCCACTGCGTGTGCGCCTGGCCGGCTGCGAGCAGGCGCCAGCGCAGGGTGTCGACGCCATCGAGCAGGGGCAGGCGCACCACCTCGCCGCGGGCCTCGCGGTCGGGCCACACGAGGGCCTCGAGGCGCTGGTCCTGGTGGCGCAGCTCGACGCGGCCAAAGCCCTGTTCGCCACCGATCACGGTCCATGCCAGCCGGCTGCGGCGGCCGTCGGGGTCGCCCTCGAGTTCGAGCGCGGGGAGCGTGGCGCCCGCAGTGGCCGCGCTCGGGCCGGTGCCCTCGGCGAGCTGCGGCGGGGCGATCTGCATCAGCTCGCGTTCGATCAGCGCGCTCGCGTGCACCACCGCCTGCCAGCGCGACAGCTCGGTGCCGATGCGCTCGCGCGCATCGACGAGCTGGCTGGTGGCGCGCCAGGTCAGCACGCCGACCACGCCGAGCAGCGCCATCGCCACCATCAGCTCGATCAGGGTCAGGCCCACGCTGCGGCGGCGCGCGGCGCGGCGCGGCACTGCGCGCGGGGAGACGGGAAGGTGGCCTCGCGGCATCGCCTCGCTCAACGCAGTGGCCGCACGGCGAAGCCGCTCAGGGTGGCGAGGGTGCGTTCGCCGCGGGCGTCGAGCACGCGCACGTCGATGCGGCGGAAGAGCGCGTTGGGCGTGCCGCTCACCTTCTCCTCCCAGCGCATCTTCACGCGCGCCTGCTCGGCCTCGCCGCGGTACTCGCCGATCGCTGGCCAGGCCGCGGTGGCGCGGTGCATGGCCAGGCGGTTCTGCGCGACCCAGCTGGCCAGCGTGTGCTCGCGCAGGGCGGCGGTGGACTGGGCGGTAGCGCCCATCGCGCGCAGCGCCGACACCAGCGCGATGGCGACGATTGCGAGCGCGACCAGGCTCTCGAGCAGGGTGAAGCCGCGCGCGCGCCCGGCGTCGCGAGGGCGGGCCCGAATCCCGCATCTCGCCGGGTGGGTCGCCGGATTCATCGTGCCGGCTCCGCGCCGGCAAGTCGCTCCATCCGGCCGTCGATGCGGCCGGCGATGCGGTAGCGCTTGCCGTCTTCGGCCAGATCGAGCTCGAAGGCCGGTGCGCGCGAGCCGAAGACGATCCGCCGGCCGCCGCCGTCCAGCGGGGTTGCGGGGGACTCTCCCGCCAGGGCGCCCGCAGAGTACGCATCTTCCGACCCCGCGCGCAACGCCTGCCGGCCGCCTCGTTCGCCCACGCGCAGCGCGGCCACGCGCAGGCCGCCCGCGAAGGCGCGCGGGGCGAGCTCGGGCGGCGTCTCCAGCCGCTTCCAGCCGCCGTCGGTCTGGCGTTCGCTGAAGCGGTAGCCGTCCGGCAGCAACTCCACCGCCAGCGCGCGGCCGCGCAGCTCCGCACGATAGGCGGCGCCCTCGAGCGCGCGCCGCAGGCGCTCGACCTCGCGCTCGCTGTCGTCGGCCTGGGCGCGGTCGAGCGCGAGCGCGATGCCGCCGCCGGCGATGCCGACGATCACCAGCACGACCAGCAGTTCGACGAGGGTGAAGCCGCGCTGCATGGGCTCGCGATCCGGGGGGAGGCGGGCGCCGTGCTCAGGGCTGCCAGGAGCCGATGTCGGCGTCGAAGCCTTCGCCGCCCGGGCGGCCGTCGGCGCCGTAGCTGAACACATCGACCTCGCCATGGACCCCCGGCGCCAGGTACTGGTAGGGCTGGCCCCAGGGGTCCGCGGGCAGGCGCTCGACGTAGGCCTTCCAGTTCTCCGGCGCCGGTGCGGCGCTCGGGCGCACGACGAGCGCGCCGAGGCCCTGCTCGGTGCTCGGATAGCGCCGGTTGTCGAGCTTGTAGAGCTTGAGCGCCTGCATCAGCGAGGCGATGTCCTGGCGTGCCGCGACCACGCGCGCCTCGTCGGGCCGGCTCATGATGCGCGGCACGACCAGGGCGGCGAGCACCCCGAGGATGACGATCACGACCATGACCTCGATGAGCGTGAAGCCGCGGGAACGTTGGGCGGGGCGATCGACGCGGGCAGGGCGGGCGAAGCGTTGCTGCATGGGCTTACCTCATCAGGGTGTTGATTTCGATGATCGGCTGCATGACCGCGAGCACGATCAGCAGCACCACCGCGCCCATCACCAGCAAGAG
>Ga0209096_1004770_pt1 | contig 10680 bp, 8 predicted proteins | sample AD_UKC034_MetaG_FD_184407 | JGI IMG/M metagenome (GOLD analysis project Ga0209096, IMG submission 184407) | Active sludge microbial communities of municipal wastewater-treating anaerobic digesters from USA - AD_UKC034_MetaG (SPAdes) (version 2) | ecosystem: Engineered > Bioreactor > Anaerobic >...
TGATGCGCGCGATTTCGGTATGGACAAGAAGAACCTTCCCAGTGACGGTGTGGTGATCGGCACAGGGAGCGTTCACGGCAATCCGGTTGCGGTTTTCGCGCAGGATTTCACTGTTGCCGGCGGCTCGCTGGGGTTGATGCACTCGCGTAAGATCACCAAGATCATGGATCATGCGCTTAAGATGCGCATACCGCTTATCGGTATAAATGATTCAGGCGGTGCTCGCATACAGGAGGGTGTCAATTCGCTTGCCGGGTATGGTGAGATATTTTTCAGGAATACAATCTCCAGCGGGGTTATTCCCCAGATATCAGTGATCCTGGGTCCGTGTGCCGGCGGGGCCGTCTATTCGCCTGCCCTGACTGACTTCGTGTTTGTTGTTGACAATATATCAAAGATGTTTATTACCGGCCCGGAGGTTATTAAAACCGTTCTGGGTGAAGAGATTTCCATGGAGGATCTGGGAGGCGCCAGGGTTCACTGTGAGACCACAGGCAACGCTCATTTCTTCTCCTCCTCCGAAGAGGAGTGTTTTGGTCAGATCAAGCGGCTTATATCATTCATTCCCAGGAATAACCAGGTCAGGGCTGATGTGACAGAGATTCGTCCGCCTGACGCCGGGTATGACATAGATAAGATAGTGCCCGGTGATCCCACCCTTCCCTATGATGTCAGGGAGGTCATCAGGGCGGTGGCTGACGGCTCTGATTTTTTTGAGATACAGGAGATGTATGCCCGTAACATGGTAATAGGGTTCGGACGCATGGGTGGCCGCACCGTTGGCTTTGTTGCCAACCAGCCCCTGGAGATGGCCGGCGTCCTTGACGTTGACTCATCTGACAAGGCAGCCCGGTTCATCAGGTATTGTGACGCCTTCAATATTCCCCTGATCACCTTTGTTGACCTTCCCGGCTACCTCCCCGGCGTGGACCAGGAGCATGCCGGCGTCATCCGTCACGGCGCCAAGGTATTATATGCCTACAGCGAAGCGACGGTTCCCAAACTGACGGTGATAATCCGGAAGGCTTACGGGGGTGGTTATATAGCAATGAGCTCAAGGCACCTGCGTGCCGACTTTGTCTTTGCGTGGCCAACGGCGGAGATTGCCGTCATGGGTCCGGAAGGCGCAGCCAACATTATCTTCCGCAAGGAGATCACCTCGGCTGCCAATCCTGATGAGGTGCGTCGTCAGAAGGTAGAAGAGTACAGGGAGAAGTTTGCCAACCCATATGTGGCTGCTTCACGCGGATATGTTGACGCGGTCATTGAACCGTCGGAGACACGCCGGCTTCTGCTGCACGGACTGGAGGTGTCTGAGAAGAAGGAGGTTCAGATGCCCTGGAAAAAGCATGGTATCCCTCCCTTCTGATCCTTGTATTAAACAACAGAGTGATATGGAAAAGAGAGAAAAGGGAAAGCTGATCATTGATCACACTGAATATACCACCAGTCTCAGCCAGCGGTTTTTGGCGCGCAAACCCTATGCTCCACCGGTACCGGGGAAGATACAGAGCTTTATCCCCGGAACGGTGGTGGAGGTGCTTGTAAGCCCGGGAGATAATGTGAGGGAGGGCGATGACCTGGTAATCCTTGAGGCCATGAAGATGAAGAACAGGCTCAAGAGCCATATGGAGGGCCGCGTTGTGAGTGTGAATGTCACCCCCGGTGACCGGGTGGCAAAGGGAGTGGTGCTTGTGGAGATCAGCTGACGGGCCTAAGGATTACTGCAGCTGCACAGTGTTTAGCCTGTAACGCGACAGCTCATGTGGCAGCTCCGGCTCTCCGTCAAAGATCCCATAGACGGCTGATCCGCTGCCAGACATGGAAGCATAGAGAGCTCCCGCCTCATAGAGAGCCATCTTGAGCCTGCCCACCTGCGGGTAGAGTCTGAAGATATTCAGCTCAAAATCATTCACAACCCTTCCGCGCCACTCGCTCACAGGCAGGGTGAGCAGCTGCCTCAGCGAGAGTCCCGCGGGGCATGGCACACAACCGGCATATGCTTCCACAGTGCTGATGTTGGTCTCCGGGTAAAGAATGACAATATGATAGCTGGTGAGATCAAGAGGGAACTCGGAAAGTATATTTCCAACACCCTCGGCAAAGGAGGGTGTGCCATCAATAAAGAAGGGAGCGTCACTGCCAATGCGGCCGGCAATTGAATGAAGCTCTTCAGAATTGAGGCCGAAGCTGAAATACCTGTTCAGCGCCTTCAGCATCCACGCGGCATCAGACGACCCGCCACCGAGACCTGCTCCTGCCGGAATGGTCTTGTGCAGGTGAATACGGATGGCAGGGAAGTCAAACGACTGCCTCATAACCTTAACGGCTTTCATGACCAGGTTCTTCTCCGGGTCACTGTCCTCCATAATGCCGGTAACCTTCAGGGCGTCACCTTTGCGATTGTCTTTCCTGACAACAAACTCCAGGGCATCGGCAACATCCACGGGATAGAAGAAGGTCTCAATATTATGATAGCCGTCAGGCCTCTTCTCCATGATCCTTAACCCTATGTTTATTTTCGCTTTCGGAAATACAACCATGACAGGTCACTCTTGAGAGATCAAAAATATACGAACCTTTTTAATTTCCCTCATCTTTCACGATTATATACGTTTTCAACATCTTTTTAACACCGGTTGTTTGAAACAAATAACCATGCACTCCCGGCCGCACTGCTGTAATTATTAAATTTGAAAATGACACCGGCATTTTCCCTGCCGGTCTGATTATTTGATAAACAATACGTTACATTAATGGCACAGAGCACCTCAAGAGGCAGACAGGAGAAGAAACAGTCAGTTGTTATAATTCCCGAAGGAGGCAGGATCCCGCCGCAATCAACCGATATGGAGGAGGCGGTGCTCGGAGCTTCCATGCTCGAGGTGGAGGCGGCCAGGATGGTGGTTGACATGCTTCGTCCCGAGGTCTTCTACTCTGCCGCACACCAGAAGATATTTGCAGCCATCTCAGAACTGAACAAGCGTGACCAGCCGATAGACCTTTTGACAGTTACTCAGGAACTGAAACGGGTCAACGACCTTGAAGAGGTTGGGGGCGCTGTATACCTTACAGAGCTGACCTCGAAGATTGTGTCGGCTGCAAACATTGAATACCATGCCAGGATAGTACTCCAGAAGTATATACAGCGCGAACTGATCCGCGCAGCCACCCTGATACAGAACATGGTCTACGAAGATACCCTGGATGTGACCGAACTGCTTGACAGGAGTGAGGATGAGCTTTTCCGGATAGCAGAGGGAAATATCAAACATGAGGTGGCCCCCATCCATGAGGTCATCAAGCAGTCGCTTGCGGAGATAGAGGAGCTTGGCAAGAAGGAGGATGCGCTGGTAGGCGTTCCCTCAGGCTTCACCAGGCTTGACCGGCTGACCTCCGGATGGCAGAAGTCGGAGTTGGTCATCGTAGCCGCCAGGCCATCGATGGGAAAGACAGCCTTCGCGCTGACTATGGCCCGTAATATGGCCATCAACCACAACAAGAATGTCGCCATCTTCTCGCTCGAGATGTCAGCCATACAGCTTGTCAACAGGCTTATCGTTTCGGAAACGGAGATCCCGGGTGACAAGATCAAGAATGGTAAGCTCTCACCTGAAGAGTGGTCACTGCTTGAATCACGCATAAAGTCGCTTACCGAAGCGCCCATATTTATTGATGACACGCCTGCCATCTCGGTTTTTGAGCTGAGGGCAAAGTGCCGCAGGCTGAAGGCGCAGAATAAACTCGACGTGGTGGTGGTTGACTACCTGCAGCTGATGACCGGACCACCCGATGCCGGTAGCCGTGAGCAGGAGGTGAGCTCCATCTCAAGATCACTCAAGAGTATCGCCAAGGAGCTGGTAGTGCCGGTACTTGCTCTCTCGCAGCTTAACCGGTCAGTGGAAACCAGGGGCGGGAACAAGAAGCCTATGCTCTCTGACCTCCGTGAATCGGGCGCCATAGAACAGGACGCTGACATGGTGGTCTTCATCCACCGTCCTGAAAAGATGGGAGTGTCTCAGTTCGAAGACGGACAGTCTACCAAGGGCCATGCAGATATCATCCTGGCAAAGAACCGTAACGGTCCTACTGATGAGGTGCAACTTTACTTCAAAGAAGACAGGGCATCATTTGTTGAGCCTGATGAGTTCGGCCCGGAGGTCTCCTTCCCGGATCTTCCCAACGGGGGAGTTTTTACCATGGGTTCAAAGATGAATGATGATATCTCTTCGGATTACAGCGACTTCTCTCCTGACGACAACGGACGCAAGCCATTCTGAATAGGACAGAGCCATCAGGCAACTGGCAACAGGCAGTAGTTGGATACTCCCCCGAATAACCGCAGGCTTCGGGGAAGGTACAGAGTTATAGGACAAAGTCTAATCAATCCGCAAAATCACCCTTATTCCGGCTGATTCAAAGGCTGTGCCGCGGAAACCGGCCCAGACACCAGTATTGGCCAGAAAAAACACTTCGCTGAGGGAGTACCCGGCTTCCCAGTAATAGCCTGACTCGGGGGTCCATGCCGCGGAGAGGTCAATGTTTTCCCTTATGAGTGTCCGGCTGAGTACCGGCAGCCGCTTGAGGAGCAGGGTGGGAGTGGTGTACCTGGCATGGGCTTCGGCAAAACCGCTCCTCGCTGCCATAGAATATACCGGAGCCAGGAAGAAGGCATCTTCATAGTTGTTGAGCAGCACCGGTGACGACTGGGTATTGAAGTAATGCATGTCCTGCAGGCGTACATTCCCGCTTTTAAAGAATTTTCCCCCGCGTATGCGCCAGCGGAACTCGTTCATAGCCCCGAACCTTGATGTCCGGCTTACCTCCCCCGTGAGCATGTCATAGTGACCTGAGAGGGTGTCATTGTAATTGTATCCATGCCTCCAGGTGACGGCAAATGTTGGATAATCAGAGCCGGCACTGACTTTTGCTCCGTTTGAGATACGGTACCGCTGCCGGGGCGTCCAGGTCAGCATTGCGGTTGCCGAGAGATGGTCGTGGCTGAAAGAGGTCTCGGGCTCATAGCTCTCAATAACTCCGTTAACCCATACATTATCAGGCAGGTTGACATTCCACGGCCTCTCCTTCCTGAAAAACGAGAAGTCAGAACTGTTCTCCAGGGGATCACGTTTCTCGTACATCCCGGAGACTGACAGGTTCAACCCGTTGGCAAGGTCACCGCGATGGCCGGCAATGATATAGCGACTGTTATACAGCCTCATCATGTTATCCCTGAAGAAGAGAGACGCAACGGTATTAACCATTTGGTTAATTCCGGCAGTGGAGAACTCGTCTGACTGGTTGCCTGCTCTGAGGAAGAGGTTACCTGCCCGCATCGGGTCATAGAGTATATTTGCCGTGACATTCCACATGAGCCGTTCCCGGCTGAAGGAGTATCTGGCTGACGGGGCTAGTGTAAAACGGCCAGCCTCTCCGGATCTGACAGAGAGAGTCAGGCCCGTGCCGGCAACAAATCCGTCAACCGGGTTGAATGAGAAACTCTTCAGGTCAGCCAGCCCGTCAAAATCAAGTGAGGCATTTTTAGAGAGTTGCCAGCTCCTGCCGCCGGCCAGGTCTTTCATCAGGCGCAAGGTGCGTTTTTTGCTGCCCTGAACGGAATCAGGAGCGGCTTGTGAGCCCGGCCCCAGCGATATGGTTATTGTTGTAGTGTCCCTCCTCGCCAGCTGGCGGCCGGCGGCAGGCACGGAGGAGAGGCTGGCCGACTCCTCCCTGGTAAGTGGTATGGGCCTGGTTTCAGCCCACCAGGCTGAGTCTTTCTTTGTGGCGTCTTCCTCTATGATGACGGTGGTTTTTTCCTCTATCTCCAGCGGTGGTTTCTCCCTGGTCTGCCTGGCGTTCTTCTCGTTCAGTCTTGCCAGCCTTGACATATCGCGGGCGGTGAGATCGTCTTTCTGCAGTATGGATTCAATCTCCTGCCGGGTGGCGCTCTTCTGGTCAGCTGCCGGCTCGCCGGCATTATCAGGCTCTGCCGCCAGGGTATAGGATGGCGGGCGGGGGAGTGAGCGGTCAGGCTCCACCTCCATGTACTTCACGGCGCTGGTGTAAGCCGCCCTGGCCTTTATGCCCATGAGAGAAATATCGACGTTAAACTCATGGCTCACGGGCATCCATATGCCCTCTTCAACGGGAGTGTAGAGCTGGCGGACACGTATCTTCCCGGCCATGTTGTCATTGGTGAGGTCAAGGGAGTGGATGGCCCACAGATCCTCAACTATATAGACAATTCCTGTAAAGAGTTGCTGGCTTTTCCTCCGGGGTGAAACCCTGATCTTGTCAATGACATAATTGCCCTGTGATGAGGAGCCGAGGAAGGTGAAACTGTAGTGTGAGAAGGCGTTGGGTGCCAGTGGTGATATAGCCGCTCCGGCAAGCACGGGCTGGTAGAAGCTGGCTTCTATATAGTCCATGGGTGAGGCCTGGCCCTGGCCAATCTGTTCACTTGAGTTGGATGAGATAACGTGGTTTACGTATCTGTCCGGGGCGTTGAAGGTGATGATGCTGACCGACTCGGAAAAATAGTATTTGCCCTCCTCCAGGTTGCCCTCATTGGCTTCTATCTCCATTCTTCGCTTCAGCATCTCAGGGATCTTGTCGACGGTACCGCCGCCCCTGATATATACTTCCGCCCTGTACATTCTGACCTGGTTCAGATGGAACGGGGCCATCCCTATCGCCTTGCGCATGATGAAGTAAGCAGGGTCTTTGCCTGAGGCTGAGACTCTTACAGGTGGTATCTCAAAGAGTTGTTCAGCCATGGAGATGTCAGCTCTGACATCTTCGCCGGAGAGGTTAAATTTTCTGTTCACAGGAACATAGCCGAGGAACTGGTAGTTGACGGTATAGCTGCCCGGGGGCAGGCTGATCTCATAGTACCCGTCATTGTTGGAGGTTGTGCCCTGGCGCAGTTCGGTGATATAAACAGAAGCGGAGGGCATGGGGAAGCCTTTGCTGTCGGTGATTCTGCCTTTCAATGACTGAGACTGTAAAAGGTTTATCGGGAGAAGCAGCAGGGTTATTATGAGCACTCCGGTAAGGCGCATATTCAGTCTGTCTCTTCGGGATGATCCTTTAGTGATGTGCCGGCAATAACTATGACGAACTCGCCCCTGGGCGGAGTGTTTCTGAAGTGTTCTGCCAGCGAGGAGAGAGTGCCCCGGATGGTTTCCTCAAATTTCTTAGTCATCTCCCGCGAGACAGAGGCGCGGCGGTCACCTCCCAGCGCTTCTGCCAGTTGCCCGAGGGTCTTCACCACCCTGAAGGGCGATTCGTAGAAAATAATTGTTCTCTCCTCTGAAGCCAGTGATGTGATCCTCTTCAGTCTGCCCTTTTTATGGGGCAGGAATCCCTCGAAGCAGAAACGGTCTGAGGGCAGGCCGGAGGCTACCAGTGCCGGGACGAAGGCGGTAGGGCCGGGAAGGGATTCAACGGGTATCTCCCGCTCGATGCACCTGCGCACCAGCAGGAAGCCGGGATCGGAGATGCCCGGGGTGCCGGCGTCGGAGATGAGAGCAGTGACCGTTCCTCTCTCAATGTTGTCACAGACCGCCTCCAGGCTGCGGTGCTCATTGAATTTGTGATGTGAACGCAGCGGTACGGTAATGCTGTAATGGTCAAGAAGAATTCTGCTGGTCCGGGTATCCTCGGCAAGGATCAATCCGGCCGATTTGAGCACCTCCAGGGCACGGATGGTGATATCACCAATGTTGCCGATGGGGGTTGGGACCAGGATCAGTTTAGACATTCAGGCTGAATTTTCTGCGGACAACATCCACGAATGATGACTGTGCCGCAGGATCGGAGCCCATGACGGTGCTCTCATCAAGTATTCTCATGGCCTCGCCGAGGTTGGCGGCAGCATTGAGGCGTCTGATAGTGTCACTGTATGCCAGCGCATCACCGCTGAAGAGCTCGCGGATATAATAGAACCGGTCATTGATGCCTATTGCCGCGCCTATGTCAGCTATCGGTTTGTTATGCATGACAGATGAGATTACCTCGTCCTTCCTTGCCGGTGATATCTTCTCGCCAATAGTGCCGGAAGGAATAAACCTGTCTGCCAGGATTCCCTTTGATGCTTCCTGGGCTTTAGGGGTTGCCTCCGCATGTTTGTTATTCTCCTCTTCGGGTGCAACAGCCTTAACCGGGTCCGGAAGATGTTCCGGCTCAGGCCGTGGCTCCGGCTTCGGAAGCGGTTCAGGCCTGGGTGGTTGTTCCGGACCGGGCATGGGCTCAGGCATCTTTTCATTTATCTGTTCGCTCTGCGCACCTGGCGCCGGCTCTGCCTGCTTGCCGGCATCGGTTAGTCCGGGAAGCAGCTTCAGCAGGTAAGCGGCACTATGAACCCGTGAACGGGCAAGTTCAATCTCGGCCTGTTCAGGCCCGGATACGCCGGAGAGCTGTTCCAGCAATGCCATCGCCTCATCCAGGTCCCTTCCTATTATGTTTACAGCTTTCAGGAAATCCATCTCCCTCTGTTTTTTATTCTGATCGTTTTCTTTATTTTGCAAAAGTAATCATTATTAGTTTTCAGGCCTGCTTTGACCAGGACTGAGTATTCAACGGCACAATCGCGATCTGAAGTATGGAGTTTCTCGAAAATTCGGTTGACAACGCCGGCAAGCGTGGATCAGTGGAGGTGATAGCCGGTTCCATGTTCTCAGGCAAGACCGAGGAGCTGATAAGGAGACTCCGGCGTGCCATGTTCGCCGGCCTGAAAGTTGAGATATTCAAACCTGCCATAGACACCAGGTATTCGGAAGACAGGGTGGTATCACATGATGAGAAGTCAATAATGTCAACTCCGGTTGAGAATGCCTCATCAATCCTTCTTCTCGCACATGGCATTGAGGTTGTTGGCATTGACGAAGCACAGTTCTTTGACGACAGCCTGGTGGATGTGTGCACCATGCTGGCTGATGGGGGCGCCAGGGTGATCGTCGCAGGGCTTGACATGGATTTCTCAGGCAGACCTTTCGGCCCCATGCCTGCACTAATGGCTGTGGCCGAATATGTCAGCAAGGTGCATGCCATATGCGTCAGGTGCGGCAACCTGGCAAACTACTCACACCGCAAGACCAACGAGGAAAAGGTAGTTGTGCTTGGAGAAAAGGATATCTACGAGCCACTGTGCCGCTCATGCTATAAGAAAGCTGTTGACAGGTGAATCTCAGCCCAGCTTGCTGATCTTTTCGAGCCTGGCAGAATCTACTATGCTTATCTTTTTTCCCTCAAGTGAGATGACTGACTCGGTGGCGAACATTGAGAGGGTGCGTATGGCATTGGAAGTGGTCATGTTCGAAAAACAGGCCAGGTCTTCACGCGAGACATATGCCCTTATCGTCCGCCCGTCATTTTCGAGGCCGTAAGTGTCACGCAGAACAAGAAGCGATTCAGCCAGACGGCCGCGGATATGCTTCTGCGTAAGTGATACGGTTCGTTTGTTTGAAAAAGAGAGTTCAACAGCCATCATCCGCATCAACTTCACAGAGAGATCCGGATTGTGCCTGATCAGCTTCATGAAAGGATTCCTTTCAAAGCGGCAGATACCCGAGTCTTCAATAGCTACCGCCGAAGCAGAATAGGTGTTGCCGCTGATAAAGGCTGCAAAACCTATCAGTCCCTGCGGCCTGACCATCCTTATTATCTGCTCCCGGCCGCCTATCCCTTCCTTGTAAACTTTAACCTTTCCGAAAGCAAGACAGTATAAACCTGCGGGCCTGGCTCCCTCGTTGAAAATCATCTCCCCCTTTTTTAACGAAAAGCAGTAATGATCCTGGATCAGGAACTCCTTGTCCTTGTCCGGCAACTCCCTGAAAAGAGAGAATGGTCCTTCAATACATTGTTCCAGATACGGATTGGTATATAACATTTCCCCTTATGTTAAACAACATACAAAGATATTAAAAATGTGGACAAAGGGCGAAATTAACGTTTTTTAACACACTATCTCTCAGATAGTTGAGCGTCAGGGGGATTATCAGCGGTAGCGTGATATTATGGGAATTCTCCTACCGCTGCCAAACGCCTTTGAGGAGACTCTCAGAACGGGAGGTGTCTGTTTTCTCTTGAACTCGCTGGTTCTCACCAGCCTGATGATCTTTTCAACAAGTTCCTTATCATGAACCTCTCTGATAATCCTGTCAGCTGACCATTCCAGGTCAATATACATATAGAGGACAGGGTCAAGGATACTGTAGGGAGGGAGTGAATCGGTATCCAGCTGATCAGGCTTAAGCTCTGCTGACGGGGGTTTGATGATGATGGCTTCAGGTATTATCTCACTGTGGGTGTTTATCTCCCTGGCCAGCCGGTAAACATCCGTTTTGTAGACGTCGCCTATTACTGACAGGCCGCCGGCCATATCTCCGTAAAGTGTTCCATAACCTGTGGCTGCCTCGCTTTTGTTGGAGGTATTCAGAAGCATGTAACCCAGTTTATTGGCGAAGGCCATCAGTATTACTGCCCGGAGGCGCGACTGTATGTTTTCTTCCGTAACGTCCGGCTCCATGCCTTTAAAATATGGCTGCAGGGTCTTTTCCATCACCTGTCTTGCCTCCTCAATGCTCACTATGTGATAAGGTACTCCCAGGGTTGAAGCCATTTTCACCGAGTCAGAGAGGGAGTGGTCCGAAGAGTAGACAGAGGGCATCAGCAGTGCCA
>Ga0209096_1004777_pt1 | contig 10670 bp, 10 predicted proteins | sample AD_UKC034_MetaG_FD_184407 | JGI IMG/M metagenome (GOLD analysis project Ga0209096, IMG submission 184407) | Active sludge microbial communities of municipal wastewater-treating anaerobic digesters from USA - AD_UKC034_MetaG (SPAdes) (version 2) | ecosystem: Engineered > Bioreactor > Anaerobic >...
GATGATGTCGCCCGACAGCGTCACCTCCAGCGCGTAGCGGTGGCCGTGCAGATGCCGGCACTGGCTGGCGTGGTCCGGAATCCGGTGTCCGGCGTCGAATTCGAGGCGGCGGGTGATGCGCATGGCGAGTCTCTCTGGAACGGCCCCGGAGTATAGCACCGGGGAGTCCGCGCCGATCCCGCGTATTTTCCGCAAGTATCTGAACGAACGATGAATTCTTCCCACGAAATGCCGCCCGGCACGGTCGCGACGCTGAAGGTGAGCAACCACGATCGCGACCTCGCCGGGCTGACCTACGTCTATCCGGTGCTGTCGCGTCGTGCCGGCGGGGTGTCGATCGGCATCAACCTGAACCCGAACAACGCCTGCAACTGGCATTGCGCCTACTGCCAGGTGCCTGGCCTGGTGCGTGGCAAGGCACCGGCGATCGACCTCGCACGACTCGAGGCCGAACTGCGTGGCTTCCTCGCCGACCTGATCCACGGCGACTGGATGACGCGCCACGTGCCCGAAGGCGCGCGCGTGATTCGCGACATTGCCTTCTCGGGCAATGGCGAGGCGACCAGCGCCGAGGTCTTCCCTGAAGCGGTCGCGCTCGTGCTGGGGCTGCGCGACGAGTTCGGCCTGTCGCCGCAGGCCGTGCCCGTGCGCCTGATCACCAACGGCAGCCTGCTCGCGCAGGCGCACGTGCGGGAAGGCGTGCGCCGGCTGGGCGAGGCGGGCGGCGAGGTGTGGTTCAAGGTGGATGGCGGCAGCGTCGAGGCGATCGAGCGCATCAACGGCGTTCGGCTCGAACCTGCGGCGGTGGCGCGCAATCTCGCGCGCTGTGCGGAGCTGTGTCCGACCTGGGTGCAGACCTGCATGTTCCGCTGGGATGGAGCGCTGCCGACGGACACGGACATCGACGCCTGGCTGGCTGTGCTGGAGGCCGCCGGCACCGAGCGCCTGCGCGGTGTGCTGCTCTATGGCGTGGCGCGGCCGTCGATGCAGGCGGAGGCGCCGCGGATCTCGACGCTGACGGTGGACGAGCTCGAGGCGATCGCCGAGCGCGCCCGAAAAAAAGGGCTGACGGTACGCGTCAGCCCTTGATCGTGCGCGGCATGCGCTCAGCGCTCCTTGCGCTTGGCGCGTGCTTCCTTCTTGAGGGTCTTGTAGAGCTCGGGGTTGGTCGTCTTGAGGTACTCTGCGACCTCGACGTCGTCACGCTTGACCTTGTTGATGTCGATCTGCTCGACGTGGACCAGGCGCAGCAAGGCCTGCACCGGGCGGGGGATGTTGCGGCCGCTCTCGTAGCGGGAGCCGCCGCTCTGGGTCACGCCAATCTTGGACCAGAACTGCGACTGGTTCAGGCCGAGCTTGCGACGAATTTCACGTACATCCAGCTTTTCGTTTGCTTTCATGGAGATTTCCTCGAGTTTGCATGGCTCCGGGCCATCCCGGATTCGATGCGGACAGGATCCTGCCTATGACCTTGGTCATAGAACGCATGCAGTATAGGTTAGTATCCGGGCTACATACAAAATAGATTTTAGCTATTTTGGCGAATTTCGCAGGAAATTCACGTCTTGGAGATTTTGTTTCGATCCGGCGAGCAAAACTTCACGCCCTGACCAGCATCGTGAACCTTATTCACTTGGGGTGTTGGATAGGACGATGGCACGGATAGTTCGGAAGGTGGGCCTTGCCTCGGTGCGAAACCCCGAATGCATCCGTCGCGAAGCCGCGCGATGGATTGCGTGCTCCCGTGCACAGGAGGTTCGCGTGGCCGTCCTTGCAGCGGTGATCGGCGGTGAGCGCGGGGGCCTGTCGGCGCCCGCCGGCGAGGTGGTGCGCCGCCGCATAGGTGCGTTCGATCAACGTTTGACCGGCAGTCACGAACTCGCTATGATCGCGCCTTCCTGATGGAGACGTGGCCGAGAGGTCGAAGGCACTCCCCTGCTAAGGGAGCATGCGGGCTAAAACTCGCATCGAGGGTTCGAATCCCTCCGTCTCCGCCAAGGCACTGAAGCCCCTGATGTACAAAGGGGCTTTTTTGCGTCCACGCCGCGTCGGCCGTATGCGCGGGAGGGCGCCCGCTCCCCTTCCCATCCTCGCTGCCGGAGCCGACCCTGTCGACCCCCAAGCCCTCACCCGGTGACCCCATGCGACACGACCTCAAGGTGCCCTTCGCCGAAAAGGACCAGGCCAAGAAGCTCGGCGCGCGCTGGGATGCCGCGCGCAAGCGCTGGTACATCGATGGCGGCCTCGATCCGGCGGTGTTCGCCCGCTGGCAGCCGGCGCCGCACGACGCGTCTACTCCGGCAGCGCCGGCCCCGGCCCCGGCGTCCCGGCGAGCCGTGTCGGCAAGCGTCGAGGCCAAGGTGCAGGTCGGCAGCCGATTCGTGGAGCTGCCGCGGGTGTGCGACTGCCTGCCCTGGGAGGATTGCGACGCCTGCCGCCTGCAGGCCTGGCCGAAATAGACGGGGAGGGCGCGAGCATGGAAGCGGTGGCGGTGATCGACTTCGAGACCACGGGGCTGTCGCCCGCGCAGGGCGACCGGGCGACCGAGATCGCCGCGGTCATCGTGCGAGACGGGCGGGTGGTGGATCGCTACCAGAGCCTGATGAACGCGGGCGTGCGCATCCCCGCCTACATCGAATCGCTGACCGGGATCTCCAACGCGATGATCCGCAGCGCGCCGCCTGCCGCGCAGGTGATGCGCGAGGTTGCGGATTTCGTCGGTCACATCCCCATGGTCGCCCACAACGCCGCGTTCGATTCGAAGTTCTGGGATGCGGAGCTCGCCCGCATCGAGCGCACGCGCGCACAGGAATTCGTATGCTCGCTGCTGTTGTCGCGCCGCCTGTTGCCGCTCGCGCCCAGCCACCGGCTCGGCGCGCTGGTCGAGTACGCCGGGCTGCCGGTTGCCGGCCGCTTCCACCGCGCGCTCGCCGACGCCGAGATGGCGGCCAGCCTGCTGCTGCGGCTCGAAGACGAGCTGCGCCAGCGTCACCAGGTGGTGCAGGTCTCGGTTGAGCTGCTGTGTCGCATCCAGCGCGCGTCGAAGGCGCAGCTGCCGAGGTGCCTGGCGGCGGCGCGCGGTGTCTGAAGGCCGACCGGGAGGGATGGAGCGATGACGCCGAGCTGGACGCTCTCCCCCGATGAGGTCGAGATCGCCGCGATCCGCGCCCAGGGCGCCGGGGGCCAGAACGTCAACAAGGTGTCGAACGCGGTGCATCTGCGCTTCGACATCGCCGCCTCCAGCCTGCCCGAGGAGATCCGGGCGAGACTGCTGCAGCTGCGCGACCAGCGCATCAGCAAGGACGGCGTCGTGATCATCAAGGCGCAGAAGTTCCGCAGCCTGGAGAAGAACCGCGCCGAGGCGCTGCGCCGGCTGGAGGAGCTGATCGAGCGCGTCGCGGCGCCGCCCAAGGACCGCCGCCCGACGCGGCCGACGCGCGCCTCCGTCACCCGCCGGCTCGAGGGCAAGGCGCGGCGGGCGTCGGTGAAGGCCGCGCGCGGCCGGGTGAACGACTGAGCGGCGCGCCGCAGAGCCTCGGTCAGTTCGCGCTGGGGTTACGGCAGCCGATCAGGTTCATCGCGAGCATGCTCAGGACTACCTCGTCGCGCTGGTTGAGCACCTCGATCCTCGACCGCACCAGGCCGCGGTCGGGCTTGGAGACCGAACGTCGTGCCTCGACGATGGTGACCCGCGTGCTCAGCACGTCGTCCGGACGCACCGGCTTGAGCCAGCGCAGCTCGTCGATGCCGGGCGAGGCGAGGCTGGCGTTGTGGGTGAGGTAATGCTCCGAGTACATCCGCATCATCATCCCGCAGGTCATCCAGCCGCTGGCGATCAGGCCGCCGAAGATGGTGCCCGCGGCCTTTGCGGGGTCGGTGTGGAAATCCTGCGGGTCATAGCGGCGTGCGAAATCGACGATCTCCTGCTCGGTGACGCGCATCTCGCCGAAGCGATGCACGGCGCCGGGGACGTAGTCCTCGAAGTAGCGGTCGTCGATCGGGGTGGGAAACCTGCTCGTGAGGGGCGCGGTGTCGGTCGGGTTCATGGTGTCCTGTTCGTGTGGTGGCTCGGATCGATGGTAGCCCGAAGCCGGTCCGGGGCGGGGCATCAGACGTTGGAATATTTGTACAAAACAAATTTGATAGAATAGGAGGCATTGAAACCGGACCAGGAAATTCAATGTGTGGAATTGCAGGTGAGCTGAGATTCGATGACACCCCCCCGGACCTTGCGGCTTTGGCGCGCATGAACGCGCAGCAGCAGGCGCGCGGCCCGGACAGTGGCGGCATATTTGCGCAGGGCGCGCAGGCCTGGGGCCATCGCCGGCTGAAGATCATGGATCTGTCCGAGTCCGCCCAGCAGCCGATGTTCGATCCGGCGTTGGGGTTGGGCATCGTTTTCAACGGCGCGATCTACAACCACCCCGAGCTGCGCCGCGAGCTCGAGGCCAAGGGCTACCGCTTCTACTCCCACGGCGACACCGAGGTGCTGCTCAAGGCCTATCACGCCTGGGGCGAGGACTTCGTCAGCCGCCTCAACGGCATGTTCGCGTTCGCGATCTGGGAGCGCGACAGCGGGCGCGTGCTGCTCGGCCGCGACCGCCTGGGCATCAAGCCGCTGTATTACGCGCCGATCGCGGGCGGGCTGCGCTTCGCCTCGGCGCTGCCGGCGCTGCTCGCGGCGGGCGGGGTGGACACCTCGATCGACCCGGCGGCGCTCAACCATTACCTCTCCTTCCACGCCGTGGTGCCGGCGCCGCATACGCTGCTGGCCGGCGTGCGCAAGCTCGCCCCGGGCACGCTGATGCGCATCGAGCCTGACGGCCGACGCAGCGAGCGCAGCTTCTGGGCGCTGGACTATGCCCGCGACGCTGCCGACGAGTCACGCAGCTTCGAGGACTGGACCGAGATCCTGCTCGACGGCCTGCGCGCCGCGGTCAGGCGTCGCCTGGTGGCGGACGTGCCGGTGGGCGCGCTGCTCTCGGGCGGCGTCGATTCCAGCCTCATCGTCGGCCTGATGGCCGAGGCGGGGGTGAAGGAGCTGCGCACCTACAACGTCGGCTTCGCCGATGTGGGCGGCGAGAAGGGCAACGAGTTCGAATACGCCGACATCGTCGCGCGCGAGTTCGGCACGGTGCACGAGCGCATCTTCGTGCCCGAGCAGGAACTGCTCACCCGCCTGCCCGAGGCGGTGGCGGCGATGAACGAGCCCATGGTGAGCCACGACTGCATCGGCTTCTACCTGCTCTCCGAGGCCGTGTCGCGCCACAGCAAGGTGGTGCAGAGCGGGCAGGGCGCGGACGAGGTCTTCGGCGGCTACCACTGGTACCCGAAGCTCGCCGGCAGCGCCGACCCGGTGGCGGACTACCTCGCCGCCTTCCGCGACCGTGACTACGACGAATACCTCGCCACGGTGAACCCGCAGTGGCACGGCGTCGATGCGAGCGCGGCCTTCGTCGCGGCGAGCTTCAACGCCCCCGGCGCGGACGACCCGGTGGAGAAGGCGCTGCGCCTGGACACCACGGTGATGCTGGTCGACGACCCGGTCAAGCGCGTGGACAACATGACCATGGCCTTCGGCCTGGAGGCGCGCGTGCCCTTCCTCGACCACGCGCTGGTCGAGCTCGCCGCGCGCATCCCGGCGCGCCACAAGCTCGCGCACGGCGGCAAGGGCGTGCTGAAGGAGGCGGCGCGCAAGCTGATCCCCGACGCGGTGATCGACCGCCCCAAGGGCTACTTCCCGGTGCCGGCGCTCAAGTACCTGCAGGGGCCGGTGCTCGAGCGCGTGCGCGACGCGCTGTCCAGCCAGTCGGCGCGCGAGCGCGGGCTGTTCCGCAAGGACTACGTCGACACGCTGCTCGCCGACCCGTCCGCCCACATCACGCCGCTGCGCGGCTCCAAGCTCTGGCAGCTCGGGCTGCTGGAGTGGTGGCTGCAGACCCACGTGGGCTGAGGACGGCGAACGATGATCCGCAAGCACATCGCGCGCGCGCTGCGTGCCGAGCAGCGCAGCGCGCAGCTGGCCGTGCATCGCCCCGCCGGCCAGCCCGAGCCGGCGGGCGCGCCCACCGACGTCGTCGTCGAATGCGGCTGGGGGCGGCTGCTGCCGGCGCAGACCTGGCGCGACGCCGCGAGCCTGGCCGAGGCGCTGCTCACCGAGCGCCCCGGCCAGCGCGACATCGCCTTCTACGTCGAGAAGCCGCACGTGGTCGTGGCGCATGCGCCGCAGCAGCTCTTCCTCGATCCGTCCGAGGCCTTCCGCCTCAACCTCGCCACCTACCGCGGCGCCCCGCAGCGCGCCGGGCGCAGCGGCTTCACGCTGCGGCGGCTGCGCACGCGCGCCGACGTGGCGGCGATCAACGTGCTCTACCGCGCGCGCCGCATGGTGCCGGTGGATGCGCAGGCGGTGTGGAAGGCGCGCGCCAGCCGGGCGATCAGCTACGCGCTCGCCGAGGACCGCGCCAGCGGCGAGGTGATCGGCGTGGCGATGGGCCTCGACCACGTCGAGGCCTTCGCCGACCCGCAGCACGGCGCCAGCCTGTGGGCGCTCGCGGTGGCGCCGCAGGCGGCGCACCCGGGCGTGGGCGAGGCGTTGGTGCGCTATCTCGCCGAGCACTACCAGGCGCGCGGGCGCGAGTGGATGGACGTGTCGGTGCTGCACGACAACGAGCAGGCGATCGCGCTCTACGACAAGCTCGGCTTCCAGCGCATCCCCGCGTTCGCGGTCAAGCGCCGCAACGCGATCAACGAGCCGCTGTTCATCGGCGGTGGCGAGGCACTGCAGGATCTCAACCCCTACGCCCGCCTGCTGGTGGACGAGGCGATCCGACGCGGCATCCACGCCGAGGTCATCGATGCCGACAACGGCTACTTCCGTCTCACCCTGGGCGGGCGCAGCATCGTCTGCCGCGAGTCCCTGTCCGAGCTCACCAGCGCGGTGGCGATGAGCCGCTGCCAGGACAAGCGCGTGACGCTGAAGCTGCTCGCCGGCGAGGGGCTCGCGGTGCCGCGCCAGGCCGATGCCGACGACGAGGCCGGCTGGCACGCGCTGCTCGCCGAGGTCGGCACGGTGGTGGTCAAGCCGGTCGAGGGCGAGCAGGGCAAGGGCATCAGTGTCGATCTGCGCAGCGTGGAGGACGTGCGCGCCGCGATCGAGCGCGCGCGTCAGTTCTGCGATCGCGTGCTCGTCGAGCAGTTCTGCAAGGGCGAGGACCTGCGCATCGTCGTCATCGATCATCAGGTCGTGGCTGCGGCAGTGCGGCGGCCACCGGAGGTGGTGGGGGACGGGCGCAGCACCGTGCGCGAGCTGATCGAGCGCCAGAGCCGGCGGCGCGCGGCAGCCACCGGCGGCGAGTCGCGCATCCCGCTGGATGCCGAGGCAGCCCGCTGCATTGCGGCGCAAGGGCACGATCTTGATTCCGTGCTGTTGCCCGATTGCCGCCTGCAGGTGCGCAACACCGCCAACCTGCACACCGGCGGCACCATCCACGACGTCACCGCCGAACTGCATCCGGCGCTGCGCGAGGCCGCCGAAAAGGCCGCGCGTGCGCTCGACATCCCGGTGACCGGGCTGGACTTCCTCGTGCCCGCGGTCGATGGCCCGGACTACGTGATCATCGAGGCCAACGAGCGCCCGGGCCTGGCCAACCACGAACCCCAGCCCACGGCAGAGCGCTTCATCGACCTACTGTTTCCGCGCTCGCGCGCGGCGACGGCCTGATCGCGCCGATGTCGCCGCCCTCGCGGGCAAGCCCGCGAGCAGCCTGCGGCTGACACCCTCCGCGCGCGCCACCCCCGTGGCGCGCCCAATCCACCGACAAGAGAGGAGACGACCCCATGAACGACCTGGCCCGAGGCAGGCACCTGCCCGCGATCGACTACGCCTACCTGGAGGAGACGATGCTGCAGCTGCTCGCCATCCCCAGCCCGGTCGGCCTGACCGACGCCGCGGTGCGCTACACCGCGGGGCGCTTCGAGGCGCTCGGCATCCCCTATGAGATCACCCGTCGCGGTGCCATCCGCGCCACGCTCAAGGGCCAGGCCGCGCAGCCGGCGCGCGCGGTGGTGGCCCACCTCGACACGCTGGGGGCGATGGTGAAGGCGCTGAAGCCCAACGGCCGGCTCGAGATCGTACCCATCGGCCACTGGTCGGCGCGCTTCGCCGAGGGAGGGCGGCTCACCATCTTCACCGACCATGGCCAGGCGCGCGGCACCTGCCTGCCGCTCAAGACCTCGGGCCACGCCTTCGGCGGCGAGATCGACACCCAGCCGGTGGGCTGGGAGCACGTCGAGGTGCGGGTGGACCTGCCCACCGAGGACCGCGCCGGGCTGGAGGCGGCGGGGATCGAGGTGGGTGACTGGATCGCCTTCGACCCCCAGCCCGAGATCCAGCCCGGGGGCTACATCAACTCGCGCTACCTCGACGACAAGGCTGCGGTGGCGGCGCTGCTCACCGCCTGCAAGGCGATCCGTGACCACGGCCTGCCGCTGCCGGTGGACGTGCATCCGCTGCTCACCATCACCGAGGAGATCGGCTCGGGCGCCTCGGCCGCGCTGCACGGCGAGATCGCCGAGATGGTGAGCCTGGACATCTCCATCGCCGCGCCCGGGCAGAATACCTCGGAGCATGCGGCGACGATCTGCATGCAGGACATGTCGGGCCCCTTCGACTACCACCTCACCCACAAGCTGATCGCGCTCGCCAAGGAGCACGGCATCGCCCACCGCCGCGACATCTTCCGCTATTACCGCTCGGACTCGGCCGCCGCGGTGGAGGCGGGCAACGACATCCGCACCGCGCTGATCGGCTTCGGTGCCGACGCCTCGCACGCCCAGGAGCGCACCCACCGCGACGCGCTCGAGGCGCTCACCCAGCTCGTCATCGCCTACCTGACCAGCGAGCCGGTGGCGCGTCGCGACTGCCGCTCGATGGGCTCGATCGAAGGTTTCACCGAGCAGCTCTGCCCGGGCGACATGGCGGTGCCCGCCACGCCGCTCCCGGCGCCCGAGAGTTTCCTCGGGGAGCGCTGATCGGCGCCGGCCCCGGGGAACCGCGCCTGCGCGCGAACGGCAGGCGTGACGTGCGCGACCGTGAGAGCGGCCTGGTCCGCTCCAACAGTCGCGCGCGAGCCCGTCGGGACGCATAATCGCCGCCTCCCCGTTTGTGCGCACCGAGCGCGTCCCGTCCCGCGAGCGACCCCATGACCCAGCCTCCCCGCGCCTGCGGCATCGACTTCGGCACCTCCAACTCCACCGTCGGCTGGCTGCGCCCCGACGCGCCCGTCCTCGTCCCGCTCGAGGACGGGCGGGCGACGCTGCCCTCGGCGGTGTTCTTCAACGCCGACGAGGACTCGATCCACTACGGGCGCGCGGCGCTCGCCGAATACCTCGAGGGCTACGAAGGCCGCCTGATGCGCGCGCTCAAGAGCCTGCTCGGCACCAGCCTGATCGACGGACAGACCGAGGTGAATGGGCGCGCGCTCGGCTTCCGCGAGCTGCTCGCGAGCTTCATCGGCGAGCTCAAGGCGCGTGCCGAGCGCGCGACCGGGCGCGCCTTCGACCACGCGGTGTTCGGCCGCCCGGTGCACTTCGTCGATGAGGACGAGGCCGCCGACCGCAAGGCCCAGGACACGCTCGAGGCCATCGCGCGCCAGGTGGGCTTTCGCGAGGTCGGCTTCCAGTTCGAGCCGATCGGCGCCGCGCTGCACTACGAGCGCACCCTCAGCCGCGAGGAGCTGGTGCTGATCGCCGACATCGGCGGCGGCACGGCCGACTTCTCCATCGTGCGCCTGTCGCCGCAGCGCGCCCGTGCCGTCGAGCGCCGCGAGGACCTCCTCGGCAACGCGGGCATCCACATCGGCGGCACCGACTTCGACCGCGTCCTCAGCCTGGACTGCGTGATGCCGGTGCTCGGCTACCGCAGCCGCCTGCGCAACGGGGCGACGATGCCGGCGAGCGTGTACTTCCAGCTCGCCGCCTGGCACACGATCAACTTCGCCTACACCCGCCAGGCCTGGGCCGACCTGCAGCAGGTCTACCGCGACGCGCTCGCGCGCACCGAGCTCGACCGCCTGTGCCGGCTCATCAACCTGCGCGAGGGGCACTGGCTGGCGATGCAGGTGGAGGAGGCCAAGATCGCGCTGTCCGCGGCGGAGCGCACGCAGATGACGCTCGACCGTATCGAGCCCGGGCTGGTGCTCGATCTGTCGCGCGCGGCCTTCGCCGCGGCGACGCAGGGGCTGGTCGAGCGCGTCGGCGGCTGCGTGGCCGGCCTGCTGGCCGCCTCGGGCGTGGAGCGGGAGCGCATCGATACGCTCTATTTCACCGGTGGGGCCAGCGGCGTGCCGCAGCTGCGCGCGCGCATCGCCGCCGAGCTGCCGCGGGCGCGCAGCGTCGAGGGCGACCTGTACGGCAGCATCGGTGCCGGCCTCGCGGTCGAGGCGGCGCGGCGCTACGGCTGAAGCGTCCCCGCGCCGCGTCGGCTGGCGAGGACCAGCAGGTTGCGCGGCGTCAGCGCGCGCTCGCAGAAGGTGCCGATGCGTGCCGTGAAGCCGCGCGCCTCGAAGCCGAGCACGAGGTCGAGCGCGAGCCACACCTCGAGCGCGCGCCGGAAGGCGTGGCGCACCAGCTCGAGGCGGCGCACCTCGTCGCGCCGACGCTCACCGACGGCC
>Ga0209096_1004782_pt1 | contig 10660 bp, 6 predicted proteins | sample AD_UKC034_MetaG_FD_184407 | JGI IMG/M metagenome (GOLD analysis project Ga0209096, IMG submission 184407) | Active sludge microbial communities of municipal wastewater-treating anaerobic digesters from USA - AD_UKC034_MetaG (SPAdes) (version 2) | ecosystem: Engineered > Bioreactor > Anaerobic >...
CGCCCATGGCGGCTCAACATAATCGAGGCATCTACATAATCGGCCTTATGTGAAGCTCGACATAAGGCCGAGCCGTAGTCCGTCACGACCGTCTCCCCATCGGTTCTTTGCTGAGGCCCACGCTCTGTCAGTCGAGTGGTGTCAGGACGTGACGTGATTATTCAGCAGGAAAACGGCCTTTTAAGCGCGAGATCCCGGGTGATCGTTCATGCAATATACCTCTAACCATTTTGGCATTCCTGTCCATACGGAGGTTACCTGCATGCCGCAATTGATCTGTGTCGTTTCCCAACGGAGTGCTGTCGCGATACGCCGTCTCGATGACGATGCACTGGCCGGAAATTTCGGTGGAGTCGACTGGAGGGGCCTCGGTGCGATCGCCGAGGGGATCGCCACCGCCCTGGGCAAAACCCAGGTACTCGCGCGGAGCGAGATTGAAATGGTGCAGACTCTGCACCCCGATGGCGCAACCTCTCTCCTGTTGCCGAGTGTCTTCATGTATCACTCGGGCAGCCCGCTTTCCGAGGCAGACCTCACCGCAGTAGAGCGTGTCTGCGCGACCTACTCAGAGCGAATTACGTTCAGGAACCCTGACTGCGGGGCGACGGGCGATCTATACGCCGACGATCGACCGGAGCCTATGCTGTCTGTCGAGCAGGAGCAAGCGGTCGACGAGGCAGTGTTGGAAACCTTGACGACGCTGCGGTCTCGGCTCCCGCACGCTGTCGTCATCGAGGGGGCAGATCGCCGGCCAATCGCGCAAGTTGAGGGAAAATTGCGATCGATGGAAACGGGGCTCGTGGGTGAGGCGATCACGCGGGATGTGCACGCGGTGATCGACGGACTGAGTTACCGGACGTATGCAGCGAAACTGCTGAGTTCTGACGGCGAGGTTATTAGCGCCAATTACGAGAGCCATCACGACTTGGATATCCTGGTCGATCTATTGCGATCTCAACGCGATCACATTTTTCAGGTCGTGGAAACGATGAGCGACAAGGGAAAACCTATCTTCACGATTCGTTCGACGTCGCTGGGTTCGACGTAACGTCGAGAATGACCATGGCCATGCAGAACTCGGCTGCATGGCGGATCGGGTGTGCCGTCTCACGAATGAGCAGCGCGACGCGCTGCTCGACCCTTAACTCCTGACGTGTTCCGGTGTGCATGGGATCGATTTGAATCCTCGGGGTCGCTGTTCCAGAAGGAATAGGGTCGAAGCCATGTTGGCGGGCGGCCCGAAGAACCGCTTCGTCGCACGGGGGCGTATGCACAACCAGCAACTGCTCGCCGGCAATTCCCCACCAGTCGAGTTGTCGTCGGATTCCTGCGAACTGCTCGTCATCCCACATCACGATTTGCCGGGATGTACCGACGAGCGTGTCGACCGCGATCGGTGGCGGTAAGTGCGGCACGTCCCTGCTGCGCTGTTCTGCGTACGCGATCAGTTCGGCCCACGCCGAATCCGATGTCCGGGTAAGGAGATGGGCGAGCGCAACGCTATCGGCGAGTTCCTCCGGCACATGAGCCCGTTCCGAAGCGCTGAATCTAAAACGACTGGCAACCGCACCAAGACGCTCCTCAAGCACGGCCGCCAAGTTCTCGTCGAGGTCCAATCGGGACGCCGCTGCCAGGCGCCCATGTCCGCGAGCGCGTAACCGCAGGTGCATCAGTGCCTTGGCGGGCGATCGGGCGTGTGCCTTGGGAGACCATCTGGACGAGCGTACGACAGGACAGTAGGACGGCAGCTCGTCCAGATATGTCACGCCCGGGATTGGGGGCGAAACCGTGTCCCGCGCGATGTCGGTCAGTTGACAACTCCAATAATCGAGAAGATGCAGGTAGTAGATGTGCGTCGTACCGCTGTCTCCGTGACCGAGGTAGCGCTCCAAGACAGGGAGCAAGCGGCGCGTTACGCGATCGGATCCGAGGAGGACGGAGCGCACGGGTTCGACCCCAAACGTGCCGCCGTCGAGTCTAGGGACGGAAACACCGAAAAGGCTTGCCGCCAGCCGATTCGCCAGAGAGTGCCGTGCGTGATGCAACGTTATGTGAGGATTTCCAGTCGCGGCGCGTAGTGTCGCGATGACCCGTTTTCTCAGACCGGCGCGAGCATTCCGGTCTAGCGCTATCGCACCGAAGACGGGCGTATCGGTGCGATCTCCGTCACGAGCCTCGAGCCGAGCAAGCTGCGAATCGACGAGGTGGTGCTCTGCGGAGGTGAGCGCTTCGAGAAGGGGGGCTAGTCTTTGTGAAGTTGTTCTTGTCTTCAGGCGCCGTAGCCAGTTGCCTCTCACGAGTAGAACCGGCCTTCCACCGTCCCACTGCCAGTCCTCACGCAGGAGGCCGAGCGCTTCGCCGCTACGCAGCCCGAAGCGATAGCAGAGCATTAGCAGCAGCGCGGCTTGACTGCCCGCCTCGCCATCGGCCCCTAACAGCTGATGCAGCGCGAGTTGATACTCGTTCTCGCTGAAGATCGCCGGGCTAGCGCTGATGACGCTTTCTGCACCGGGAATCTCGGACCAGTCCGGGGCTTCCATGGGAATCTGCAGCGAGAGCCAGTTGTGGAACTCCTGCAGGCGACAACGACTGTAGTGCTGTGACAGTGGACGGATGGACTGAACCAGCGATGTGTAGACTTCGGTGATCTCGTCCTCATCGAGCTCATCGAGTGCGACGTCGTCGACCAACTCGATAATGGGTCGCGACAATGCGGAGAGGTACCGGACAACAGCCGACAGGGCGAGATACCCTCCGCCGCGCTTATGTCGCGTGAGCAATTCACAAACCCAATGGGTCAGGGCGCACGTTGCTGGGCCGGCCTTGCCTTCGGCATCGGAGGCTAGCGTGCGGATTCGCCGGGCGATTTCAGTGCGCTTCTCATTGCCAAAGCGCTTCCCTGAGCCGGGAGGAGTGCTTAGCTCCTTGCGCACGTCAGCGATGAGTCTGCGCCCAAGTTGCTGGCGTGTATCAGGCGTGACGGCCGACGGGACACCTTTCAGGCGGATGCTTTCCGACAACGATAGCGAACCATCCGGGGCATCGCTGTTGGGGCTGACATCGGCAAAGCTGCGGGCCAATCCGTCTTGGAGGCGCGTGAAATCGTACCAGGTGAGCGAGTACGACTCGACGCGGCCCGCCAGGTAGCCCGCGACGATGCCTGGTCGAGTGATGGCGTTCACCTGATTGATCAGCACGGCGAGTGCCGTCACGAGTTCGGCCATCGAGTCAATCGCGCGTAGTTCCTGCCTGTGCTTGAGCAGGACGTCGGTCAAGGGCGCCAAGGCCTCGTCGATTCGGTGTGGTCCGGCGTTGATCGAGTTCTTCGCGTGGGTTGCTTCTGCGAGCAGACGTGCCGTTGTATGGCTGATCTCGATGCGTCGACACAGTGCGTCGGGCTTTCCGCTCTGCACGTCTGGGCCGTACTCGATGTAATGGTGCAGATGCATTCCGATGATGCGGAAATTGATTCCGGCCAAGATGCAGCGCAGCGCCTCCGGATCGCAGAACCGGCTCTCCAAGACGAGTCGAGCAGTGCCGTGTGCCAGCGCACGCCTGAGCGCTCGCCGGCAGTTTGCGGGTTCGGGGACGCCTTTGAGTAGCCCGAGGAGTCTGCTATACGTTTCTAGTGCGCCAACGGCTTCTAGTGTGAAGGGGCTGCGTTCATTATCGAATGCGAGGTAGAGACGTTTGACTCGCAGGGTGCGGTCGTGCCGTCGTTGGGCGCGCTCGAGCCGACGCAGCAGCAAGCCGTAACGCAGTGTTCCCAATGAGTGCGGCAATCCATTCGCATTGAAGAGAAGGCGTTGGCCAAGACCGTCGATCTCCTCGGCCGTGAGTTCCACGATATCCTTTCCCGCACAGACGCTGTCGATAATGTCCTGTGCGCTGAGAATCGCGGTGCGGAGTCGCTCTTGGCGTTGAATCGCTCTCTCGGCGCGGCCGAATGTCGCGGGGCCCTGAATGCCCGGTTCCGAGGGACGCAGCCGTCCAAGGGATGAGATGTCCGGTGAGGGTAGAAGCCTGAGAGGTAGAAACTCCAGATCCGCGAAACAGCTTTCTAGCACCGGGCGAACGCTCGCCATGTCGTCCAGCCAGACGCGTGGTGACCGGTCTCCATAAGATGCGCTGCCGCGTTCTGCGTGCCCCAGCAGTCCATCGATGATTTCCGGATCGACGAGCAAGCGACGAAGGGTGGTTGCCAGGCGATGGCGGAAGTGGCGCAGCGGCAGCGGCCATCGGAAAAGCTGCTCGTTTGCTACCGCCCGCTCACTGATTGGTTGCCAGTACAGAACGTTTTCGTTGCACGCGAGCGAGAAGAGGAGCGGTAGCGCGGACCGCTCACCTGGCGTGGCGGCGCGGGATATTTCCCGGCCAAGTACTGGATCTCCTGCCGCGGAGACCCATTGGCCGAGTGACCGAAGGTAGGGAAGGTAATGCTCGATTAAATAGTCGCAGAGCGATTCAGGGACTGGCACAAGACGCCCGTCGCGCGACGAACCGCTTGCCTTGTCAGAGATGAATACGAAGCGTTGTTCGAGGTCGAAGTCGCTGAGGGACTCGAACGCTGCCCGCACCGCTCGAACTCCGGTTGCCGCATGCAGCGCAACGGTGAGGTAGCTGGTCAGCCCGTTGTGGAAGGCCACTATGCCTTGGCGCCGCCTGCGCAACGTTCGGATGCCGGCCAGCCGGATTTCAGTGCGCAGAAGCGACTCGATTGGGTCGAGGCGGCTGCCGAGCGCATTGTGGTCCGACTGGTTGTCGCCCAGCTCGGGGAGTCCGGCGGTGGCTAGCACCTCCATGAGATCGTGGCCTGTCCAGCTGGGATAGGCCGCGGCTCCTGGCAGGCCTGATTGCGGGTGGCGAGAGAACAGCCGTGCCAAGATTCCGTCACCCCCCGCCCTATAGAGTTGCTGGGGGAGCACGTTCGTCAGCATTCCATGCGTAATGCGTGGTGCGACGGCGTTCATGGCTTCGGCGAAGCGGCGAAGCAGAACCTGAGGCTCCACGAACGCACCCATAGACGAAGTCCCAGGCTTGCGATCGATCCATGCCTGTATTACGGCGGCGATCGCGCTCGGCAATCGGATCACATGCTGGCTCGCCAAGGGCCGTATCCAGTGCTCGGACTGCAATGCCGGAATCCACCCCCCCTCGCGGCGAGCGGGAATACGCGCCAGGTGGACGGGAGATACCGTCCACTCTTCTTGGGGCGTGTCGCCGACCGGCATCTCGAGCGTGCGTCGTAGCGACCGCCCAGTTCTCGTCGCGATCCATACGGCGGCCCCGAGGAGTTGGGCATTCGGATCAGTTCCTCCTACGACCTGGTGAGTCCATCCCTCAATTCGTTTCAGTTCGCCGGGCATCGGGCGGCTCCAGCTCCAAGGCAGGAACTGGTTCTCCTCGACGCTTGCCAACAGCACCGATGAGCCGTGACGGATCTGCTGCGCGAGGGTTCCCTCGGGCGGGACATCAATCTCGACGAGCGCCTGGTCATCGAGCTCTGCGATGACTGTTGCCGTCGACCGTGTGCTGTCCTCGCCGGCCTGCGACAGGGGACAGGCTGGGGGGCTGGATGCGGCTCGATGGGAATAGCGAGGTGTTCTTTCGCTAAGCCGGTGGAGCGTCGAACGCTCATCGGGATTGAGCTCGTGATCGGCGACGCTGCGAAGCGCGCGAAGAAAGAGCCGTTCGTTCTGAGGAAGCTTGGGGTGATTGACAAGGCGATTCTTGGCGTACAGAGAAATCTGTTGATCAAGTGAATCGAAACTCTGTCCGCGGGGCGGCAGCCCCTCCAGGGCGGCCAGCCATACCCGCTCGCCATCGCCTGCTAGTCGAAACTTCGTGGCGACTTCATAAAGTGCCACGTCAGTGAGGACATCTTGCGCGGCACGTTCCATTGCGTGGACAAGCGTCCAGAGGCGTAGCCGGTCATAGCGGAGCCTGTTTGGCAGATCCGCGGCGGGGTACGGGTTCCGCGTGGCAAGAAGCGCATAGATGTAGAGCTTCTCCAATGACCCGGTGAAACGGGATCGGGCCGGCTTGGCGTCTGGAAGGGGGCGGTAGGTGAGAAGGATTTCGGGCGTTAGCGAGAGTGGCGCCGCGATATTGGATGCGAGCGCTGCGTAGGCGTTTTCGTCTGACCAAGCGGCTAACGTCTCGACGACGTGAGGACGGGCGAGGAAATGCAGGATTGAGCCGATCGCGCCGGGGCGTTCGATGGCTACTGTCGCATCGAGGAGGAGCAGTAGGTCTTCGAGAGCACCCCGGGTGGCAGCCCAATCCTCGATCTTTGTCCACATGGCCGGAAGGAGAGCACGGGTCGCTCCGCGGGGGGTTCTGTCAGCTGACTCGGAGGTGTCCGGATCGGGCTGAGGCGGTCTTTGATGGTTCAAGCTGGCTGTTCGCTCCGGTCCCAGGGTTCGGCCGAATTTAACACCAGCAACCGATTAATGCAGCTTTTAGCCAAAAGTGGCAGCTACTGTACTTATGCTATGCACACAGCTGTTCTTTACTCCGAAGGGTCGTGCGTTCGAATCGCGCCGGGCGCGCCAGACAAGAAAATGGGTCAGGTCCTCACGGGTCTGGCCCATTTCGTTTCTTGCACGGTCTGTGCGCCGCAACATGCACAGGCGCGATCCGCCCCATCCCGCCATGAGCACAATCCGACTCCCTTCCCGCATCGTCTGCCTCACCACCGAGACCGTCGAGGTCCTGTATGCCCTCGGCGAGGAGGCGCGCATCGTGGGCATCAGCGGCTACACCGTGATCCCGCCGCGCGCCCGCAAGGAGAAACCCAAGGTGTTCGCCTTCTCCAGCGGCGACCTCGAGAAGATCCTCGCCGTGCAGCCGGATCTGGTGCTGGGCTTCTCCGACATGCAGGCCGACGTCGCGCGCGATCTCATCAAGGCCGGGGTGGCGGTGCATGTGTTCAACCAGCGCAGCGTCGAGGGCATCCTGGCGATGATCGAGACCGTCGGCCGGCTGGTGGGCGCGGAGGACAGGGCGCGCGCGCTGGTCGACGAGCTCGAGGCCACGATCGAGGCCGTGCGGGCACGGGCGGCGGCGCTGCCGCGTCGGCCGCGCGTCTACTTCGAGGAGTGGGACGAACCGCAGATCAGCGGCGTGGGCTGGGTCTCGGAGCTCATCGGCATCGCCGGCGGCGAAGACGTCTTCGCGGAGCGCGCCCGCCATCCGGGCGCGGCGCAGCGGATCCTCGCCGATCCGCTGGAGGCGGCGCGCCGGGGACCGGACATCATCATCGGCTCGTGGTGCGGGAAGCGTTTCCGTCCGGAGCGGGTGGCGGCGCGCGCGGGCTGGGAGGACGTGCCGGCGGTGCGCGACGGCGAGCTGCACGAGCTGAAGTCGGCATTGATCCTCGCCCCCGGCCCGGTGGTGATCCGCGAGGCGCTGCCGGCGCTGGCGGCGATCATCGCGCGCTGGGCGGTGCGCACGCCGGACGCGTGAAGATTCACCGACGCAGGAAGCGCAGCCAGGCCGCGATGTTGAGCAAGGCCATCAGCGACTGGCCGACGTAGGTCAGCGCGGCGGCCTCGAGGATCTTGCGCGCGTGAGGCTGGTCCGCGGGGTGCAGGTAGCCGCCGCGCTCGAGCATCGGCAGCGCGCGGCGGAAGCTGGCGTCGAACTCGGTGGGCAGCGTCACCAGATGCACGACCGCCGCCAGGCCCATCGACAACAGCCCGGCAAGCACGAAGAACAGCCCTGGCGCCGGATGCCGGGTCAGCAGGGTGATGAAGGGCACCGCCACCATCATCATCGCGCCCAGGCGCTGGCCGGTGATGGCGACGCGCACCAGGCGCTCGCGCAGGGCGAGCGGCGCATAGCCTTCGGCATGCTGCAGTGCGTGGCCGACCTCGTGCGCGGCCACGGTGACGGCGGTCAGCGAGCGCTGATGATAGGTGTGCGCCGACAGGCGGACGGCACGCGCCTCGGGGTCGTAGTGGTCGCCGGTTTCCGACTCTCCGACCGTGACGTGGGTGAGGCCGTGCTTGTCGAGCAGCATGCGCGCGAGCATGGCGCCGCTGCCGTAATAGCGGTCGGCGGGCTCGCTGTAGCGCTGAAGCGTGCGCCGCACCCACCACCCCGGCAGCCACACGGCGAGCATCAGGATCGGCACCAGCACGAGCAGGATCGGGGACATGGCGGTCTCGGTGAAGTCGTCAAGCGTGTGACCATGCGGGGCGGCGAGTGTTTCTCGCCTACCAAGCCGGCGCAGGGTCAGATGCGTGACCAGAGCGCCCACCAGCGACCCGGGCAGCATTGAAGGGGTCGAGCCGTTCCAGCCAGCGTGGCCACCCCGGATCAACGCTCAGCGCAGCTTGGTTGGCCTGATTATTGCTTCGTGCCGTCGGCATGGCACCTTGCCGGCAAGCGGTGCACCGCTCAATTCCTTCAGGACACACTATGCGTTCCCTCAACTTCATCGGCGGCGAAAAAGGCGGCGTGGGCAAGTCTGTCGTCGCCCGGGCCCTCGCCCAGTACTACATCGACAAGGGTCGGCCCTTCACCGGCTTCGACACCGACCGCTCGCACACGACCTTCGCCCGTTTCTATGCCGACTATGCGGCGCCAGTGGTGGTGGATCGTTACGAGGGGCTGGACCAGATCGCCTTGCCGTTCGAGGATGCACCAGAAGAGGGCGCCGGGCACAGCGTCATTGTCGATCTTGCAGCACAGACGGCAGCGCCGCTGGCGCGCTGGATCAGGGACTCCGATCTGCTGGGTTTGCTTGACGAACTCGGCGTGCAGGTCAATTTCTGGCACCTGGCCGATGCCGGCAAGGACTCGGTCGCGTTGCTCGGCGACCTGCTCGAGACCTACGGCGAGGGGCCGAACTACGTGGTGGTGAAGAACCATGGTCGCGGCACGGACTTCTCCCAGCTTGAGGCTTCGACCGAGTTGGCGACGGCACAGGCTCTGGGTGCCCGGGTCATCAGCCTGCCTGAGCTGCACGAAGCCAGCATGCGCAAGATCGATCGCCAGGATGCCAGCTTCTGGGCGGCGATCAACCAGCGCGGCGGTGATGATGCGTTGGGCATGCTCGAGCGCCAGCGCGTGAAAAGCTGGCTGAAGACCGTGTATGCGGCCTTCGACGGTCTGGCGGTGTGAGGCGCTTCAAGCGCGGGCAGCGGGCGCGCGCGCTCGGCGTGCAGGCATTCGCGCAGGTGCGCGAGCTCTTCGGCGCGCACACCTGAACGCTGACCGCCGGTCTGCGCCGCGCCGGGCTCATGGCGCGGCTGCGCCGGCCTCCCTTACCAGCCACTCGCGAAAACGGGTGAGAGCGGGGCGCTCGGCCTTGCGCTCGGGGACGATGAGGTAGTAGGCCCGGGTGCTGGGGGCGCTGCGCGGGCAGGGCGTGATCAGCGCGCCCGCGGCCAGCTCCTGCTGGATCAGGAAGGGCGGGATCAGTGCGACGCCCATGCGCTCGATCGCCGCCTGGGCGAGCATCGAGAACAGCTCCAGGCGCATGCCCGCCATGTCTCCGGCTGCATCCACGCCAGCGGCTTCGAACCACTGCCGCCAGGCATAGGGGCGGGTGGACTGCTGCAACAGCGGGAGGCCGGCGATCTCGTCCGCGCGCATCCGTGCGCGCACGCTGGGCAGCGCGGGGCTGCACACCGGCACCGGGTGCTCGTGCATCAGGAAATGCGCCTCGGTCCCCGGCCAGCCGGCGTCGCCGAAGTAGATCGCGGCGTCGAACTCGGTCTGATCGAACAGGAAAGGTCGGGTCTGCGTGCTCATGTTCACCAGCACTTCCGGGTTGTCCGACTGGAAGCTGGCCAGCCTCGGCAACAGCCAGCGCGTCGCGAAGGTCGGCACCACCGCGAGCTCGAGCACGCTGGCCGCGCCGTGGTGCGCCATCAGCGCGAGCGTGTCGCGCTCGATCGCATCGAGCCGCGGGGCGATCTGACGACCGTAGCTCACGCCCGCCTCGGTGAGTTGCACGCCACGCCGCGTGCGGCGAAACAGGGGGACGCCGAGAAAGTCCTCGAGCGTCGCGATCTGCCGGCAGACCGCGCTCTGCGTCAGCGCCAGCTCGTCTGCAGCGCGGGTGAAGCTCTGGTGACGTGCGGCCGCCTCGAAGGCGAGCAAGGCGGCGGTGCTGGGGATCTTCTTGCGCATGAGGGGCGTATCGGAGTTCCAAATACGCACAGGTTACTGCAGAAATATCGGTTGAATCATGCTCTCGGAGTTCATAGGATGCGATTCATCCACGGGGGCTGCCCGTGCAACCGTTCGCGACAGGAGACACGACATGGCTTCGACGAAGGCTCGCTTCAACTGGGAAGACCCGCTGCTGCTCGAGCTGCAGCTCACCGAGACCGAGCGCATGGTGCGCGACGCCGCGCGCGCCTATTGTCAGGACCGCCTGCTGCCGCGCGTGCAGCAGGCCTTCCGCCACGAAAAGACCGACCCGGGCATCTTTCGCGAGATGGGCGAGCTCGGGCTGCTCGGCCCGACCATCCCGGAGCAATACGGCGGTGCGGGCATGAACTACGTCTCATACGGGCTGATCGCGCGCGAGGTCGAGCGGGTCGACTCCGGCTACCGCTCGATGATGAGCGTGCAGAGCTCGCTGGTCATGGTGCCGATCAACGAGTTCGGCACCGAGGCGCAGAAGCAGAAATACCTGCCCAAG
>Ga0209096_1004792_pt1 | contig 10638 bp, 10 predicted proteins | sample AD_UKC034_MetaG_FD_184407 | JGI IMG/M metagenome (GOLD analysis project Ga0209096, IMG submission 184407) | Active sludge microbial communities of municipal wastewater-treating anaerobic digesters from USA - AD_UKC034_MetaG (SPAdes) (version 2) | ecosystem: Engineered > Bioreactor > Anaerobic >...
AGCGGTGCAGCAGGTGATGACGCCGGAGTGGGAGCGGGTGTTTTCGCCACACAGTCACGGGTTTCGACCTGGACGACGGGCACACGATGCGGTCAGGGAGGCACAGGGGTACATTCGGGAGGGGAATAGCTGGGTGGTAGATATCGACCTGGAGAGGTTTTTTCGACCGAGTGAACCACGACAAGCTGATGGCGCGAGTGGCGCGGGTGATGAAAGACCGGCAGGTGCTGGCGCTGATACGGAAGTACTTGGAATCTGGGGTGATGGTGAACGGGGTGGTGTTGGACACGGAGGAAGGGACGCCGCAAGGTGGGCCGTAGTCGCCGTTGCTAGCCAACATCATGCTGGACGACCTGGACAAAGAGTTGGAGAAGCGCGGGCACCGGTTCGTACGCTACGCGGACGACTGCAACATCTATGTGAGAAGCAGACGGGCGGGCGAGCGGGTGATGCGGAGTGTACGGCGGTTTCTGGAAGAGAAGTTGAGCCTGAGAGTCAATGAGGGAAAGAGCGCAGTGGACCGGCCATGGAAGCGGAAGTTACTAGGCTTCAGCTTCTACTGGCGCAAGGGAGAGGCGCATATCCGCATAGCGACACAGGCAATCGGTCGTTTTCGGCAGACGATACGCCAACGGACGAGACGCACGCGGTCCGGGACACTGGAGGCGGTTATCCGGGACGTCAATGAGTACACGATGGGCTGGACTGGCTACTTTCGGTTAGCAGACACGCCGAGTGTGATGGCAGAGTTGGATGGGTGGCTGAGACGGCGGATGAGGCAACTGGTCTGGAAGCGCTGGAAACGAGGCAAGACTCGCTTCCGCGAACTGGTGGCGTTGGGGGTGCCCCGCGAACGGGCTGGTCTGGGAGCAATCGGGATAAGCCCGTGGCGGATGGCGGCCTCACCTGTGGTCAACGAGGGCCTGAGCAATGCCTATTGGCAGCAGCAAGGGCTACGAAGCATCGTCGAACGGTACCGCCAACTGCGTAATACTTGACGAACCGCCGGATGCGGAGCCGCATGTCCGGTGGTGTGAGAGGGGGCGGCTAGCCGCCGCCCCCTACTCGATTCCTGCTGGTGAGCCGTGGAGGAGTCGAACCTCCGACCCGCTGATTAAGAGTCAGCTGCTCTGCCAATTGAGCTAACGGCCCACAGCCTACGCCATTATACCGGCTGCTTGCCCCCCTGTCAAATTGCGCCCGGCGCCTGCCTCCACCGGTGATTCGCCATGTCCCCAGCGCGGTGCTATAATCGGCTCTTCGGGAGACCCTTGTGTTCAAGAGACCACGCTTCTGGATCGGGGTGCTCATCAGCATCCTGGCACTGCTCCTCGCCTTTCGCAAAGTGAACCTGCGCGACATGTGGGCCGAGTGGACCGGTGCCAATCACTGGCTGCTGGTCGCGTCAGTGCCGGTTCTGCTTCTCTTCCTGGTCCTCCGTGCCTATCGCTGGCGCATCCTCTTTCATCCACAGCAGGGCTTGCGCGTCCGCAACCTCTTTGCCGTGATCAACATCGGCTACCTGATCAGCAACATCCTCCCGGCGCGCCTGGGAGATGTGGCGCGTGCCTATCTCATCGGCGATACCGAGCCCGTCAGCCGTGCTGCTGCCTTCTCCACGGTTGTGGCCGAGCGCGTCCTGGATGCGCTCTGTGCAGTGGCGGGCTTCTTTCTCGTGCTGCCCTTTGCGCCGGTGCCCGTCTGGATGATCCGCTCTGGCCTGGTCGTAGGTGTGGTGGCGCTGGTGGCTGTGGTCCTCTTCGTCGTCCTGGTGCGGCGCCGCGACTGGACCCTGCGACTCTTCGAACGCATCCTCGTGGCCTTGCACTGGCCCGATGGCGAGACAGTCGGCCGCTTCTGGGCGCGCGCCGCCGCCCGCACGCACCTGCCTTTCCTCGCGCGGATACCCTGGCTGGACCGGCCGCGGCTGGGCAGCATGGCCGGCTCTCTGATCGATGGGCTGGGCGGCATCACCACGCTGCGGCAGGGCCCGCGCCTGCTCCTCTTCTCTGTCGCTATCTGGACCGTGATCAGCGCCTTCTACTGGATTGTCCTGCTGGCCTTTGATGCTGCACAGCCTCCCGTGGTGGGGCTGGCCGTCTCCTCCGTCACGGCGTTGGGCATGACCGTCCCATCGTCTCCGGGCTTTATCGGCGTCTTTGAAGCACTCACACGCGAGACGCTCGGCCTCTTCGGCGTGGCGCCCGAGCCTGCCCTGGGCTATGCCTTCGCCGCACACCTGATAGTCTACGTGCTGTACACCCTGCTCGGGGTGATCGGCATGCAGCAGCAGAACCTCACCGTCGCGGAACTGCAGCACCGCATCTCGACACCCACCGAGGCGGAGACCCCCACGTGAAAATCCTGCTCGTATTGACCTACTACCACCCGCACGTCAGCGGCCTGACCATCTATGTTCAGCGCCTTGCTACCTCGCTTGCCCGGCGCGGTCACCAGGTGACCGTCCTCACCTCGCGCTACAGTCACTCGCTCCCGCGCCATGAGGAGATCGACGGCGTTCACGTCGTCCGTGCTTCCGTCCTCTTCCGCGTCAGCAAGGGCGTGATCATGCCCTCCTTCCTTTGGCGGGCGTGGCGGCTCATCCGCTCGCATGACGTCGTTTCCGTCCACCTTCCCCAGTTCGAGGCCGGCCTCCTGGCCATGCTGGGACGCCTCGCCCGCAGGCCGGTCGTCCTCACCTACCACTGCGACCTGCAACTGCCCCACGGTTGGTTCAATCGCATCGTCGACCAGGTGGTCTTTGCCAGCAACTACCTGGCTGGCCGGCTGGCCCATGCGGTCGTCTCCTATACCCAGGACTATGCGCTCCATTCCCGTTTCCTGTCGCGCTTCTTGCCCAAAGTGCACGTCATCCCGCCGCCCGTGATCATGCCGCCTCCCACCCCGGCGGCGGTAGACGCCTTCCGCGCGCAGCACGGCCTCGAAGGCCGGCCGGTGGTCGGCATGGCAGCCACCCGGCTGGCCGCCGAGAAGGGTGTCGAGGTGCTGGTCGACGCCATGCCCCGCCTCCTGGAGGCCTTTCCGCGGCTCAAGGTTCTATTTGCCGGGCACTATGACAACGTCGTTGGCGAAGAGGAGATCTACCGCCGTCTCATGCCCCGTATCAGGGAGCTGGGCCCAGAGCACTGGGAGCTTCTGGGGGTCGTGCCCCAGGCGCAGATGCCGGTCTTCCTGGCTGCCTGCGACGTGCTCGCCGTGCCCAGCCTCAACTCAACCGAATCCTTTGGCCTGGTCCAGGTAGAGGCCATGCTGTGTGGAACGCCCTCCATAGCCAGTGACCTGCCCGGCGTCCGCCAGCCGCCGCTCATCACCGGCATGGGCCGCGTCGTGCCCGTCGGGGATGCCGCCGCCCTGGCAGAGGCCATCCTGCGCGTGATCCAGGACCCCGCCTCCTTCCACCGGCCCCGCCCCGAGATCGAGGACGCTTTCAGCCTCGACCAAACCGTCGCTGGCTACGAAAGCCTGTTCGACGTACTGTGCAGGCAGCAAGCCCGCTCCGCGCCCTGAGCACCCCATGCACGCCCAACCGCGTCCTTTGCCCATAGCCTCGGGCCTTCTGCCTTCTGCATTGTGCATTCAGCATTGTGCAGTCAACATTTCGCCTTGAGCCTTCTGCCTTGAGCACCGACTTTCTTTGGCCCCACCTCCAGGACCTGCCCGCCTTCCGCGCCCTCCTGCGCGCGGTCGAGGCCAAGTTCTACCAGGATCTCCTACCCCTGGCCGAGCCGGCCCTCGATGTTGGCTGCGGCGACGGGCACTTTGCCGCTGTCGCCCTGGACGGGAGGAATCATCCGCTGGCTGTCGGGATTGATCCCGATGCGACCAGCCTGCGCGAAGCCCGGGGCCGGCACGCCTACCGGGAGCTGCTCCAGACGCAGGGAAGTGCCCTGCCCTTCCCCGACGGCGCCTTTGCTACCGTGGTCAGCAACTCGGTCCTCGAGCACATACCCGAGGTCGAGCCCGTCCTGTCCGAGGTCTCCCGTGTGCTCCGGCCTGGAGGGCGCTTTGTCTTCTGCGTGCCCAGCCACCACTTCACCCGTCTCCTCTTCTTCACGCAGCTCTTCCGCCAGCTGCGCCTGGAGGCCCTCGCCCGCGCCTACGAGCGCTTCTTCAACCGGATCTCCCGCCACCACCACTGCGATGGTCCCGAGGCGTGGCGAGCCAGGCTCCAGGCCGTGGGCATCGAGGTCACGACTCACTTCTACTATTTCTCCGCCCGCGCCCACCATGCCCTTGACCTGGGACACTATCTCGGCCTCCCGAACCTGATTCACAAGAGACTGCTGGGTCGCTGGGTGCTCTTCCCCTCCCGTCGCAACCCCTTCCTCACCGCCGCTGAGCGCCGGCTGCGTCCTCTCTATGACGAGCCCTTGCCCGACGTGGGCGCATATCTCTTCTTCGTCGCGCGGAAGCGATAACCTGCCGGACTGCTTGGCGGCGCGTCCCGTGCCAGTAGCCCGCCGGGCGACCCCAATGCCCACTCTGGCCCCGGCTGGGGTGAAGGACGGCGCCCATAACGAAGAGATTCCCCGCCGCCGCTCAGCAGCAGGGAATCTCTTCCGGTCGTCCTGGCACTCTCAGTGGTGGGTTACTCGCGCTGCGGCTCCGAGTCTCCGGCCTCATCGGCCGGCTTGACCTCTTCTGTGGCCGCGCCTTCCTCCGCCTCGTACGGCCCGGCCGCGGGCTCGACCTCGTCCTCTGACCCATCCCACAGCGAGACCTCCGCCGCGTCTCCGATGCCCGACTCCTCGATCTCCTCGGCGGCAGCGAGCTCCTCGCCCTCTTCCACCACCCCCTCGTCGATCTGCTCACCCTCGCGGCGGGCGCGCCACCAGAGGATCAGCAGTCCGGCGGCGCTGGCAGCCACCAGCGCCATCTCGATGATCTGCCCCATCCGGAACCGGCCAAAGTACAGCGCCTCATCGCCCCGCACGAACTCGACAAAGAACTGCCCCCCAAAGTAGAGCAGGCAGTACATCAGGAACGCCGCACCCGCGAAGGGCCACCGGCCTCGCAGGAACCAGAAGAGCGCAAAGAGAAGCCCTGCCTGGACGAGTCCGGCAATCTGGGTGGCAAAGCGCACCTGCTCGATGCCGTAGATATCGGGCAGCACCATGGTGCCAAACCCCTCGCCTGTGGCGCCGTAGGCGCAGCCTCCCATCAGGCACGCAGCCCAGCCAAAGACGATGCCGAGTGCCAGGCCCGGCACCAGCACGTCCGCCATCTGCCAGAGCGAGACCCTCTCCTTGCTCCGGCGCTGCGCGAGCCCAAAGATGCACAGCACCACCAGCCCGCCTAGGAAGGCACCGAGGAACGTGAGCCCACCCTTCCATATCTGGAACGCCTGGGTCCAATCCTCGCGAAAGGTGCTCAAGTAGCTGAGAACGTAGCCGGCTCGGCCGCCCAGGATCCCGCCGATCACCGTCCACAGCCCCAGGTCCAGTGCCAGGTCAGGCTTGCTCAGCCACCGCTTCCCCTCAAAGTAGGTGAGCACCAGCCCCAGGATGAGCCCCAGGTCCAGCAGCACCGTGTAGGTAGGAATCCCCACCTTTCCGATCGTGAACAACGTAGGATGCATGATGCCTCTTCTCAGATCTTCGTAGTGCGCGCTTCAGCGCGCCTCTTCTTCGTGTACTCTTACGATCGTTACTGGAGCCCTTGCACGATCCGTACGTAGCGATCGGCCAGCTCAGCCGCCGCTTCGTCCGTGCGCGCCTCAGCATAGACATGGAACTGAGGATAGTCCGGGTCTGGCAGCACCAGCACCCACTCCCCTTCGCTCAGGACGATCTTGACGCCGTCGATCAGCTCGGCTCGCAGCTCCTTGTACTGCTGGTTCAGCAGCCGCATGACTTTGCCCTTCTCTTCCCAGGGGCACGGTACCACCCGCCGAGCGACATGGAAGGGCGGCAGACCGGCCACCACCTCGGCCAGTGTCCTCCGCTGGGAACCCAGGCATTCCAGCAGCTTGGCCGTCGCCATCAGCCCGTCGATCAAGGGCTGGAATCCCGGGATGACAAAGTTGCCCATGCCGTCCGCCCCGAGGATGACGTCCTTCTGTGCGGAGAGTGTCATCAGGTCGTGCGGCTCCATCTTGCAGCGCTCCACCTGCCCGCCGTGCCTGGCGGCGATCTGGTCAAAGACGTTCGGCATGCTCACCGGCACGACAATCGTCTTCCCAGGGTGGCAGCCCAGCATCAGCTCTGCCATCGCCGCGGCAGCCGTCGTCTCGGGGATGGGCTGGCCATTCTGGTCGACCAGAAAGACCTTCTCGCCGCCCACATCCAACCGCACCCCCAGGTGCACATCCAGCACCCCCGTGATCAACGACAGCTCCTTGAGTGCCTTTTCGAACTCCAAGGGCGTGATCGACATCTTGTCGCCGTCTACCTGAGCGTTCAGGGGGATTACCTCCACCCCCAGTTTGTCCAAGATCGGCGAGAGCACTTCCGATGTCGGGGCGTAGGCGTGGTCGACCACGATCCGAAACTTGGCCTGTCGAACTGCCTCGACATCCACTGCCTCCAAAAAGCCCTTGGTGTAGGTTTCCACAACCTGTGGTGCATAGTCGATGGTCCCGATGTCGTCCAGGTAGGCACGCCGAAAGTCCTCCCGGAAGAACACCCGCTCGATCGAGCGCTCCGTGCTCTTGCTCACGTTGCGCCCCTGCTTGTCGAAGAAGCGAATGTCGATCACCCGTTGGTCAAAGGGCGAGATCCGGACGTGGACGCCCCCCGCCGCCCCTGTCACGCGGGTGTAGTAGCGCGCCACCGGGATCGGCATGGACCGCAGGTCCTCGGCGTGGACCCCGGCCGACGGCAACCCCGAGATCAGGGCACGCTTCATCATGCGCGGGCTGCGGTTCGGGTCGCGGTTGATCGTGACCGTGCTTCCCCTGGGCAGGCTTGCCCCGTAGGCCGCCCCCAGCTTGGCAGCAAACTCCGGGGTCAGGTCCACATTGACGACACCCGTCACCCCAAAACGGCCAAAGAGCACCCGGCGGCCCCGTGCGCCCCAGATCAGGCTCGTCTTCACGATGGCGCCGGCCTCGATCTCCTTGTCGGGCCACACCTTCACGCCGGAATGGATGACCGCGCCCTCGCCGACGATGCAGTTGTCGCCCAGCACCACCCCCTCAAAGAGCACCGCCTTGCTCTTCACCGAGCACTGCCGGCCGACGATCGCCCCCCGCACCTCCGCCCCTTCCCCGATGTAGGTATTCCGCCAGACGATGCTGCGCTCCACGTGTGCCCGGTTGTCTACGACGGCGTTGTCGCGCACCACAGTCGGGCCATGGATCACCACGCCGCCCTTGATCTTGACGTCATCCCCCAGGAAAATCGGGCCGTAGAGCTGCGCGTCGGGGGCAATCTCCACATTCTCGCCCACCCAGACCTCGCCGCCGATGTGCTGGCTGATCTCTTCCGAATAGACCGCGTGGCGCAGCATATCGGCCGTCGCCCGCATATACTCCCCGATATCCCCCACGTCCGTCCAGTAGCCACCCGCCACATAACCGTACAGCGGACGTCCCGCCTCCAGCAGCTTCGGAAAGACGTCCTTGCTCCAGTCCGTCGGGACGCCCGGCTCGATGAGGTCGAGTACCGCCGGGTCGATTACATAGATGCCCGTGTTCACCGTGTCCGAGATCACCTCGCCCCACGACGGCTTCTCCAGGAACTGCGTGATCTTGCCTTGCTGATCCGTGATAATGACGCCATACTCCAGGGGGTTCGGCACGTGGTAGAGCGTCAACGTTGCTTCTGAGCCGCGCGACTGGTGGAACTCGATCACATTGCGCAGGTTGATGTCCGTCACGGCGTCGCCGCTGATGATCAGGAACGGCTCGTCCAGGTACTCCTGGGCGTTCTTGACGCTGCCTGCAGTACCGAGGGGGGTCTCCTCGACGGCGTAATAGATCTTCATGCCGAACTGGTGGCCGTCGCCGAAAAAGCTCTGGATCGCCTCCGGCATGAACTGCAGCGTCATCACCACCTCGGTGATGCCGTTGCGCTTCAACAGGTCCAGGATGTGCCCGACGACTGGCTTGGAAACCATGGGGACCATCGGCTTGGGCCGGCCGATGGTCAGGGGCCGCAGCCGCGAGCCTTCACCGCCTGCCATCACGACCGCTTTCATGGGCGCGCTCCTTGTTGCGGGTTTACGCGCCATTATACCCGAAACGCGCGCTACGGCAAAGAATCCTCTCCTCCCTGCGGTCCCCGTTTGCGGTAGGCGCCTAAGCGCGTCGTCCCCGGCAGGTCCCCGCTCTCCCCCCTGCCTCTCAGGTGCTCACTGCTCCCGGCCGGTCTCCCGACCGGACGGTGCCGGACTGTTGGTGCGGCGCACCTCAAGGGTGCGCTGCACCTGTCGCTCACCGCTCCGGCCGGTCTCCTGCACGGCCGCCGCCCGACCCTGTTCCCGGCCGGTCTCCCGACCGGACGGTGCCGCGCCGTTGGTGCGGTGCACCTCAAGGGTGCGCTGCACCTGGCGCTCACTGCTCCAGCCAGTCTCCTGACCGGCCGCGGTCCGACTCTGTTTCCGGCCGGTCTCCCGACCGGACGGTGCCGCGCCGTTGGTGCGGTGCACCCCAAGGGTGCGCTGCACCTGGCGCTCACTGCTCCAGCCAGTCTCCTGACCGGCCGCCGCCCGACCCTGTTTCCGGCCGGTCTCCCGACCGGACGGTGCCGCGCCGTTGGTGCGGTGCACCTCAAGGGTGCGCTGCACCTGGCGCTCACTGCTCCAGCCAGTCTCCTGACCGGCCGCGGTCCGACGCAGTTTCCGGCCGGCCTCCTGACCGGCCGCCACCCTACCTAGATCGCACTACCCCTGCGCCTCTCTCGCGCCCCGCCGTGCCTGCTGCGGGCAAGACCATCCCGCCTCCCACCCAAGCATCGCCTTCTTGCGCGCTGTCCCCCACCGGTAGCGGTGCGCCTCCCCCGCGCTCGTGATTACCCGGTGGCACGGGATCAGGTACGCCACCGGGTTCTCCGCTACCGCGCGGCCCACCGCCCGGCTCGCCTTCGGCATCCCAATGTACGCTGCCACATCCTGGTAGCTCACCATCGCTCCCGGTGGGATCGCTAGTAGTGCCTGCCAAACTCTCACCTGGAAATTCGTCCCCTTCAGCAGTAGGTGAAACGGCCGGTCCGCCTCGCCCGCGGTCGAAAAGATCCGATCCACCAGCGGCGCGGTCGTTTCTTCCCCCGTCGCCAGCGCCGCCTTCGGCCACCGGCCCTGCAGCACCGCCAGCGCCTCGCTTCCATCCTCGTCCTGCACGAAATTCAACGCGCACAAGCCCCGCGCCGTCGCCGCCGCCAGGCACTGGCCAAAAGGTGTCGCGTGGAACCCGTAGGCGATCCGCAGCCCCGCCCCCAGCCGGCGGTACTCGCCTGGCGTCATCGCCTCCATCGTCACGAACAGGTCGTGCAGTCGGCCCGCGCTCGACAGCCCCGCGCCCATCGTCGCCCCCAGCACGCTTTCCGACTCGCGCAGCCGTGTCTTCGCATACTCCACCGTCAGATAGTGGAGGAACTGCGTCGGGCTGATCCCTGCCCAGCGCCTGAAGAGCCGCTGGAAATGGTACTTGCTCAGGTGCACACTCGCCGCGATTTCCTCCAGCCCCGGCTGCTCCCGGAACCGCCGCTCCACAAAGCGGATCGCCTGCTCCACGATCCGGTAGTCCTCTGCCTGTTGCTGTATTCTCTCTTCCATCATATCCGCATTATACCAACTCTGGCACCGTGCGTCCACCCGATTCTTGCTCTCTTCCCTCTCCCCGGAGGCGAGAGCGGCGGTAGGCCGGGTTTCCATACCCGGCCCCAGCTCCCTCTCCCCGGAGGCGAGAGCGGCGGTAGGCCGGGTTTCCATACCCGGCCCCAGCTCCCTCTCCCCGGAGGCGAGAGCGGCGGTAGGCCGGGTTTCCATACCCGGCCCCAGCTCCCTCTCCCCGGAGGCGAGAGCGGCGGTAGGCCGGGTTTCCATACCCGGCCCCAGCTCCCTCTCCCCGGAGGCGAGAGCGGCGGTAGGCCGGGTTTCCATACCCGGCTCCAGCTCCCTCTCCCCGGAGGCGAGAGCGGTGGTAGGCCGGGTTTCCATACCCGGCCCCAGCTCCCTCTCCCCGGAGGCGAGAGCGGCGGTAGGCCGGGTCTCCATACCCGGCCCCAGCTCCCTCTCCCCGGAGGCGAGAGTGGCGGTAGGCCGGGTTTCCATACCCGGCCCCAGCTCCCTCTCCCCGGAGGCGAGAGTGGCGGTAGGCCGGGTTTCCATACCCGGCCCCAGCTCCCTCTCCCCGATGGGGAGAGGGTTGGGGTGAGGGGGTGATCTCAAGTATACTCTCCCCATCTTATTCCCGGAGGAGCACCATGGACGCCTGGGACGCCAACGCCGCCGAGAGACTTGCGGGCCTCGTCCGATTTCCCACCGTCGCGCAGGAGTCCAAGTTCGCCGGCGCCTGTCCCGGCTGGGCGCCAAGCCGCTTCGAGACCTTCTGTCAATTTGCGCCCGATCATGGGCCAGTGATGTGCGGCCATAGTGGTCCACTTGGACAGACGGCACAGGCGAAACTCCTCGTGAAAAATGGATGACGACAGGCATCGGTCAGGACGGATCGGAAAG
>Ga0209096_1004793_pt1 | contig 10634 bp, 9 predicted proteins | sample AD_UKC034_MetaG_FD_184407 | JGI IMG/M metagenome (GOLD analysis project Ga0209096, IMG submission 184407) | Active sludge microbial communities of municipal wastewater-treating anaerobic digesters from USA - AD_UKC034_MetaG (SPAdes) (version 2) | ecosystem: Engineered > Bioreactor > Anaerobic >...
TCCTGGTCTGCGCCGCCGGAAGCCCCGCGACGGTGCTCGAGGACATCGTCAAGGACGTGGCCATTTTCAAGGCCCACGCCGCCTCCGTCGTCGTCATCGCCGACGATTGGCAGGCGGCGGAATTCCGGCCCGTGTCCGACAGTGTCATCCCCGTTCCCGCCGCCTCCTTCCCCCTGTCGGTGATCCTCAATACCCTGGCGGGCCATCTTTGGGGATATTATGCCGCCTGCAGCATCCACGAGGGATCAGCCTTCTTTCACGACCTTCGCAAGAAACTTTCCGAGAAGTCCCTGGAACTGGACGCCCGGAACTGCACGATCTACGAAAAGATCGCCGACTCGGCCATGAAGGGGCTTGTGGAAAAGTACGGCCGGGATTTCTTCGGTTTCGTCGACCGGGGGTATTTCTCGTCACTGGACGTGGAAACGGTGACGAGCCTGAGCCTTCTCTTCAAGTATGCCTCGGGCAAACTTCCCCTGGAAGATTTCTGGACCGAATTCCGGGAAAAAAGGGTGTCCCCCTCGCCCTTCGACATGATGGACATCTACATCGGGAAAGCCATCGATGAACTCGCCCGGCCGGTGGACGCCATCCGGCACCAGGCCAAGACGGTGACTGTCGGGACCAGTCGAAGACCGGCCATTCCCCAGGGAATGCTCTTCGATCTCCTCAAGGAGCTCGGTTTTACCGTGGAAAGCCTGAGCCTCCGGAACGGCATCGCCATCAGGCGGATCCAGAAGGCCCTGCGGGAAATCCGGGGGCACACCCTGTACGGGCTCCATGGTCTCAACGGCGGCGGAAAACCCTGGGAGGGGACGACCCTGTCCGTGGAGGCGAAAGGGGGGATCGCCAGGACCATGACCTCCCGGGTGGAAAAAACGGGCGCCCTCATGGGAACGAAGCGAATTATCGCCTACGGGGGTGAAATTTACGCAGGTATTGGAAAAACGGACGGCGCTCCCGTGGTCATTCTGCCCCTCCTGGGGGAGGGGGCCGTTATCAGCCATCTCCTCCTCGTTCACGTCATGTTCCGGGAAGATCTGACCGTGTCCGAGAAAAGGGACGTTCTCGGCGAGAAGTACTCCCGCATCCGGGAACTCACCCAGGAATACAACCTGCCCTGGGACGACGGTTATCTCGAAAAATATGACATGGCCTGGCTCCTTGGAGAGGGCCTGGATGTTATTGTGGCTTCCATAAGGGCTTCCCTGTGACCAGTTGACCATGATCGCCATCATCGACTACGAGGCGGGAAACCTCCGGTCCGTGGAGCGGGCGCTCCGCCATATCGGAAAGGCCTGCCTGGTGACGAAAGCGCCCGGGGAGATTTTAAGGGCCCGGCGGGTTATCTTCCCCGGTGTCGGCGCCGCGGGAAGGGCCATGGAAGTCATCCGGGCGCGGGGACTCGACAGCGTCATCGCCGCCGTGGCGGCCCGGAAAACCCCGCTCCTCGGGATCTGCCTGGGGGCGCAGATCATCCTTTCGGAAAGCGAGGAAAACAGCACCCAGTGTCTCGGGATCCTGGAAGGGCGGGCCCTTCGTTTTCCTCAAACGGGCCTGAAAATTCCACACATGGGATGGAACGACACCACCCGTCACCGGGAGCACCCCCTTTTCGAGGGGATTGACGGGAAGGCCCATTTCTATTTCGTTCACTCCTATTATCCCGCCCCTCACCGGTCCGAAGACGTGCTGGCCCACACCGACTACGGTGTGGCTTTTCCTTCCGTCATCGGCCGCGGCAACGTGGCGGCCGTCCAGTTTCACCCGGAGAAAAGCGGGCGGCAGGGGCTGAGGCTCCTCGAAAATTTCTGTTCATGGAACGGCGAGGCTTGAGGATGCTGAGCAAAAGAATCATCATATGCCTGGATGTCCGGGCGGGCAAGACGACGAAAGGCATCCGTTTCGCCGGGAACGAAGATATCGGCGACCCCGTGGAAATGGCCCGGGAATATTACGAACAGGGCGTCGATGAACTCGTGTTTTACGACATTACCGCCTCTTCCGATGCCAGGGACATCATGATCGATGTCGTCCGCGCCGTGGCAAGGAACATCTTCATCCCCTTTTCCGTGGGCGGGGGCATCCGCACGCTCGAGGACATGTACCGCGTTCTCGACGCCGGGGCGGAAAAGATCAGCATAAACTCCGCCGCCGTCCTCGACCCGGGGCTTATCGGCCGGGGGGCCAGGCATTTCGGAAGCCAGTGCATCGTCCTGGGGATGGATGTCCTCAAGGTGGAGAAAACCGCCAGGATTCCCTCGGGGTACGAAATCTACATCAACGGGGGGAGACAGCCCATGAACCTGGACGCCCTCGAATGGGCGAAAAGGGGGGAAGCTGCCGGGGCCGGGGAAATCTGCCTGAATTCCATCGACGCAGACGGAACGGTGGAAGGGTATGAACTGGAACTGACGGCCCTCATCTCCCGAAACGTGGGGATACCGGTCATTGCCTCGGGGGGGGCGGGAAGCCCGGAACACCTCAGCGATGTTTTCAAGATCGGCGGCGCCGACGCCGCTCTGGTCGCCTCCATGGTCCATTACCGATGGCATACCGTGGCCGACATCAAGAAACATCTCGCCCTGGAAGGGATTCCCGTCCGGGAAATCTTTTAAAGAATAAGGGGCAGGGAATTAGGGGTTGACAAAAAGAATGCCAGCTGTTTAGTATTAAACCCAAGATTTGACCGCCTTCCGAGGCCTGACTCCGGACTGTCGCTTCATCGACGGGGGCATGATGCTTCGCTGGCGGGTTTCAGTTTATTTCCAGAAATCACGAATGGGAGGACTAAGAGGAAATGAGAAAGGCCCTTCTGTATGCGATGGTGTTCTCCCTTTCTCTTCTGCTCGGCTGCGCGGGCATGCCGGGGACGGGAGGAGGGGGAGGTAAGGCGGAAGACAAGGGACTAGATAACCTCCCGCCTTACACAGGTCCGAAAATCGGCGTTGCCGTCATGGATTTCGAAACCAAGGTTCCCGGTCACGGCTGGCGGGTCGGCTACGGGGCATCGGACATGCTCACCACCGCTCTGGTGAAGTGCAAAAAATTCCGGGTTTATGAACGGGACAAGCTGGCGTCGATCATGAAGGAGCAGGGTCTTCAGCTGAGCGGTGCCGTCGACGGGGCCACGGCCGTTCGCGTGGGAAAGCTGATTGGTGTGAAGTACATCGTCACCGGTGCCGTGACGGAATACGGAACATCGAAATCGGGCTTCAACCTTCCCGGGTACTTCGCCATGGGGAAAACGGGATACGCGGCCGCGGTGGACATCCGGATCGTCAGCGTGGAAACCGGTGAAATCATCTTTGCCGATACCGGTTCGGGGGCTCTGGAAAGCCAGAGCATGGCTGTTTTAGGCATCGGCGGCGGCGAGTCCTTCGATCAGAAGAAGGCCAGCCAGGCCATGCGAATCGCCATCGACGACCTGGCCAGAAAAATGTACTTTGAGTTGAAGTAAGCGCATTTCGCCGGGGGCGGGTTCGTGATCCCGCCCCCTCCTCTTATTCCCGAACGTTAAAAAGGCACCAAAGGAGGATGCATGACCGTCCAGGGTGAATCTTTGCCGAAAAATCAAGTCCTGCACAAAACCCCCCTTTTCGATCGACACACGGCCCTCGGTGCCCGGATGATGGAATTCGGGGGCTGGTCCATGCCCCTTCAGTACAGCGGTATCGTGGAAGAGCATCGGGCGGCCCGGGAAGCAGCGGCTTTGTTCGACACCTGCCACATGGGGGAGGTGGATGTGGAAGGTCCCGAGGCCCTTTCTCTCCTGGAGAAGACCACCATCAGGCCCATCGAAAACCTTCTCACCGGTCGAATGAGACTGACGGTGATTACCAACGACAGGGGCGGCATCATCGACGACCTGACCGTCTATCGCCTGGCCCATGACCGGTTCCGTCTCGTCTTCAACGCGTCGAACCGGGAAAAGGCCGTGGACTGGCTCAACGCGGTCCGGGAGCGGGTGGGATTGAACGGTGCCGCCGTCACCGACAGGACCATGGAAACGGGCAAGATCGACCTCCAGGGACCCCGGTCCCGGGAAATTCTCCGGCCCATCGCCGGGGACGGTCCCGGTGCCCTTCGATACTACCATTTTCTGGAGACGGACATCGAGGGGGTCCCCGTCCTGATTTCCCGAAGCGGTTACACGGGGGAAGACGGTTTTGAAATTTACGTGCCCTGGGAAAAGACATCCTTTTTCTGGGACCTGATTCTCCGGGAAGGGAAGAAGGCCGGTATCCTGCCGGCCGGTCTCGGGGCCCGGGACACGCTGCGCGTGGAAGCCGGGATGATGCTTTACGGCCACGAACTGTCGGAGGACGTGACGCCTCTCGAGGTTGTGTACGACAAGCTCGTGAATCTTTCTGGAGATTTCACGGGGGTCCAGGTTCTCCGGAAGGAAGAGGAAGAGGGCTCGAAAAGGAAACTGGTGGGCTTGGAGATGACGGGCAGGGGGATTCCCCGGGAGGGTTACCCTGTTCTCGCCGGGGGGCGGCAGGTGGGCGTGGTGACCTCGGGCACCTACGGCATCACGGTGCAGAAATCCATCGGGATGTCCTTCGTCACCCCCGAATATGCCCAGGTCGGTGAAACGCTGGCTGTCCAGATCCGAGGGAAAGAGGTGCCCGCCCGGGTGGTGGAACTTCCTTTCTATCGTCGAAAAAGATGATCCTTTGACACGTTGGCCGGCAAGCCGGCCCCCCAGGGTCGTTTGTTTTCTCACGCAAGGAGGCGCACATGGCACAACCAAATCCGGAAGATCGAAAGTATTCCAGGGAACATGAGTGGGCTAAAGACAGGGGTGACGGGACCGTCACCGTGGGTATCACCGACTTCGCCCAGGAAATGCTGACCGACATCGTGTTCGTGGAACTGCCCGCATTGGGGCGGAAGGTAAAACGGGAAGAACCCTTCGCCGTGGTTGAATCGGTGAAGTCCGTGTCGGACATTTTCGCTCCCGTCAGCGGTGAGGTCATCGCCGTGAACGACGCACTGGAAGAGAAGCCGGAACTCATCAACCAGGACGCCTTCAACGAAGGCTGGATCGCCGTGATCAGGATGGACGACCCGGGTGAGCTGGAACTGCTCATGACCGCCGGCGACTACCAGGCCCTCATCGAGGCGGAAGATCACTGAACCGTGATCGGGAGGATCTTTCAATGGATTACATTCCCCACACCCCGGAAGACGAGAGGGCCATGCTCGAAATTCTCGGTCTTTCGTCCCTGGAACAGCTTTTCCGGGACATCCCGGATCCATACGCGCTTAAAAGACTCCTCGACCTTCCTCCGCCACTGACGGAATGGGAAACGGCGACGGCGATGAAAGCCCTGGCGGAAGAAAACCGGATCCCCGCCATGACGCTCATGGGAGCCGGGGCTTACGATCATTACATCCCGGCAGTCGTCCAGCACATCCTCTCCCGGTCCGAGTTCTACACCGCTTACACGCCTTACCAGGCCGAAATCAGCCAGGGCATTCTTCAGGCCATATACGAGTACCAGAGCATGATATCCGGACTCACAGGTATGGCCGTCGCCAACGCCTCCATGTACGACGGGGCATCGTCCATGGCGGAGGCGGCCGTCCTGGCCGCCCGGTCCCTGGGCAGAGGAAAAATCGCCGTGGCAAGAACCGTCCACCCTGAATATCGAAGGGTTATCGGTACCTACGGCTGGGCGAACGGCTTGGAAATCATGGAGATTCCATACATGGAAAACGGGTGGGTCGACGGGGACGCGCTGGAGGCGAGGCTTGACGGAGACACGGCGGCCGTTCTCGTCCAGAGCCCGAATTTTTTCGGTGTGGTGGAGGATATCGCCCCGCTGGCCGACCGGGTTCACCGGCAGGGGGCCCTCCTGATCACCGGATTCAGTGACGCCACGTCCCTGGGGCTCCTGGCCCCGCCGGGCGATCGGGGCGCCGACATAGTGGCCGGAGAAGGCCAGGCTTTCGGGAACCCCCTCAATTTCGGCGGGCCCTATCTCGGGATTCTGGCGGCGAAGGCGCCTTTCCTGCGGAAAATTCCCGGGCGGATCGCCGGGGCCACCGTTGACCGGGACGGGAGAAGGGGGTTCGTTCTCACGCTTCAGACGCGGGAGCAGCACATCCGCCGGGAAAGGGCCACGTCGAACATCTGTTCCAACGAGTCTCTCTGCGCCCTGGCCGCCGCCGTGTATCTGGCCGCCGCGGGCCCGAACCTCCGGGAACTGGCGGTGCTTAACGTCCGGAAAGCGTCCTATTTCCGGGCCCGGCTGCTGGAGAAAGACGGGCTCGAGAACATCTTTTCGGGACCCGTTTACAACGAGTTCGCCCTCCGGTGTTCCGATCCGCGGGCGATCAACGAAGCACTGGAAAGCGAGGGGATTGTCGGCGGCTTTCTCCTGGAAAGGGATTATCCCGAGCTTGCGGGGGGGCTTCTCCTGTGTGCCACGGAGACCCTGACGAAAAAAGACATGGACCGTGCCGTTTCCGTCATCCACCGGGCGGCGAGATAAGGAGGGACGACGTGGAACTTCTCTTTGAAAAAAGCCGCCCCGGACGCCGGGCATTCCAGATACCGCCCTGCGATGTCCCTGAACCCGCCCTGGCGGAGCTGATTCCCCCGGATCTTCTCCGGGAAGACACGGAACTTCCGGAACTCTCGGAAATCGATGTGGTTCGCCACTACACCCATCTCTCCCGGCGGAACTTTGGTGTCGACCTCGGATTTTATCCCCTCGGGTCTTGCACCATGAAGTACAACCCCAAGATCCACGAGGACATGGCCGCCCTGCCGGGCTTCACGGCCGTTCACCCGGGAGCCCCCCCGTCGTTTGCCCAGGGGAACCTGCGGCTGCTTCACGAACTGGAGCTGTCTCTCTGCGAGGTGTTCGGCATGGCCGCCTTCTCCCTCCAGCCCGCCGCGGGGGCCCACGGCGAACTGACCGGCGTCATGATGATCCGGAAGTATTTCGAGAAAAAAGGGGAAAAGAGAACACGGATCCTCATCCCCGACAGCGCCCACGGCACCAACCCCGCTTCGGGGGCCCTGTGCGGTTTTCAAGTGGTCACCGTCCCGTCGGACAGGGACGGGAACGTGGATCTCGAGAGGCTCGAGGCCCTTCTGGGAGGGGACGTGGCCGGGCTCATGCTCACCAACCCCAACACCCTGGGGCTTTTCGAGCGGAACGTGGTGGAAGTGGCGGAGCGGGTCCACCGCTGCGGCGCCCTCCTTTACGGGGATGGGGCCAACGCCAACGCCTTCCTGGGTAAAGTGAGGCCCGGTGACCTGGGCTTTGACGTGATTCAGCTCAATCTGCACAAGACCTTTTCAACGCCCCACGGCGCGGGGGGACCGGGAAGCGGTCCCGTCGGGGTAGGAGAGGCTCTTGTCCCGTTCCTGCCCGTTCCGCGGGTTACCGGGAAGGATGGGCACTTCCGTTTTTCCGAGGACTTCCCCGATTCCATCGGCCGGGTCCGGGCCTTCTGCGGGAATTTCAACGTCATGGTAAAGGCTTACGCCTACATCCGGAGCCTCGGCGCCGCCGGACTTCGGCGGACCAGTGAAATCGCCGTTCTGAACGCCAATTATATCAAGGAAAGACTGAAACCTCACTTCGATCTGCCTTTCGACCGGGTGTGCATGCACGAGTGCGTTTTTTCCGGCCGGCGGCAGGTCCGGGAAGGGGACGTCCACACGACGGACATGGCCAAGCGTCTCATGGATTTCGGTTTTCACCCCCCCACGGTCTATTTCCCTCTCATTGTGCCCGAGGCGATGATGATCGAACCAACGGAAACGGAAAGCAAGGAGACCCTCGACGCCTTCTGTGATGCCATGATCGCCATCGCCCGGGAGGCCCGGGAAGACCCGGGGCAGATCAAATCGGCTCCCCACGGGACGGCCGTCGGGCGTCTCGACGAGGTGCGGGCCGCCCGTCAGCCCGATGTGGCGTGGCGCCGTCGGAAGGAAACATGACCCGGTCCCCCATGCGGAAGCCTTCGTGGCTGAAGGTGCGGCTGCCCCGTGAGGAAACATACCGGGATGTTCGAAGGCTCCTCAGGACGGCCGGCCTCTCCACGGTCTGCGAAGAAGCCCTCTGCCCCAACCGGGCGGAGTGTTTCCAGTCGGGGACAGCCACGTTCCTTCTCCTGGGGGACGTCTGCTCCCGGAACTGCCGTTACTGCAACGTCAAGCACGGCGATCCCCCCCCGCCGGAAGAGACGGAACCGGAGCGGGTCGCGGAGGCGGCCCGGAAACTCGGGCTGCGCTACGTGGTTGTCACCTCGGTGACCCGGGATGACCTGGAAGACGGCGGCGCCGCTCATTTCGCCCGGACGATTGCGTCCCTTCGCCGGCAGGATCCCGCCCGGCCCGTGGAGGTCCTCATTCCTGATTTTCAGGGAAGCCCCCGGGCCATGGAAACTGTCGCCCGGGCGTTTCCCGACGTGGTGAACCACAATCTCGAGGTTGTCCAATCCCTTTTTCCCTCGGTGCGCCCGGGAGGCGATTACCGGAGATCGCTGGATCTTCTTGAAACCATGAAAAAAAAATACGGACTCGTGACGAAATCGGGAATCATGGTCGGCCTGGGAGAGCGGGAGGAAGAACTGGAGGCTCTCTTCGACGATCTCGCCGCGGCGGGATGCGACAGGCTCACTATCGGCCAGTACCAGCAGCCTTCCCGGAAACACTGGCCGGTCCGGAAATACTACCATCCCGACGCGTTTGCCCGCCTCGGGGACCGGGCCCTCGAGAAAGGACTCCGTCACGTGCAGGCCGGTCCCCTGGTGCGGAGTTCCTACCGGGCCGCCGACATGGCCGGGGATGCGGGGAAGGGCCCATGAAAAAGACAGACCTCCTGGTCATCGGTTCCGGTCCCGGCGGTTTCGCCGCCGCCGTCGAGGCGGCCCGGCGGGGCGCGTCGGTGACTCTCGCCGAAAAGTCGGGGTGGGGGGGAACATGCACCCATTGGGGATGCATTCCCACGAAGGCGCTGCTTGCCGGAAGCAAACGGTATGACGAAACAAAAAAAATCGGCCGTCTGGGGATTTCTTTCGGGGAGGTCGGATTCGATTTTCCTGCCCTGCGGAAACACATGGAGCAGATGGTCCGGGTTTCCGCCCTGGGTACGAAAAAAAGCCTCACCGAAGCCGGTGTCGACGTCCTGGAGGGAGAGGCGATTCTGAAATCGCCGCGGGAAGCGGCCATCGAACGGCCCGGTGCCGGGACGGAGACCGTATCGTGCGGACGGATCGTCATTGCCTGGGGCTCCCGGTCGACCCGGCCGGCCGGCTGGAACCTCTCGGACCGCGTGGTCACGTCAACGGGCTTCCTGGCGCGGAAGGAACTTCCGGAAAAAGCCATAGTCGTGGGCGGCGGTGCCATCGGGCTGGAGTTCGCCACGTTTCTGGCCGAACTGGGAAAGACCGTCACGGTGGTGGAACTTCTGGACCAGATCCTGCCCGGGGAGGACACCGACGCCGCCCGTTTCCTGGAAGGGGAACTGAAGAAGAAAGGAGTCCGTTTTCACACGTCCGCCCGCGTGGACAGGATTGAAGAAATGCCCGCGGGGGTTCGGTTGACGGCGACAATGGCAACCGGACAGGTCATCCTGGAAGGCGACCTGGTTCTTCTGGCCACCGGTCGCGGCCCAAATCTTCGAAAGGCTGAACTGGACAGGCTTTCCATCGCCCATGATGACGGGGGGATCCACATCGACAAAAAATTCGAAACCTCCGTTCCTGGTATCCATGCCATCGGGGACATCACCGGGGGGCTTCTCCTGGCCCACCGGGCCATGGCCCAGGGGCGGGCCCTGGCGGCGGCGCTCTTCGGCGAGGGCTTCCCGCCCCATCGTGACGGGGATATGCCCGTCGTGGTTTACACCCACCCGGGCTTCGGCAGGGTGGGGATCACCGAGGGGGAAGCCCGGCGGCGGGGCCTGTCCCTTTCCGTTCAAAGGGTCGAATACGGGGCAAACCTGACCGCCCGGACGGAACTTCTCGGACCGGGGTTCGTCAAGACCCTGTTTCACGAGGAGCGCCTGGCCGGGGTGACAGTGGTCGGGGCGCAGGCGGCGGAGCTGATTGGGGCGATCTCGCTTCCCGTCACGAAAAGGATGGCAAAAAAAGACCTGGGCACCTGGGTCCTGCCCCATCCCACCCTGGGCGAGATTCTCTCCGATTTTTACCGATAAGAAGAGTTCCTCTTCAAGAGTTTCTTCTCACCGAAAGGAACACAGTCATGAGCAAACGAAAAGGGACTTCTCCCCGTGGATCCCGAGATAGAAAGCCCGTTCGGGAAAGCGGTTCCCTGCCTGCCGGTTTCGACGGGAAGCATAGCGAAACGCTGAAACAGTTGAACCGGATCGCCGAGAATGTGCCGGGGATCCTCTACCAGTTTCTCAGGAAAAAAGACGGGTCCTACGGGTGTCCTTTTGTCAGTGACAGCGTCCGGGCCATGGGGCTGGATCCCCGGGAGGTCATGGATGAAACCGGCCGGATTTTCGACCTGGTCCATCCGGAGGATCTGCCCGGAATGTATTCCAGCATAGAGGAGTCCGCCCGCGGCTTTTCGGACTGGCGCTGGGAAGGCAAGCTTGTCATTGGTGGAAAAACGGCCTGGTACAGGGGGGCCTCCCGGC
>Ga0209096_1004795_pt1 | contig 10632 bp, 7 predicted proteins | sample AD_UKC034_MetaG_FD_184407 | JGI IMG/M metagenome (GOLD analysis project Ga0209096, IMG submission 184407) | Active sludge microbial communities of municipal wastewater-treating anaerobic digesters from USA - AD_UKC034_MetaG (SPAdes) (version 2) | ecosystem: Engineered > Bioreactor > Anaerobic >...
CTCTATCGGAGAACAACTTGGAGCCTCAATGACCCTGGGTGCCGGCCAGTTTTGCACCAAACCTGGCCTCTTCCTTGTACAGGACCATCCCCAATTTGAATCTTTTATCCAGGGTCTGGAACAAAAAATCCTTGCCGCCACCGCCACACCAATGCTCAATGCACGGATACACAGCAATTTTTTAAAATCGATTTCCGCTTTTTCCTCCGAGCTTTCCCTGTTAAACCTGAATAAAGCAGAAGGCCCCTTGGTCAGTCCTGCCATCGCTATGGTGAGTGGACAGGAGTTTATAGACCATCCCAAGTGGCATCATGAAGTTTTCGGTCCTTTCGCGATAGTGATCAAATGCAACGGTCCGGAACAGATGATCACCATCCTGGAAATGCTGGGGGGACAACTGACCGCCACGATCTGGAGCGAATCCGGCGATCCAGACAATTCATCCCTGCTCGAAGCCATGGAACAAACGGCCGGCCGCCTGGTGTGGAACGGAGTACCAACCGGGGTAGAAGTATGCGAGAGCATGATGCATGGCGGGCCCTTCCCCGCCACCAGTCATCCTCATTTTGGGGCGGTGGGGGTCAGTGCATTAAAACGCTGGACCCGCCCGGTGGCCTATCAGAATTTTCCGGACGAGTATTTACCGGAAATTTTAAAAGGATAGATTCGAAGGCCCGGTTCCGGGTTCTTATCATTGCCGTGTTGTGCTTTACCCTTCACGAAATGTTTTTCCAGAGGTCCTAAGCCTGGTGATATCCACCTGATCCCTGACTCCGGAGGGCCGGCCCCTCCGTTGATCATTAAAATTCCTATACATGAATCCCTGTTTCTCAAATTCCTATAGATAAGAATATTCATAACTGAAAGTCAGTGTAATATAAATTACATTTTATTTTAATATTTAATAAAACTTCCTATTTTTACCGCGGTACCGACAATTATTGAATCCGCATGGCTAAGAAAAAAAACAGTAAACCTTTTTGGAAAAGGATCAATCCCAGGGATGAAAGGTGGATCAAACTCGCTGGCATTTTTACCCTGTTTTTTTCCATTCTCCTTTTCGTCAGCATTTGTTCCTATCTCTTCACCTGGAAATACGACCAGGACAAGGTATTGAACTTCTCCTGGAAAATATTCCTTCAGAAAGACCTGGCTATGGCCAATACCCTGGGCCGGTTCGGGGCCTTCCTTTCACATCAGGCCATTTACTGGAGTTTCGGCCTGCCTGCTTTCGCTTTCGTCTATATTGGTCTGCTCTATGCCTGGAAATGGATCCGCAATGGCCGTTACCGCCTCATGGGCAGGACCCTGGGTATCCTCTGGGTGATGCTCTATACCTCGGTGCTGCTGGAAAGTTTTCTGGGCCGCCTGGCTTTTCCGTTTGGTGGGGCGATCGGCGAATGGATCGCCTATTACCTTCAGAACTTCCTGGGCCTGGCCGGGCTCATCGGCCTCCTTTTACTGGTGGTCATACTCCTTGCAGTCTGGAATTTTAATCCCGATTTTTCAAGGCTTCGTTTACCCTCGTATCAATTTTCCGGCGAAGGCGCTTTCTCCGGGGGCACTGCTTCCTTTTTAAATTATTTCAGGAAACCAAACAAAGACCCTTTGCCGGAGGACCGGGAGAGGGAATCCATACTCTCCGAAACGGGTGTTGAAAGGATCATAGAAAGGGATTTTAAAGATCCGGAGGAAAATGATTTGCATGAATCGCCGACACTGGAACTGGAAGTATATAAGCCCCAATATGCCGATCTCACCGATCTGAAGGGGGGAGAACAGGTGATGGACTTTGAGGAAATTAAAAACGGGCCGGGTATCCCCAATGAAGAAAACGAAGCCCTTGAACTGGAGATCAGTGACAATCCTCAGGAGGTGGTGGCAGGCAATATCCAAAACCTGGCCGAGGAAGACCAGAAGGCCCAGCAGGAACTCCGGTACGCCAGCCTGGAACCCTATGATCCCGATGCCGAATTGTCCAAGTTTAAACTTCCCTCCGTCGAACTCCTCCAGGATTATACCGATCAGAATTTTGAAATAGACCGGGCTGAACTCGAAGCCAACAAAGATCAGATCATCGAGACCCTGATGCACTATAAGATTGAAATCACCAAGATCAGGGCCACCGTAGGACCTACCGTGACGCTGTACGAGATCATCCCCGCCCCTGGCGTACGGATTTCCAAAATCAAAAACCTGGAAGACGATATCGCCCTGAACCTTTCCGCCCTGGGCATTCGCATCATTGCGCCTATTCCCGGAAAAGGCACGATCGGGATCGAGGTGCCTAACAAGAAAAAACAGATCGTCTCCCTCAAGGAAGTGCTGGTCTCTGAAAAATTCCAGTCCTCCAAAATGGATCTGCCCATCGCCCTTGGACGTACCATTGCCAATGAAGTCTTTGTGGCCGACCTGGCTAAAATGCCCCACCTCCTTATTGCCGGGGCCACCGGCCAGGGCAAATCCGTAGGCATCAATGCCATCCTCATGTCCCTTCTGTACCGCAAACATCCCTCCCAGGTGAAGCTGGTCCTGATCGATCCCAAAAAAGTGGAACTGTTTCCATATGCCAAGCTGGAAAACCATTACCTGGCTTACCTGCCCGATCAGGATGAACCCATCGTGACGGAGACCAACAAGGTGATTTATACCTTGAATTCGCTCTGCATCGAGATGGATACCCGGTATGACCTGCTCAAAAAGGCGGAAGCGAGGAACATCAAGGAATACAATAAAAAATTCACGGCGCGACAGCTCAACCCGGAAAAGGGTCACCGGTACCTGCCTTTCATCATCCTCGTCATCGACGAATTTGCCGATATGATCATGACCGCGGGAAAAGAAGTGGAATTGCCCATCGGTCGACTGGCCCAGTTGGCCAGGGCTGTAGGCATACACCTCATCATTGCCACCCAGAGGCCTTCCGTAAACATCATCACCGGGGTGATCAAGGCCAATTTCCCGGCCCGCCTGGCTTTCAAAGTATCTTCCAAAGTGGACTCCCGCACCATCCTGGATACCGGGGGCGCCGACCAGTTGATCGGAAGCGGGGACATGCTTCTGAGCGTCGGGGGCGATATGATCCGCCTTCAGTGCGCTTTCGTGGATACTCCGGAAGTGGAAAATGTATTGCATTTCATTCACGATCAGAGGGGCTTCCCCCAGCCCTATTTTCTTCCTGAATATACCGGCGAGGAGGGCGCTTCAGGCACCGAGAAAGCGGTGCTGGAAGACCTGGACGATATGCTGGACGAAGCCGCCCGGTTGGTGGTACAAAACCAGCACGGAAGCACCTCCATGATCCAGCGCAGGCTCAAACTCGGTTATAACCGGGCCGGCCGCATCATGGATCAGCTTGAACTGCTTGGTGTGGTCGGCGCGGGAGAAGGTTCAAAACCGAGAGAAGTCCTGGTCAGCAGCGAGGTAGAACTCAACAGGATCCTGGACCGGATCCGGGGTGGTAAGGAAAGGGATACTTTGTTTTAGTTCGTGAGTTCGTAAGTTCGTAAGTTGGGGGTGTGCACCTTTCCTCAGGATAAAGTGCTGATTTTATTTCGATTTGGCATTTCCTTCCATCCCTCTTATCTTGAGAATCTTATATTGTTACCGATGATAAAAAGACTCCTTTTATCCCTGTTTTGCATTTCCGGGACAGCCTTTGTTTTAGGTCAAACCGGTTATTATTTCCCCGGGGCATCCGGATTCAATACTTCCATCCCCAGCCCGGAGCAATTCCTGGGTTATCCCATTGGCAGCCATCATACCCGGCACGATAAAGTGGTTGAATACATCAGGGAACTGGACCGTCTCAGTGACCGGATGACTACCAGGATCATCGGACAGTCTTATGAGCAAAGGGACCAGATCGTGGCTTTTATCACCTCGCCCTCCAACCACTCCCGGATCGAGGAGATCCGGCAGGCCAATCTTGCCCGGGCCAACCGGCCCGGAGGCGATGAGGCTCCCCTGGTCCTCACCCTGGGATACAACGTCCATGGAAACGAACCCTCGAGCACGGAAGCAGCCCTGCTCACGGCCTGGTACCTGGTAGCCAGCGATCATCCCGAAACCCTGCAATGGCTGGACAGCATGGTCATCCTGCTGGATCCCGTTTATAATCCCGATGGCCGCGACAGGCATACGCATTGGGCCAATATGCACAAAGGCAGCCCGCCGGTAGCCGATCCCAACGACCGGGAACACAATGAGGTCTGGCCCGGGGGCCGGACCAACCATTATTGGTTTGACCTCAACCGGGACTGGTTTTTAGGCATCCATCCGGAAAGCCGCAACCGGATGAAACTCTTTCACGAATGGATGCCCTATGTGATGACGGATCACCACGAGATGGGCTCCAACGCCACCTTTTATTTTGATCCGGGCAAATACAGCAGCAACAATCCCATCGTGCCGGCTTACCTCTACGATGTGGTCTATCCCAGATACGGCGAATATTTTTCCAAGGCCTTGAATGGTATCCGGTCGCTCTATTATACCAAGGAGTCCTTTGACAAGTTGTATCCGGGTTATGGGTCCAGTTACGTCAATTTTTACGGAGGAGCTGGATTTTTGTTTGAGCAGGCCAGTTCCAGAGGGCATGTGCAGGAGACCACTACCATTCCACTTGAATTTGGGTTTACCATCCGCAACCAGCTTACCGCCTCCCTGGCTACCCTGCGGGCCTCATTTGCCGAAAAGCCCATGCTGCTCAAATTACGCCGTGATTTTTATGCCGCAGCCGCTTCCCAGGCCAGGGTTAATCCGGTAAAAGCATATGTGTTCGGGGATGCGGAAGACCCTTCCAGGACGAGGGCCTTTGTCAACCTCCTGCGCCTGCACCAGATCGAGGTGTATCAACTGGACCGGAGCCTGCAGGCCGGCGGCAAAAGTTTTGAAAAAGGCAGAGCCTACCTGGTGCCGGTGGATCAGAAAAACTATTTTATGGTCCGTTCCGCTTTCGAAAAGGAGATTACCTATACCGATAGCTTGTTTTACGATGCTTCCACCTGGTCCCTGATCCATGCCTTTGATCTTCCTTTTCACGAAATCCGGGGAGGCTATGCCACTGGAGACAGGATAATAGATGATCTGAAATACATTCCTGGTCCGGTCGAAAAAAGCGATTACGGATACCTTATCAACCAACGCGATTACCAGGCCTATAAAGCGATCTGGCAGCTACAATCCGGAAACCTTATCACCAAAGTCGCTTTCAAACCCTTTAAAATACAGGTTGGCGCTTTATCCAAATCCTTCGGACACGGGACCTTGTTTATACCCGTCCAGCAACAGAAACTGAAAGCCGATGAAGTCTTTGCCCTGATGCAACGCATTTCCAGCGACTGCCTGATCGATGTTTATCCCGTGCATACCGGGTATTCCACGGAAGGGATAGACCTGGGATCGAATTTTTTAAGGACTTTGAAACCGGTCAAAGCCCTTATGGTCATTGGCCAGGGAGTCAGCGGATACGAAGCCGGGGAGGTCTGGCATCTGCTGGACCAGCGCATCGGCATGCCGGTGACCAAGGTGGAATTGAACCAGATGGGCAGGATCGACCTCAATGCCTATACCACCCTTATCCTTGTTCATGGCGCTTATGCACCGGACAAGCCCTTGCAGGACCGGTTGAAGGCCTGGGTCCGCGAAGGTGGCACTCTCATTACCTTCAAAGGAGCCTCTGAATGGGTCCTCCGGGGGGAAATGACCACCGGTGAAAAACTGGTGCCGGCGGATACTCTTTCCCCTGCAAGAACAAATTATGAAGACCTGCAGAACCGGGAAGGTGCAAAACAAATAGGCGGCTCGATCTATGAAGCGGACCTGGACCTCAGTCATCCCTTGGGTTTTGGGTTCGTGGATCGCAGGATAAATATTTATAAAAACAACAAAACCTTTCTTGCTGCCAGTAAAAATCCTGTGGGAACGGTGGCCAAGCACCCGGCCAAACCCTTGGTGGGTGGCTATCACCATCCCGACAATGAACGAAAAATCTCAAATTCCGCAGCCCTCTTGTGCGCGTACGAGGGCCGGGGGAGGATTATCCTCTTTGCCTTTAATCCCAATTTCAGGGGGGTGTGGTACAATACCAATAAATTATTTCTCAATGCCTTGTTTTTCGGGCCGCTGATAACGGCGCCGGTGACGGGTTTTGGGGAGGAGGGGGATGAATAATAGAAGTAAGAACATTCCAGTACAAAGACGGTGCAGGTTGAATTTTCGAGTATCTTGAAGATTTATTAAAAAGAATAAATGACTTCAACCATCATCATTTCCCTGTGCATTCTGGTCCTCATTGCCTATTTATTTGATTTAAGTTCTTCCAAGACCAAGATACCTTCGGTGATTCTGTTGTTGGTATCCGGAGGCCTCGTCCGTTTTCTGACGGATTGGTTGGGGATCCAATTGCCGGATCTGGACGTTTTGCTCCCGGTTTTGGGTACGGTCGGACTTATTCTCATCGTGATGGAAGGATCGCTGGAACTGCAACTGCACAGATCCAGGCTTCCGATGATATTCAAATCCTTTATGATCGCTTTTATTCCTTTGATTCTTTTGTCTTGCCTGGCTGCCTGGGGTCTGCAATACCTGGGATATCCCCATTACAAGACCAATCTTGGGAATGTGATCCCGCTGTTTGTAATCAGCAGCGCTATTGCTATTCCCAGCGTCCGACACAACAGCCGGCCTACCCGGGAATTTGTAGTTTACGAAACCAGTCTGTCTGACATTCTGGGAGTCATATTTTTTAATTTTATCGTATTGAATGAGTTCATTGACCAGCACGCTTTCTTCACTTTTTTCATGCAGTTGGGCCTCGAGACCCTGATTGCATTTATCGCCACCTTATTCCTTGCCTTCCTGCTGGGAAAAATTGAACACCACATTAAATTTGTTCCAATCATATTCCTCATCATCCTCATTTATGCCGTTTCGAAGGAATTACATTTGCCAGCCCTGTTATTCATCCTGATTTTTGGTTTGTTTCTCGGCAACCTGGATGAACTTAGAAATTTCAAATGGATAGCAAAATTCCATCCGGAAAACCTGGATCGGGAAGTCATCCGCTTTAAGGAAATTACGACCGAAGCCACCTTTCTGATCCGTTCCCTGTTTTTCCTGGTGTTTGGCTACCTGATCCGGCCACAGGACATCATCAATCAACAAAGTGCCATTTGGGCGGCCTGTATTGTTGCGGCCGTGTACATCGTCCGGATCATTATCCTTAAACTGTTCAGAATGGGTTTTGACCCTTTGTTGTACATCGCCCCCCGCGGTTTGATCACCATCCTCCTGTTTTTATCCATACCTGCTGAAACCCGAATCCCGATTATAAACAATTCCCTCGTGGTTCAGGTGATGCTGCTGACCGTATTGATTATGATGGTTGGTCTGATGTTTAGTAAGGAGAAGAGTAAGGAGGACAAAGCGGCCCGGGAGGCGGAGGTACGGGATTCCCCTGAACCTATAACACATTCAACACCGACCTGATCGCCGCCATCAGTTCTCCGACACCCGTTTCCACCGGCAGGCAAACAGGCAGTTTGATTTCTTTTTGGATGCTTTGCTGGTACCGGAGGGCTTCCTCTCGGGTACATCCGGTTGTATTTAAGGCGATGCCGATCACCTTGCTGTCGTAGGCCCGGATAAGGTCTATTTCAGACTGCAGGGAGGGCATTTTACCCCAGGCCGGATTGTCGTCAAAATAAATGCGTTTGGGAGCATATAGGAGTACGGTGTACTTTGCCTGGCCGGAGATCAGCAATTCCGATCCGCAGGGGCCGCTTGGATTCCGGAGGGCGGATTGTCCTTCCAGGAAGAGGATGTCCGGATGCTGCTCTTCCCAGCAACAGACGATGGCGTGTTCCAGTTCCCCGGAAACAAAATCATTGTAGGTGGAGTCCAGGACAAAGCCGTACCGGCCGCTTTGCATCCATCCCGTTTGCCCGGTAAAAACCATTTCGGCCCTGATCCCTTCCTTTTGACAGGCCTCCATCAGAAAACGGGTGGTGCTTCTTTTCCCTATGGCGCAGTCCATGCCGAGGACAGCCACGATGGGGCATTTGACCTGGAAGATGCGTCCCGTCCAGAAATGCAGTTCGGATTTGGGTTTGGGTTTCCGGATGTCGATGATTTGTACACCGGACCGGGCGGCGGCTTCCGCGATATCCGGTTTGTCGCTGACGTATTCATGCAGGCCGCTGATGATGGACAAACCTTTAAGAGCGCATTGTTTCAGTTGGTCCAGTAATTCTTTAGGCAGTTTACCACCTACCGGAGCAATTCCGACCATGGCATAGTGGATGTCCCGGTGTTCCTTAAGTGCTTCATCGATCGTCGCATATACGGGGATGTTCCGGTTCCTTCCGTCCACGATTTCCCCCGCCTCCTGGCCTGCAAAAACCGGATCGATGACGGCTTTGATTGTAAACCGGTCGGAACCCCGGATGAGTCCATGGGCCGTCTTGGCGTAATTCTGGTCCAATAATCCGAGGGTGAATACAAGCGCGTTTCCGGAAACAGGATTCATGATAGGACGGGTGATTTTGATTTTTCAAGGGAAAGGCATTCGTTGATTATGGCCGCGGCCAGGTCCAGTTCTTCGTAACGGATGGTCAGGGGCGGAGCCAGGCGGATGGATTCATCATTGAACAAAAACCAATCGGCCAGCAAACCTTTATTCATGGCCCGGGCAATAACCTGTTGTACCCGCAGCGGGTCGGCAAGGTCAATCGCCAGCCAAAGACCGGGTGGGCGGCGTAAGGCGGGGAACAGCTCCTGATCCAGCTTTTTGACCAGGTAATCCGATTTGGAAATGCTGTCGTGCACCAGGCTGGTTTGGACTAACTGATTAAGCGCGGCCAGCCCGGCGGCGCAGGACAAGGGATGCCCGCCAAAGGTGGTCATATGCGTGAGCGGCGGTTCATCCGCAAGGACGGCCATCAATTTTTTGTCCGCCACAAAAGCGGACAAAGGCAAGCCTCCCCCAAAACTTTTACCCAGGATCAGAACATCCGGCACCACTCCATAAGGGCTGAAGGCAAACAAGGATCCGGTCCTCCCCATCCCGGTCTGGATTTCATCGAAGATCAGGAGGCAACCGGTTTCCGTGCATCTTTTTCTAAGCGCTTCCAGGTAGGCGGGATCAGGAAGGCGGATTCCCGCTTCCGCCTGGATCACCTCCATCACTACGGCGGCCGTTTGCAGGTTTATTTTTTCGAGTTCTTCCAGGCGATTGAATTCCATAAAATGGATTTCCGGCAGCAAAGGCCGGTACGGATCGGTTTTACTGCGGTCACTCATCAGGCTCATGGCGCCATAAGTACTGCCGTGGTAAGCGCGTTTGCAGCTTATGATCCCCGGTCTGCCGGTAAATTTGCGGGCCAGTTTCAGGGCCCCTTCCACGGCTTCTGCCCCGCTGTTGAGGTAAAAGACGGTGTTCAGGGAAGGAGGAAGCAGGCTGACCAGGAGTTCGGCCAGGAGGATTTGCGGCGACTGGATGTGCTCCCCATAGACCATGGTATGCAGATATTTTTCCGATTGTTCCCGGATGGCATCCAGGATGCCCCGGTTTCCATGGCCCAGGTTGCTCACCCCGATTCCGGAAATCATATCCAGGTATTTTTTCCCGCTTGGATCGATAAGCCAGGGTCCATCGGCCCCCGCGATCTCCAATTCCAGGGCAAAAGGGCTGGTCTGGCCGATCAGGGAACGGAATTGGCTGCGAAGGCTCATTCGGACAATGAAATTTATCAGGCCTAAATATGCGTTAACTTACAAAATAAATGAGCGCCCCTCCCAATTTTTCATTAAGATTGGGGTGACAATTATAAGTTCTCCATGCGATCAAGCACTGCACTTGCGGGAATCCTGCTTTTTCTGGTAGCCTGTCAGCAGTTTGTCACCAAACCCCTGGCTTATGAGATCCATGGTATTGATGTTTCCCATTTTCAGGGCAAGGTAGACTGGCCGGTGGTGAAGGACCAGGGGGTTTCCTTTGCCTTTATAAAAGCGACGGAGGGACTTGAACACAGCGATACTATGTTCTATACCCATTGGAAGGCCCTGAAACTGGCCGATATCAAACGCGGGGCCTATCATTTTTTTATTCCCCATCTCGATCCCGCCCTCCAGGCGGAAAATTTTATGATCAATGTGAGCCTCCAGAACGGGGACCTGCCCCCGGTATTGGATATGGAGGTTACAGATTACCCCGATCCGCAGGACCTGGTGGACCGAATGCAGATCTGGCTGGACCTGGTATCTGTCGCTTACAATACCAAGCCGATCATCTATACCAATCTCAAAGCTTATTTCCGCTTTGTCGCCGGGCGTTTTGACGAATATCCCATCTGGATTGCCCGCTACAACGAAAAGGCCCCGGACCTTGGAAACAAAAAATCCTGGAATTTCTGGCAATATGCCAACAACGGGCGGATCAAAGGGATCAAGCAGCCGGTTGATTTTAACGCTTTCAATGGAAGCCACCAACAATTGGAGTCCCTTTGTTTAAAAAACCTTCCTTCCTCTGAATTGATGGAACTGGTTAGAAGAAATGAAAACTATTAGCAAGTTAGCAAGTTAGCAAGTTAGCAAGTTGGCAAAGCTATCTCGCATCTGGCTTCTCGCATC
>Ga0209096_1004797_pt1 | contig 10629 bp, 8 predicted proteins | sample AD_UKC034_MetaG_FD_184407 | JGI IMG/M metagenome (GOLD analysis project Ga0209096, IMG submission 184407) | Active sludge microbial communities of municipal wastewater-treating anaerobic digesters from USA - AD_UKC034_MetaG (SPAdes) (version 2) | ecosystem: Engineered > Bioreactor > Anaerobic >...
GCTTACGCTTACTGCTTCAGGTCGCTATGATAAGCAAACTAATTTTGAAGGAAAATTCACACCAAGGATATCTGCTGTGATCAGGGTTGCAAGGGAAAACTTTTTACGTTTATCTTATCAGACGGCATACCGCTTCCCCACTAACCAGAACCAATATATCAGCCTGGTTACAGGGTCAGGAGTGCTCATGGGTTGCTTGCCAGAATTCCAGGACTATTATAAGTTGAACTCTACGTTACCTGGTTACACTGCTGCAAGTGTATTGGCATACCGTGCAGGTTCACTTGCCGATTCAAACAGGTTGGTAAGAGCTCAATACAGGGAGGTGAAACCCGAAACAGTGAAATCCTATGAGTTGGGTTATAAAGGAATAATCGGGAAAAAATTATTGTTTGACGGATATGTGTATTACAGCCAATACCAGGATTTTCTTGTAAGTGAAGCAGTGGTTCAGTCAAGAACTGGTCCTAATTTCGAACTATACTCTGCATATAGCAGTACTAACGTATCATATGTACAGAATTCAACTGATAATGTAAAATCTATCGGATGGGGTATTGGCCTGGAATACCAGCTTATGAAGAGATATGTTGTTTACGGTAACGTTTTCTCTGATCAGCTCCGGGATGTAGATCCTTCTGTCGTTACTTTCTTCAACGCGCCTAAATATCGCTTCAATATTGGTTTGCGCAATGAGAATGTTTGCCATAATATTGGATTTAATGTGGTATTTAAATGGCAGGATAATAACTACTATGAGGGTACTTTTGTTAGCGGTACATTGCCTTACTTTGGCTGGTGGGATGCACAGGTTACTTACCGTCCTCCAACTACCAAGAGTACTTTCCGTGTAGGCGGTACTAACCTGGGTAATCAATACCAGAGAACTGGTTTCGGCAGCCCTTCAGTTGGCGGCCTGTATTACATCAGCTATGGTTACAACCTGTTCTGATCATAAAATTGAAATTGGGTTTTAAGTATAAAGGCCTCCTTAGGGAGGCCTTATTTTTTATCAATGTAGATGCCAGTAAGACGTTGTTAAATCACTTTTTTCTTCCATCGTCCGCTACGCATATAAAACAGGGAAGGTACAAAAAGGCAAAGCCAGTATAACCATTCACTCATCCAGCCAAACTTAATGGGCAAGAAATAATATTCTGATACCAGATAAACATAGATACAGTACATAATAATTGCAAAAAGTTCGATATAGAAAGTGATCCTAGTATTTCCGCTACCGGTTACAGCACTCAACATGACAATTGAAAATGACATCAGCAGCATGGCTGCTGTAACTACTCTCAGTACTGGTAAAGCAGCGGCTATAAAATCATCTCCCTGCCCGAAAACAGACAGGAAAGCTTCAGGGAACAGATTTAGTACTATGCAAACAACTATGGCCACTCCAGTGCTTAACCGGATGATTTTTTTTAGTAAGCTCCAAACCTGCTCTTTCTTGTTTTGGCCTATCACATTACTCACCATGGCATTGGTGGTGGCGGCAAAAGCCCAGGTTACACATCCAAAAACACCAAAAATATTGCGCATTACATTCGAGACCTTCAGTGCCATATCACCATGATGTTCAGTCAGCAAAAAGAAAAACTGCCAGCTGATAATACTGATAGCATGCTGGAACATCAACGGCGCAGACATTGAAAAAATAAGAGAACTGTTTTCTTTACTCCATTTTAAATTTTGAAAGAGGCCAAATCTTTTGCTGATACCTTTCCACCGGATCACAAGAAATATTACAAACATGCCGGTAAATTCTGCAATAACGGAAGCAATAGCGGCACCGTTAAAGCCCAGTTCAGGGAAACCAAGCATGCCAAAAATTAAAATATAATCGAGCAGTACATTTGTAATTGTTTCTGCAAGAGTACCTGCAACCAGGTACCGGCTTTGGTTAGTACCTACCAACAATGCATTACGAAGCTGGTATATATACAAAAAGGGTAGTCCCCATATCCTGATCTGAAGAAACCCAACAGCCTTTTTATGCACTTCAGTATCCTGTATTATCAATCCAAATAAAAAGGGGGTAATAGTATAGGTTATTATGATTCCTGCAACAGCCACGAGCAACCCTATTAAAACCCCTTGTGTGAACAACTTCCCGATTTCTTCCGGCCTGTTCTCGCCGGCCCTGCGGGCTATGAGTGCCTGTAAGCCATTATTGAGCCCGTAGCCGATGGCGGCAAAAATCAGGTAATATACACCCGTAATGCCTGCTACTGCCAATGCATAAGAATCATTACTGTAGTGACCCAGAAAAATATTATTTGTAATAAAGTTTAGCTGGGGTATAAAAATAGCAAGGCTTATTGGCAGTGCAATTTTCAGTATCTGCCGGTTAGTTACTTCTACCTGTAAGTCAGTTTGTGTTGCCCTTGCCATAAGTAAAAAGATGGCAAACCTACGATATTTAAATTTTTGTCTATTATTGCACGAACTGAAAAGAATTTTGAAGCAGTTATTTACTATAGAAAATAGCCATAATGATAATGTTCAGCAGGTTTTGTCGTTGAAATTCGGTAACGGACATTTTAGTTTTGTTATTACCAATAAGGCCGGTGATGAATTGTATAAACTGGCTTATTGCAAGACCGAAGAATGGAATTCAGGAAACCTGCACGAATTGCTCTCTTTTTTTCCTGAGTTAAAGAACCAGTTTTATCGTATACAGGTTTGTTATGATTTTGAACAAAGTACATTGGTCTCCTTGACAGATTTCAGGCAGGAAGAATCAGGAACTATGCTGAAAGCTCTTTATGGAGTTAATACTGAATCGGTAGTTATAACAGAAGCTATTCCGGAATGGCAGCTATACAATGTGTATTCAGCACCGGCAGAACTTAGACAGTGGCTACAGCAGCATTTTGCTTCAGCCCTTTTCAGGCATCAGTTTTCATTCGCCTTTAAGCAAATGGATGGAAGAGGTAATGGAGGAAGTCTGTATGTTGACTTCAGAACTGATGATTTTTCAGTGACTGCAATGAGGAGTAGTAAATTACTTCTGGCTCAGACTTATGTTTACTCAACCCCTGAGGATGTGGTTTATTATCTGTTGAAAATATGCAGCCAGTTTGGTTTATCACAGCAGGAAGCGGAATTTCATTTGTCAGGGTTAATCGATAAACAATCGGCTTTATATAAAGAGATATATCAATACTTCATTCATGTGGACTTCAGGGAAGCTACCTGGAATGTTCAGGGTGATGAATATCCCAATCATTTTTTTACCTCACTTAACGACCTGGCCCGATGCGTATCATAGGTGGTGAACATGGCGGAAGAAAATTTAATCCGCCTTCAAACATGCCTTACACAAGGCCTACTACCGATATTGCCAAGGAAGGCTTGTTTAATGTACTGCAGCACAACCTGGATTTTGAGGAATTAAAAACGCTGGATTTATTCGGAGGGACCGGTAGTATCAGTTATGAACTTGCCTCAAGGGGTGTAAATGACCTGACCATTGTGGAGAAGGATACCAACATGTACGAGTTTATTAAAAAGACGTCGGCGGCATTAAGACTGGATAATTTTAAGGTAATAAAAATGGATGTGTTCAAATTTATCCAGGGTTGTACTGATAAATTTGATTTCATTTTTGCAGGACCGCCATATGCCCTCACAAACATTGACGATTTGCCAAAGCAGATATTTGAAAAGCAATTATTGAACCAGGGCGGTTGGTTTGTATTAGAGCACACTCCAAGAAACGATTATAAATCATTTCCCTTCTTTAAATCTGAACGCAATTATGGTACTACTGTATTCTCTACTTTTGTGGAGAACAGGGATTGAAACATGTCTAAAAGGGAACTCCGAAAGGTATTTAAGGAAAAAAGGAAATCACTTTCCGCGGCTGAAAGAGCAAAGCTTGATGACCTGATGCTTATACAATTTCAAACGGTTGATCTGCCGTTTATTTATTCTTTGCTTACTTATTGGCCAATGGAGTATCATAGTGAGCCGAATACGCACCTTTTTACTGACTACATTGAGTTCAGAAACCCTGAACTTAAAATCGCATACCCAAGAATCGAACTTACAGGTGATAAAATGGTCGCCATACTGATTGATAAGGAGACGGCTTTCAGAAAGAATAGTTTCGGGACCTATGAACCGGAAAACACTGAGACAATAAGACCGGATGCATTCGATATGGTATTTGTCCCCCTGCTTGCAATCGATATGAATGGATACAGGGTCGGTTATGGTAAGGGATTCTATGATAGATTCCTGGCTGATTGCTGTGAGGATTGCCTGAAAGTCGGTTTTTCCTATTTCGAGCCGGTTGAGCAAATCTCTGATAAGCATGAATTTGACGTACCTTTAAATCTTTGTATTACGCCTCAATCTGTGTATGTTTTCTAACTTTTTTCTCAAATCGTTCCGCATTCTTTTACTTCCATTTGCGTTACTGTACTGGTTGGGTATAGCCATTCGTAACTGGCTATATAATAAAAATATCATAGAGTCAACATCATTTGGTCTGCCGCTGATTTGCGTTGGAAATCTTTCTGTGGGCGGTACCGGCAAATCTCCGATGGTAGAATACCTGGTTTCAAATTTAAAAACAGATTACAAAGTAGCAACTCTAAGCCGTGGGTATAAAAGAAAAACCAAAGGGTATGCTTTGGCAGATGAGAAAACGACAGCTCTTGAAATTGGGGACGAACCCATGCAGTTTCATTTGAAATTCCCCGATGTGCCGGTAGCTGTAGGGGAAGAGAGAATTGTGGCGATTCCTCAATTGTTGCATGATAAACCTGAGATACAGGTTATTATTCTTGATGATGCATTTCAGCATAGGGCCATCAAAGCGGGTCTGAATATACTGCTTACGGATTATAATAATCTTTTTACAAGGGATTTCTATTTACCTACGGGAGATCTTCGGGATTTGAAAAGTAGTTATAAGAGAGCAGAGATTATTATAGTTACTAAATGTAAAAAGGAGCTGAGTGAGACTGAAAAACAAAAACTGATAAAAGAAATTAATCCTTTGCCCGGTCAGCATGTTTTTTTTACTGCTATTGATTACAGCCGGCCATATCATATTATTACAAAAGAGGAAAAGGGGTTGAGTGGAAAAGTGGAGATACTGTTGGTGACCGGTATTGCCAATCCAAGGCCTTTGAAGAAATTATTGGAGGAATACAGCAATACCTACCAGATGCTGCAGTATGCGGATCATCATATATTTACTATTGACGACCTGAAAGACATCAAAGAGTCTTTTGATAAGATAAATGCAAAAGAAAAAGTAATACTTACGACAGAAAAAGATGCAGTGCGGCTTTTGAAGTTCTGTGAAGAAATAAGAGATATGCCTTTTTATGTAGTGCCCGTTAAGCATCAGTTCCTGTTTAACCAGGGAGCTGAGTTTGATCAGTTAATAATTGATTTTATCAGAAATTTTAAGAAAGAAGATTAATACCTATTATGGGAAGAAAAAATTCAAAAAAGCGAAGTATAAAAGAAAAGCAACGTCAGCCTTCATCAAAACTGCTAAAGGGAGTGCTGGATATAACCCGTTCCGGGATGGGTTTTGTGATCGTTGAAGGAATGGATGTGGATGTAATGATCCGTCCGGCTGATTTTAATACGGCCCTTCACGGTGATACTGTTCGTGTAGCCATCAAAGAGGTACGTAGTAGCGGCCGGAGAATGCAGGGGGTGGTGAAGGATGTATTGCAAAGAAAAAGAACCGAGTTTATCGGGGCACTGCAAATGAATAAAGGCTTTGCCTTTTTTATTGCTGAAGCAGATAAGCCCATGCCTGATATTTTTATCCCACTATCTAACATTAATAAGGCAAAAGATGGGGACAGGGTGGTGGTAAAACTGCTGGAGTGGGAAAAAGATGGAAATAAGAGACCCGTAGGGGAAGTTGTAACTGTACTGGATTCAGTGAACTCCAATGATGCGGCGATGAAAGAGATATTACTTGATGCAGGATTCCCCTTGCAATTTTCTGACGAAGCATTAGAAGTGGCAGCCAGGATACCTGATGCCATTCCTGCTGATGAAATAAAGAGAAGGAAGGATATCAGGGATGTTTTTACCATTACTATTGATCCGGTGGATGCGAAAGACTTTGATGATGCTATTTCATTTCGGAAACTGAAAAATGGTAATTATGAGATAGGCATTCATATTGCAGATGTAAGCCATTATGTAGAAACAGATAATGACCTGGATAAGGAAGCTTACTTGCGGGCTACTTCTGTTTATCTGCCTGACAGGGTGAATCCAATGCTCCCCGAACATATTTCTAATGTACTATGCTCTTTGCGACCCCATGAAGACAAACTCACTTTCTCTGCTATCTTCCAGATAACTGCAAAAGCGGAAATAAAGCAATACTGGCTCGGTAAAACAGCTATTCATTCAGATCACCGGTTTACATACGAAGAAGTTCAGGCGATAATTGAAGAAAAAGCTGGTTTGAATGCAGAAGAAATTTTGATCTTGAATGATATCGCTCAGCGATTCAGGAAGAAAAGATTTAATAATGGTGCAATCAACTTTTCTTCTCAGGAAGTGCGGTTTAAGCTGGATGAAAAAGGAGATCCCATTGGTATTATGGTAAAAGAGAGTAAAGAAGCTCACCAGTTGATTGAAGAGTATATGCTCCTGGCTAATCGAACTGTAGCAGAAAATATTTCAAAACTTAAATTTAATAATAAGCCGTTGCCATTTCCTTACCGCACACACGATGACCCGGATGAAGCAAAGCTGGTGCCTTTTGCCGCTTTTGCAAAAAAATTCGGGCACAAGTTTGATACTTCTTCGCCGGAAGCAATTGCAACATCATTTAACCAGTTGCTGAAAGATGTACATGGGAAGCCGGAACAGCATGTACTCGAACAGTTAGGTATCCGTACAATGGCCAAGGCTAAATATACTACAGAGAATGTGGGCCATTACGGGCTGGGCTTTGAGCACTATTGCCATTTTACTTCTCCTATTCGCCGTTATCCTGATGTGCAGGTTCACAGAATATTATTTGATGTATTGAATAACAAAGTAAATCCTGATAAAAAGCTGGAAGAAAAGTGTAAGCATACCAGTGAAAGGGAGAGAGCTGCTATGGAGGCAGAACGGGCTGCTAATAAGTATAAGCAGGTGCAGTATATGCGCAATTATCTCGGTGAAGAATTTGAAGGAGTGATTAGTGGCGTTGCCTCATTTGGGTTCTGGGTGGAGACAGTAGAACATAAATGCGAAGGGCTGGTCAGCGTAAACAGTCTGCTCGAATATGATGAGTTCAGGCATGTAGAAACAGACTATTGCCTGGTCGGTCATCGAAGTGGCAAAAAATTCCGGATGGGAGATAAGGTATGGATAAAAGTAGTATCAGCCAACCTTACCAAAAGACAACTGGACTATGAATGGGTAGTGGCCGGAGAAATGGCCGCAGAAAAAAATGTGAAACAAAAAGGTAAAAAACGGAAATGATACTTATTTTGGCCTATGCAAAGTTTTGAGTTATTGTCACAGAAGTTCGCTCTTCATTTCGAGAAGCCACATTTTCCTGCCGAGCCGGCTTCTTTATATCAGCCCAATGAATATTTCCTGAAATTAGGAGGCAAGAGAGTCCGGCCGATTCTTTGCCTGATGGGTAATGAATTGTTTGATGATATCAGGGAAGATGCATGGGATGTAGCTGCTGCCATAGAACTCTTTCACAACTTTACTCTCATTCATGATGATATAATGGATAAAGCTCCCTTGCGAAGGGGAATGGAAACAGTACATACCAGGTATGGAGAAAATACAGCATTACTTGCCGGTGATGTAATGCTGGTAAAAGCTTACGAATATATCAGCAGGATCGATAATAGTTACCTTCATGCTGTTATTCAATTGTTCAATCAAACAGCCAGGGAAGTATGTGAAGGCCAGCAATGGGATATGGATTTTGAAAAAAGAGAAATGGTACAGTTGGATGAGTACCTGCGTATGATTGAATTAAAGACCTCTGTATTGCTGGCTGCCAGCCTGAAGATGGGTGCCATATTAGGTGGTGCGGGGGAAAGAAACCAAAACCTGCTGTATGAGTTCGGCAGAAAGCTCGGAATTGCTTTCCAGGTACAGGATGACTACCTGGATGCTTTTGGTGACCCCCAGAAATTTGGCAAACAAGTAGGAGGTGATATTTTGGCCAATAAAAAAACATTCCTGCTTATTCATGCAATGGAATCCGCTTCAGCTGGCCAGCAAAAAGAATTAAATAAACTTCTTGCAGGTAATGAGGCTGGGAAAATAGAAAATGTATTGAAGATATTCAGGGATTGTAAGGTGGATGAGTGGGCCCTGCAATTGAAGAATAAATTCCTGGACGAAGCGTTTGCTCACCTGGAAGATATTGCTGTTCTCTCAAAGAGAAAGCAACCATTAAAGGAACTGGCCCAGTTTCTTGTGCAGCGGGAGCATTAATTTGTGGTAACTAACCGCCGGGCTATCATTTTTTTTCCTATTTTGATAACTAAAACCAACTGACTGATGTCAAACTCATTGTTCCGCCGGAAATCTATAGACAAGATTGTAAAAGATGTCGATCTTCCTGCTGATGACATTCATAGCCATGGATTAAAAAGGGTGTTAACTGTCAAGGACCTTACTTTTTTTGGTATAGCTGCTATTATTGGTGCCGGAAGTTTTAGTAGTTTGGGTGGTGCAGTATTTAATGGCGGCCCCGGCGTTGTAGTTTTATTCGTTATTACTGGTATTGCCTGTGCCTTTACTGCTTTCTGTTATTCCGAATTTGCCAGCCGTATACCGGTTGCCGGTAGTGCCTATACGTATGCGTATGCAAGTTTCGGCGAACTTTTTGCATGGATCATTGGGTGGGCATTGATAATGGAGTATTCCATCGGGAATATTTATGTAGCATTCAGCTGGAGTGATTATTTCACTTCTTTTTTGCATAAAGTCAATATTCATGTACCCGACTACCTCACTTGTAGTTATATAGAAGCGAAAAAAGCTGTTGCAGAAGGAAGTGTTAACCAGGAGTTGATAAGTGCCTGGAATAATGCACCCATGTTGGGGAGCTTAAGAATAATATTTGATTTACCCGCATTAATTATCAACTTACTGATAACCTACCTGGTTTATCGTGGAATCAAAGAAAGCCGCAACTTCAGCAATGCTATGGTAGTATTAAAATTGGCTATTGTAGGATTAGTAGTGTTGGTAGGGGGATACCTTGTTTTTTCAAACGGCCTTACATTTAACTGGACACCGGCCAATGATGAAGGAATAAAATCATTTATGCCGAATGGGTTTAGCGGGGTAATGATGGCAGTTAGTGGTGTATTTTTTGCTTATATCGGATTTGATGCTGTGAGTGTATTGGCAGAGGAAAGTAAGAACCCACAAAGGGATTTACCGAGAGGAATGATCCTGTCACTTGTTATTTGTACTATTGTTTATATACTATTGACGCTGGTCTTAACAGGTGCTGTTCATTATAAAAATTTTGATGGCGTTGGAGATCCGTTAGCTTTTATTTTTGAAGCGCAGAACCTGAATATTGGCTGGATGCAATTACTGGTTTCCATTTGTGCAGTGGTTGCTATGACAAGTGTACTCCTTGTTTTTCAGATGGGGCAGCCCCGCATCTGGATGAGTATGAGCCGGGACGGATTAATGCCCCCGGTATTTCAGAAAATTCATACCAAATTCAAAACACCTTCTTTTGCTACTATTATTACAGGCTTAGTAGTAGGAATCCCCATTTTATTTACTGACAAAACCTTTGTTCTTGATTTTACCAGTATAGCTACTTTATTTGCCTTTGTATTGGTTTGCGGAGGAGTCTTACTTATTCCAAGGAAAGAGAAAGTAGCTGGTCGTTTTTCACTTCCTTATATTAACGGGCAATTCATCTTTCCAATAATTATTGCAGGAGTTTTCATTTTGTTTACAACGCTTGGGAAGGGATACCTCTCAGATATGTTCAATTTTGATTTTTCGGCTAACGAAGACTATATAAATGGGAAATCCAGTTTCATGGACCTGGCTACTCCTAAAATATCGCTGATTATTTTCTGGATCGTTTGTATCCTGCTTTCTGTTCTTACTATTATCAAAAAATACTCACTTATACCGCTTATGGGAGTGGTTACATGTCTTTACCTGCTTACGGGTATGACAAAAAGTAACTGGGTATGGTTTATTAGCTGGTTATTACTTGGAGTACTTTTTTATTTCCTGTACGGATATAAGAAAAGTAAGCTGGCTTCTCCTCCGGTAGCTTAATTCGAAAATAATACTTAAAAGAGCTGCACTAGATAGTGCAGCTCTTTTTTTGCCTGTTATGAAACAGTGTTTTGTAAATTTGTGACCTGTTTCAACAGCAGAAAAAAGATTATGAAGTACCAGATTGGTGATATTGTGCTGATCCTGCATTCCAATGAAGAAGGGAAGGTGGTGGATATAATCAATGACAAAATGCTGATGGTGGATGTTCAAGGGGTTACATTTCCTGTTTATAAAGACCAGGTTGATTTCCCATATTTCAAACGGTTTACTGAAAAGAAGAAAATTCCTGCCAAAAAAGAAAAGAAATACATCGATGATGTACGAAAAGAAAAGTATACTGAA
>Ga0209096_1004810_pt1 | contig 10610 bp, 7 predicted proteins | sample AD_UKC034_MetaG_FD_184407 | JGI IMG/M metagenome (GOLD analysis project Ga0209096, IMG submission 184407) | Active sludge microbial communities of municipal wastewater-treating anaerobic digesters from USA - AD_UKC034_MetaG (SPAdes) (version 2) | ecosystem: Engineered > Bioreactor > Anaerobic >...
GCCCCGCTCTGGTCATGTCCTGCTGCATGTCTTGTTGCATATTTTGTCTCCTTATCAATGTTTTTCATTGACGGGGAGATTATCCCAAAATGCTCCGGCGGGAAAGATGGGTTGGTCATACGGTTACATTACCAATGGTTGGAATATTAGTTTGCTTACCAGGAATCTCCAGACCAGAGATTAGAACATCACCCATAAGAAGCGGATATGATTCTGGGAAAAAAGCGGCTATCATCGTCATGGCTATACCTCAATTTTATGGTGTAAAAGTAGGCAGAATAATTTTGGATACGATTGTAAATTGATTGAACATCTAGTGTGTTTTCCGAACGCTACGATGCTCTGATAACAACCTTGTAAGAGAGCTACCGCCAAGAAGACCACGCCGTCCCTTTTCCAGTGAACCTCCTATTATAGACCACGTTTCACCCTTGGCCGCATGGACCGGACCAGATTTTTTTGTGGGCCATTCACCAGTCCGTTTCTTATGTTCGTCTGCCCATTTCAGGATTTGATTTTCTGTAAGCGGCGGTAGATCTTTTGTGTTTCGAACTTCGCGGTGTATTGCTAGCAATTTCGCTAGAGAACTACGACCAGACAAACCACGTGTTCCTCTCGTTAGGGCTAAGTTAATGCCAGTCCACGTTTCACCTTTCGCCGCTTTTACCGGGCCTGAGTCTGATCTTGGCCACATGCCTGTGCTTTTCTTATGTTCATCTGCCCATTTGAGGATCTGCTTAACCGTAAGGGGGGGTAAATCTCCTGTGTTCCGAACGTCACGATGTTTTTGTAGTAATTGCGCGAGTGAACTACTACCAGGAAGTCCGCGGAGCCCCTTCTGCAAAGCACTATTTAGACCAGTCCACGTGTTACCTTTCGCCGCTTTTACCAGGCCTGAGTTTACTCTCGGCCACATGCCTGTGCTTTTCTTATGTTCATCTGCCCATTTGAGGATTTGCTTAACTGTAAGAAACGGTTGGTTTAAGTGACTCTGTACACCACGATGTTCAGATAGTAACTTGGAGAGAGAGCTACCACCGGGAAGACCACGGTTCCCGTTTCTCAGAGCTGTAGTTATGCCATTCCATGTTTCTCCGTTCGCTGCATGAACAGAGCCAGAGTTTTCTCGGGGCCATTTGCCTGTACGTTTGTAATGTTCGTCTGCCCATTTGAGAATTTTCCTTTCCGAAAGAGGCGGCAAATCTCGTGTGTTCCGAACGCCACGATGTTTTTGTAGTAATTGCGCAAGCGAGCTAACACCGGGAAGGCCTCGGAACCCCTTTTTCAAACCAACATTCAAACCATTCCACGTTTCACCTTTCGCCGTTTTTACCGGGCCAGAGCTTTGATTGGGCCATTTACCGGTTCGATTCTTATGTTCGTCTGCCCATTTAAGAATTTGTTTGACCGTAAGGAGTGGTAAGTCTGCTTTGTTCCGAACGCCACGGTGCTCATATAGCAATTGCGCGAGCGAGCTACCACCGGGAAGGCCTCGGAACCCCTTTTTCAAACCAACGTTCAAACCATTCCACGTTTCACCTTCCATCGCCTTCACCGGGCCAGAGCTTTGATTGGGCCATTTACCGGTTCGATTCTTATGTTCGTCTGCCCATTTAAGAATTTGTTTGATCGTAACGAGTGGTAAGTCTGCTTTTTTCCGAACGCCACGGTGATCGGATAGTAACTGCGCGAGCGAGCTACCACCGGGAAGGCCTCGGGCCCCACGATACAAAGCAGTATCCACACCACTCCACGTTTCACCTTCCATCGCCTTCACCGGGTCAGATTTTCTTGTGGGCCATTTACCGGTTCGCGTGTAATGTTCATCTGCCCATTTAAGGATTTGCTCGATTTTATATGTTTGTAGCTCTTTAGGATTCCGAATACCACGGTGTTCTGATAATAATCTCACTATAGAGCTACCACCAGGAAAACCTCGTAGTCCTTTATGTAGTGCACTCTGTATAGCACTCCATGTTTCACCTTCCATCGCCTTCACCGGGCCAGAGCTTTGATTGGGCCATTTACCGGTTCGATTCTTATGTTCGTCTGACCATTTAAGAATTTGTTTGATCGTAAGTGACTCTAGTTTTGCTATGTTCCGAACGCCACGATGCTCATATAGCAATTGCGCGAGCGAGCTACCACCGGGGAAACCTCGGGCTCCATGATATAAAGCGGCGTATACGCCTTTCCACGTTTCACCTTCCGCTGCTTGAACACTGCCAGAATTAACATTGGGCCATTCGCCAGTCCGTTTATAATGTTCATCCGCCCATTCGAGGATTTTCTCAATCGTAAGCGGTGGTAGCTGTGTTGTCTTCTTTACCGTTCGAATATAAAAGGATTGGGCAAATTCTTTTGTGACCAGCCTTGGGATATCGACTTTGATCTTATGTGGCAGTTGGATTCTTCTTGCATGAGTTCCCAATTTCCCAACTTCCAAGCGGAGTTGATCTAGCTCCTCCGCCAGTTGATCATCATGTGCCCGTAATGCCCGGAGAACTTTCCAGACATCTTTAAAGGCGGACGATTCAAGAACTACCTCCTCATCTTCCTCTTTGGAGATGAAAACGGGCAGCACAACGGTCCCGATCTTTTTGTTGTCAGCCTTGCGAATGGCACGACCAACGGCCTGTATGATGTCTATTTGTGAGCTGCGAGGATCAATGAAAGTAATTCCATCCAGTGTGGGAACGTCAACACCTTCTCCAAGACAACGAGCATTAGTCACCAAGCCGTATTGGCCTTGTTCTAATTGGCCGAGGCGGCTTAGCAAGACATCACGCTTTCCGCTCGGCATTTCCCCGGAAATGTGGGCCGTCCACAATTCTCCGTCCGGCCGAGATTCTTGAGGCATCCAGCTGATCACGCTGGGGAATATCTCGCTAAATTCCTTTGCTCGGCTTATTCGGCTATGGAAACTGATCACGCGGCGCAGTCCATACTTGCGTATGGCTTTAGCCAGAGCAATATGTCCAGCCAGCGTCCGAGCATCCATGATTTTCTTGCCGTCAGTAGTGAGGATGGTTCCTCGCTCTGCGTAGTCACGATATGCAGAATCATCGACCCCTATGATTGCAACCTGGTAATCACACAAAAGGTTTTCCTTAATGGCTTTCGAGAATTTGAGTTCATGAAATACCGGTCCAAACTTGACAGGGTCATCCATCGATGACAGTTCGCATTCCAGTTCATTAGCTTTGTCACGCACTGCTTCAGAATAGATTCGAGGCGTGGCCGTCATGAACAGCCGCCTTCTGGCTTTTATTGCTTTCGGGTCAAGAATTGTTGCGAACTCCGATGAACTGAGACCAGCACAGCGGTGAGCTTCGTCAGCAATGGCAATATCAAATGCTGGCAATCCTGGTTCTTTAAATGCCTCAGCGATAACACTTGAAGACTGATAAGTAGAGAACACAACGCTGGGCCCCCTGTGACGTAGAAAAGAAGCAACTTCCTTGGGGCTAGTGGTAACAGGAAATCCCAGCTCAGAGGTATTTGAGACCAAGTGGTCTTCCCCCCGCACCGTTTCGTCTGAACAAACCGGCAGGTAATGAAAATCGTGAGAGGCGTGTGTGGTCCAATCTCTGAGCGTCTTAGCAAGGAGCAAGAGAGAGGGAACGATAACGAGAGTCCTTTGGCTCTTGAGTCTCTCTGTAATCCAGAGGGCTACGAAAGTCTTCCCTGTACCACAGGCCATGATCAGTTGACCCCGATCATGGTCGGAGAATTTGGTACATGCATCGACAATGGCTAAATTCTGATGAGGACGTGGTTCGTGTCTCTTCCCTCTTTTCGCATACAGTGACTCTGGAGAATGTGGCCAGTTAATCTGAGCTTTTCTCAAATCGGACAGCAGTCGTAAGCCTACCGGTTTCTCTTGGTCTCGTAGTGTACGCGATGCGATCCTGTCAACGCGGTCGGTGGTTGCAATGAGCAGCCTGTATGAAAATTCCTTGCGTGACGATTCTGTGAGAAAACGATTTAAATCATGTTTTGTAATTGAATGATTCTGAGCATAAGCCTTAGCCTGGATAGCCCATAATTTGTCATTGTAAGTTTGGGCTACCAAATCAATACCAGCGTCCGCCCCCCATCTCCCGGGCCACTTATTCCAGAGCCATACTTTCTTTAACTGCATTCGGTACTCTGGATCGTTCTGGAGGTACCACTCACAGACCTTCTCAAACTGAAGACCACGAATATGGTTGTTGGGATTAAGTTTTGCTATGAGACCATCCAGCGATTTAATATTGGATAACAAGGAAGTATCGTTCATAGACCCCTCTAAGAAGCCTGGATGATAAAGAACTTTCTTTTGTTTCAAGGGACTATAGGAAAAGCTTCATTGGTTGTCAATGAATAACTGGCGACCAAATATCTGATATGCTGTCGATGTTTGTTGTCTGGCGTAAATTTTGTTTATTACAGATTGATACGATACATATTAGTCGAGATCGATCGTTTATTTCAGGAGGCAACCTCAGGCCCAATCTTCCCACGAAAATGCCACCTTTCGAATAAGCGTCAATCCAAAGTTGAGTAAACAGAAAGGCAGAGAACAAGCTTCAAGTTGTGACTCAATTTTGGATTGACGCTTATTCGTAATGTAACATAAAACGGCAGAACTGGAAAACAAGAATAAGGAAGGACGCATCAAACGGATGAACCAGAAATCTCTAGTGAACATTACAGCACCGCACAGAGGATGTTGGTTTGCTTCGGTACTGGAAGTTCTCCCGGGTGCTGCCGGAAGTACCGCTCGTCAGCTTCTGCGGGTGAAAGGAACTCTAGTTTGGAAAAGCCTATGCCACGCAGTTTTGCTTCGAGCGCATCGGGTTCGAAGTAACTCACCCAAGGTTCGCCATGGCTTGCTGTGCGCTGGGCAAGTGGTGAAGGAGATTCGCCTGGCGGCTGAACAAATGTAAGCACGATCTCGCTGCCTGCAGGAAATATTGCGACAGACCTGAGTACAGCATCTATGGCGTCCTCTTTGAGGTACATCGTCACACCCAGCCAGGAGAAGAAGGTCGGTTCGTCCATCGAGACATGATAGCGATTTAGGCCATCTAGTAACGATTCATGTTCAAAGTCGATGTTAGCGAATGTTGTGTTACGCGGGATTGCGAGGCCCGCTTGGGCAAGATGAGAACATTTCATGGATTGTGTCCCCGGATGGTCTACTTCGACAATCTTTAATTTCTGCGCCCATGGAGGTTGTCTGAGTGCAAAAGTATCAAAGCCTGCCCCGAGGATGACATATTGCGTAATTCCACGTAGAACAGCTGCCGCGAGCCGGTCTTCGGCGAACCGCGAGCGCAGAACTACATGTGCGCGCAATGCCAGTCTTTCAGAAGTTTGATATTGATCTACGGTATCTTTGATCCGCTGCAATGCAGCTGGTCCAAGCAGTAACAATGCAACCGGATCATCAAGAATCCGCGGCTGTGTTTCAAACACCTGATGCGCGGCCCTAAGGTATGCGGTTCCCAGTGCCGTGCGACTCGCTTTATGGTTGGGCATATGTGGTGCTCCCTTTAGCTTATTGACTGAGGTCTAACGCCCGGCACAGGCGTGAACTTATGGGGTGCAAGTAAACAAGTGGACGTTCTCCGTTCGGGTTATGGTTTGATATCCTGCATAAAAAGATGAACACACCTAAAAATATCTTCATCATCCTTTCCTCCTCTTCCCGTTAGTATTTGCCTAAGATAGATTTATCAATAATTTTACCGCCAACGACAGTGCACAATACTTTGATATCCTTTATTTTATCCGGTTTCACGGTAAGCGGATTGCCGTCCATAACCGTCATATCCGCCAGCTTGCCCACCTCCAAGCTGCCCAGATCTTTTTCCAGGCGAAACAAGTAGGCACCTTCGGTCGTGAATGCCGCAAGCGCCTGTTTCGGTGTAATTCGCTGTTCAGGACCGAGGATATATCCGGACTTTGTGGTGCGGTTAACCGCAACCCACATCGAAAACAGGGGCACGGGTTTGGTTACCGGCGCGTCTGTATGCATGCTCGTGCGGATACCAAGCCTGAAAGCCGATGCCATAGGATCAATTCTGGCTGCCCTTTCCCCTCCCAGGGTAATCTTCCGGTGGATATCACCCCAGAGATTGACATGAACAGTCATGAAAGTGATCGTTGCGCCAAGGTCTTTTATCCTTTTCAACTGTTCTTCACTGTTTATCTGGCAATGAATAATCATTGGCCTGACATCTTGGAGATTCAATTTTGTTTTTGCATATTCGATTGCGTCCAAAGTCCAGTCCAGTCCCTTGTCTCCGTTGGCATGAATACACACATCGAACCCCTTTTTGTAACAGGCCAACACTTTCTCTTTAAGTTCATCAGGGCTCATTACTATGGGCGCAACAAGATCAGAATTTGTCAGATAAGGCTGTTTGAGCTGGGCAGTGAATCCTTGGATCGAACCATCGGATATTAATTTTGCCGGCCCTATTATGAACCGGCCATTGCCGAAACCGCTAGTAAGAGGCATAGTATCGCACAGGAAGTATAATGGGGCTCCGACAATACGGAGCGGAAACTCTTCATTTGTGCTGACCGCCTGATACACCTTAAAGTCAACGGGATTCATTCCCAGCATGTCAAAAGAAGTGGTAATCCCGTTGGCAGCATAATCCTTTGCGGCCAACCAGAGATTTTTTTGCGTGATTGCGAAATCCGCCTGCGGTGTTTTGCTCATGACCAGAAGCATTGCGGCCATTTCATCGAGCTGCCCGGTCGGTTCCCCGTTGCTGTCACGAACGATCCTGCCTCCGGGTGGATTTTTTGAATCTTTCGTAATGCCGGCTATTTTCAACGCCATGCTGTTGGCATATCCAAGGTGAAAAGAAAGGTGCATGACGAACACAGGATTGTCCGGTGCTGCCTCGTCAAGATCACGCCAGGTAATATGGCGTCCATCGGAGTAACGCGTTTGATCAAACCCGAAGGCAACGATCCAGTCCCCCTTTTTGATTTTTTTTGCTTCTTTGGCAATTTTCTTCTTCAGGATGGCAATGTCCGGAGTCGTGTCCGGCGTTACATCAACCATTGTTTTTGTGGAACCATAAAGCAGGAGATGATTGTGCGTTTCTATGAATCCTGGCGTCACAACCTTGCCCTTTAGATCAACAATCTCCGTGCCTTGGACAAACCATTTCTTTACCTCCTTTACCTTTCCTATAGCGACAATCCGGCCGTTGCGAACAGCTATTGCTTCAGCTTGCGGGTTTTGCTCATTCATAGTGATGATTTCTGCATTGATAAAGATGCGCTCGGCACCAATCAATAGTTTGCTCGCCGCGCAACAATCGACTGTATTGATAAGCTGACAAGCAATAAAAACTATGATAACTAAATACAAAACGCGCCTGCCGGTTGTATTATTCATCACATAGCCTCCTTATAATTTGTATTCCGGGGAAACATTGCGAGAATTGTGAGTTTCCGCAACGAGTCCCTGTCAGATGAATTATATTGCAGTAGAAACAGGGGAAATAATTGAGGTCACCCATTAAAGGCACCGAAAATGATTGGAATCAGGTCCTGAAATGACAGTATTATTGATAAGAGCTTTCTTTTATTTATCGGCAGTATAGGAAACGTTCACTTGTGTGTCAAGAATATTTTTCCACAAGATGTGGATACGGCGTTAATGAACAGGTTTAAGGCACATTGCGACATCCGTCTTTTTGAAAAATATGTTCACCTTTTTGCCGTTTTACCGGCAAAATAGGTATTTTAGCCGGAATTCAGACAGACCTCACCGTCACGTCATGTTTTCAAATGCGTTATGATTGTATGTAATCATCCCAGGATTATTCCGGGTCAGCGTAGGCATCGGCTTGTGGATGCGGCGTATGAGCGTAAGAATCGGAGGTGTTGGATTCGAAAAGTGCAATTAAAAGATCACTAAAAAAGACTCCGAAATAACGGAGCCTTCTTTATGGTCTGACTCAACCGAACGTTTCCTAAGATTTATAGATGATCGTGCCGACATGCTTTCCGTTCAGCGCTTTGGTCAGATTGCCCTTCTCCAGACCGTTGATAATTTGAATCTTGTCGATGACCTCGCTGTTGAGCAGGATGTCCAGACACGGCCTCTCAATAATCAGATCATCTAGGTCTTTTTTCAGCAGGTCTTTGACGCTGATTTCGGGAATGAACTTTGCCTTGCCGTTCTTTTTCGGATCATCTGTGTGAAGTCCCCGCTCGTCCTTGATGAAGATGCAGCTGCGCGCGCCAATTAGATCGGCAATAACCAAGGTGCCCACATCCGTACGGTGAACGGGGATGCGAGATTTTGCCGCTGGCAGGGCAAAATAATCGTAAGGCGGCATGCCGTGCATCACGGGAATGCAATCCTGGCCGAAGTAATTGTATAATTTTGTAACTTCATCGTGGCCGATTTTAATGCCGCCCCACGGAGCAAGTAGTGTGGAAACCAGCAGGGCGTTTTGCTCCGAGATGGAACTGCCGAATTTGGCGATGATGCCGGTCGGCATGCCCAGCTCCAGACCGATGGCGTAAATATGGCGGCTGCGCGTGCCGCCGCCCGTTGTCAGCAGAATTTTGTGTTTCTTCTTATTGGCAACAACCTCTTTCAGAATGGCGGGCAAAGCCTTGATCCCGCGATCACAGATGGATTGCCCGCCGATCTTGACTATATTGACATCCGGGAAAAGCCTCTTCTGAGGGGCTACTTGGATGCTTTCCATGAATGTTTTGCTCACCAGACTTTCGCCCATGAGCCTGCTTTTTACATGCAATCTGCGTCCGTCTTTTTCTCTGAACAGTGCCATAGCGTCCTTTTCTTTTTATTCAACCTCAACTTCCTCGTCTTTCACCGAACCATCCTGGGGCGCCTTGAGCAGGACTAGATCCGCTCCCACGGCGGCCGCGATTTCTTCCAACTCTTTTTTCTTCAGGTGGTCGGCATGAAACTTGAGATTTACGTCGGCAACCGCGACCAGTTTGAAGCGCGGCTTCTTCTCTTTTTCTCCCACTTTAATCCGCTCGCGATAAAATATTTTCCCGGCCATAATCTTACCTCCTTAATTCTTTTTCTTGTCAGGGTTTCTTTTTTCTCCCAGACTCTCCCACAGACCGGTGCCTACCGGTTTTACGGGGAGCACAGCCTCATGTCCCCAGAGTCTGGGCCTTAACCAGCCTTTTGTGTTGACCATATCATCCGGACGGGGACAACAGGCATCCCGATCCAGAGAAATAACCCGGATATTTTTTTGCAGCAGCGCCGATATGTTGACCTCTTCCGGAAAATCCCTCAGTCCCGCATATTCGATAAACCGCCCGCTCCATCCCGACGCGGTGAGACCGGCTGCCGCGGCGGCCCCGATTATGCCGTCGTTGGTGCCGCCATGACCAGAAAGATGGGCGCATCCCGCCGCACGGATTGCATCAGTCTGGGAGACGATTTTTGCCGTACACAACAGTCCAAAGGATTCAAGAGTCGGCAAGGCTGAATCCCCTTCAACAACCAGACAAAGGCCGGGATCACTGCCGGAAACGGACATAGCTTCTATGTGTGTAATTGCCGTATTTTTTAGAGTCTCTACATAAGACGGATCCGGGCAGTTAACAACAACGCAAGCCGAACTATTATGAGAAGTGTATGGAATGGCTGGATCCAGCAGCAGTTGCTGACGAACAACGCCCCAGACTTTACATCCTTCAGGAAGCAACCGCTCATAGCGACGGGCTACTTTCCCCGTGCCGAAATCAGAATTTAAAATATCAGTATCATCAAAACCAATATAAACTCGCATTTTTTCCTTTTTTGACAAGAGAATATCTGCCACGATGTAAATTATAAAATTCTCAGCTCTTCATGTCAATTAATTAAAAACGGAAGTAGCGTAAATACCTATGTTTGTTATGGGTTTTGAATTGTGTTTATTGTCAATTGAAATGTTGTATAAAATAGGGAAAAAGAAAAACAACATTTCAGGAAGCACACCCCAGAAAAAGTCTGATGATCATTGAGCGGGATTATCGTTCATCGATTGTCTGAGATCTCTAACCGGGAAAGGGTCACCATGCGCAGGATATATGATTCGGGCACCCGCCGCAATGATGGAATTCCAGCTCGTATAAAGCTGTTTCATATCATTAATGAGTGCGGGACGCCTCTGGCATGAACAGATATTCAGAAAATTCATGGCCAAATCACCGACAAATGCTCTTCCATCATCCATTAATATTGATATTGAATCATCGGTATGTCCTGGCGTGCATATAATTTTTCCTCTTATGCCGATTGTCCGGAGGAGGTGATCATCATTACCCTTCACCGGTATGATGGGAAAGCCCTCCGGGACAGGGGTAAAATCGTGTTCGGGCGAACCATCGAAAACTTTTACGATCATTGAAAAAATTATTTTCGTACACCGGTTAACATATTTTTTATAGGGCATCGATTTCCCCGCATGCAGCAAAGGAACGGCACCCTCATGGGCGATAATGGTCGCTCCCGATTCAGCCGCGAGACGGGCGGCAAATCCGGAATGATCGTTATGGTGATGGGTAACCATTATATATCGTATTTCCCCGACCGTAATATTCAAAGCGGCAAG
>Ga0209096_1004815_pt1 | contig 10607 bp, 6 predicted proteins | sample AD_UKC034_MetaG_FD_184407 | JGI IMG/M metagenome (GOLD analysis project Ga0209096, IMG submission 184407) | Active sludge microbial communities of municipal wastewater-treating anaerobic digesters from USA - AD_UKC034_MetaG (SPAdes) (version 2) | ecosystem: Engineered > Bioreactor > Anaerobic >...
GTGATTTCCGGCACCCGCAGGTTCAGAAAGGGAAAGATGAAGAGCTCATCCCAGAAGATGTGGCCCCGGTAGGCCTCGCCGTGCCATCCCCGGGACGGCACGCCCACGTCCAGGTCCATGGTGTGAAGGGATGTGCTCTGAAGCAGGTGGAAGATGTTGAGGTTCAGGATCGTCAGGGTGTCGCTGTTTTTTTCCTTCGTCTTGAGGGTCATGGCGAAACGTCGCCAGAGGCGTCGCCATGCATGGGACTGGCTTTTGACTAGCTTCTTGAAGTTCTGGCAACGCTGAACGGTCTTCCCGGCCTCGAGGCCGCATTCGGACGAGGCGTGGTCGCGGGACGTGTGGAGGGCGACGATCTTTTCAATGCGGACGGCCCGTCCTTTGGACAGGTCCACCGTAAAGCGCTGGGCGATATAATCTTCTTCCTGGACCAGGAGACGGTCGAGACGAAGAGATTCCCCGTTTTTGAAAACCGCGGTCCGGGCCGCCTGGGCGATGCGGAGTTCCGACTGGTTTGTCTGCACCTTCAAAAAAATGGTGTCGTGATCGATCTCGTCGCTCTCGAGGGTTTCGATGTGGCGGCTGTTCAGCTCCCGGTATCGGGCCACGCCGTCGTTGATGACCCGGCCGTCGAGACCGGACTCGAATTCAACCCGACCGGACCAGCTGTCCGCCATCACGGTCGTCTCGAGACCGGCGAGATGCGGGCTGCCCATGTGCACGAGCCGGCGTTCCCGGAGAACCGTCACCCGCCCCTGCCCGTCCCTGAAACGGATTTCCCGGGCGAGCAGGCCCTCTTTCATCCTGAGCTCCTGCCGATATTTCAGGATCTTTGCGTCTTTCACCGCGAACCAGGGTCCGTCGTCGAGGCGGAATTTCAGGACGAGCCAGTTGGGAAGGTTGACGAGATCCTCGTTTTCGATGACCCGGCCGGCGATTTCCGTTTTCAGGCGGTTGTATCCCCCGGCGAGATAGGTGCCCGGGTAGTGGGTGCCGTCGGCATCCGCCTGGGCGCTCGCCCCCCGGGTGGCGAAATAGCCGTTTCCCAGGGTGCACAGGGCCTCACGCAGGGCCTCCTGGTCTGGTTCAAACTCATTATAGACAAGTGTCCAGGAATCCATGGTCCAACCTCCTCATGAAAAGAACGGTTCGGGAAAACAGTCAGCCGCCGACATCGTTCAGAGACCCGGAGGGCGGGTCATCGACCAATCACCGTCCTGAGCGCCTCGAGAAAACGCCCGACGGCGTCGGGGTCTTTCAGCGCATACCGGGCCCGGGTGGGCCGCGGCCTGTTCATGACGACGATGCCGATTCCCCGATCCTCGATGGCCCTGAAGGCGTCTTCATCGGTCGCGTCGTCGCCGATATAGAAGGGAAGCACGTCCGGTCCGTCGAGGTCCAGGGCGTCGAGTACCCAGAACAGGGCCTTTCCCTTGTTCCAGTCGATTTCAGGTTGGAGCTCGTATACCTTCTTGCCGAAGGACTTGCGGAGCCCCGACGACTGTTCCAGGACCCGGTCCACCCCGTCTTCAACTTGCTGAACATCATCTTTCCTCACTTTCCGGTAGTGAACGGCGATGGAAAATTTCTTCCGTTCCACCAGGACGCCTTCGACGGGTCGCAGGATGTCCCGGAGTTGTTTTTCCGCTTCTTCCAGGGCGGGAAGAAAGTCTTTTCCCTGCTGGAGCTCCGCTCGCCGGCTCTTCGGACCCTCGATTTCGAAACCGTGGCTGCCGGCGTAGACGATGCCATCGATGCCGACCATGTTCCGGACGTCCCGCAGGTCCCGGCCGCTGATCACCCCCACGGTACACACGTCGGCCAGGTTTTTCACCGTGCGGCGCATGTCCGGCGACAGGACGGCCAGGTCGGGGGAGTCGACGATGGGCGTCAGCGTGCCGTCGTAGTCCAGGAAAACGACAATCTCTTTCTCCCTCAAGAATTCCTCGATGTCGCCAAGCGATTCCAGGGCGGAAGGAAGGGCTTTTCCCTCTTTTCCCGCAACGGCGATTTCGGAAAGGTCGGCCACCACCAGGTCGGCCCCGGCGTCGCGAAGGCTTTCCGGGTGGCCAGTCCGGTCCACGGCGATGACGGATCCGAAATGTCCCTTTCTGCCCGCTTCGACACCGGCGAGGGCGTCTTCCACGACAACGGAACGGCCGGGGTCGGTTCCGAGACGGCGGGCCGCTTCAAGAAAGATATCGGGATCGGGTTTCCCTTTCAGGCCGAGCTTTTCCGAGGCCACGCCGTCCACCCGGACATCGAAGAGATCCAGAAGGCCCGCTTCCCGGAGGACCCGTTCGCAGTTCCTGCTCGCCGAGATGACCGCCGTCCCGAAGCCGGCGGTCCTGAGTTTTCTGACCAGGTCAATGGCTGGTCCGTATGTCTCGACACCCTGCTTTTTCAGGTGTTCCCGAAAGAAGGCGTTTTTCCGGTTTCCGAGGCCGCAGATCGTTTCCTTTTCCCGATCGTCTTCGGGGGTGCCGAAAGGAATCTCGATTCCCCGGGAAGCCAGGAAACTCCTGATGCCGTCATACCGGGGCTTTCCGTCGACATAACGGCGGTAGTCTTCGTCGGGGTCGAAAGGCTGCCAGGTACCTGCGGTGCGCTTCCGGTACTCGTCGAAAAGTTCTTTCCACGCGGCGGCGTGCACCCTTGCCGTTCTGGTCAAAACACCGTCCATGTCGAAAATGAAGGCATCGTAATCGGACCGGGAGAAGGGTCTCGCTCTTTTCTTTTTCTCGCTCATGGTCCTCCTTCTGTTCGAAACCGGTGTCGAAAAGTACGCCGGCCATATTGGTGAACTGGAACTGTGACAATTCTACAGGGACGTCGGCCGGAGGGCAATGGGGCGGAGCCTGTATGGTCGTTTTTCCCGCGTTTTCGCTTCTTCCAGGGCAATGTTGCCGTTCGGACGGGCGACCTGAAAAAGACCCACAGGATCAGCCGTGAGACCGAGCCCCTCGTCCGGCGGTGGATTCCCCGGCGGGAGGAGGTGATGATTCAATGCGAGCCCCAGGCCTGCGACTATTTGCGGGTCTCCGTTCCCCAGGGCGACAGGACGGGGGATGGTCAGGACAAATACACAAACCACCCCATTTATGGCCTTTTTGTTTTGAAATATAAGAAATATTAGATGGTTGCCATTTTGAGGACTGAAATTTTCTTATGAACATCACCGTCCGGCGACGGTGATCGTGAGTTACAGGGACTGAAATATTCCGATGGCCGATATCGATCGCTACGTATCCCGGGAAGGCTGGCTGTCCGGTCAGGGTAAACTTAAGGGATTTATTCTCTTTCTCGCCATTCTTGTCGTACTTGCCATTCTCTGGCGCTGGTCGCCCCTTGGGGACATTCTCGACCTGGATGCCCTGGTCGCCTGGGCGGAACCGGTTCGAGTTTCCCCCGCCGCACCGCTCATCGTTGTCGCCGGTTTCATGCTCGGTGGGCTTCTGGTCTTTCCCGTCACACTGCTCATCGCCGCCACGGCGCTGCTTTTCGATCCCCTTCAGGGGTTTGTTAACGCTACCCTGGGAGCTCTTTCCAGTGCCATCCTGCTTTATCTTATAGGCGCCTTCCTAGGCGGGGACACGCTCCACCGGATCACGGGGGAAAGGGTGAACCGGGTGAGTCGGGTGATCGCGCGGCGCGGCATTCTCACCATAAGTGCCCTGAGAATCATACCGGTGGCGCCGTTTTCCGTCATCAACCTCGTGGCCGGGGCGTCGCACATCCGGTTCATTGATTATGTCATCGGGACGATCCTGGGAATGACACCTGGGATTGTTGTCATTACCCTCTTTGCCAGCAGCCTGAAGGATTTTGTTGTCCATCCCTGCGTTCGTAACATTCTTATCATTGCCGGCATCTTTGCCCTTGCCCTTATCCTGCTCTTCCTTCTCAAGAGGCACCTGTTCAAGGATGTGGAAAATGACGCGTGAATCACCGGCATTCCGGGAGGGCACCGGTTCCTCCCGTCCCATGGCCGCCGCCACGTATAACGTCCACGGCTGGACGGGCCGGGATTCCCGGCAGATTCCTCAAAGATGCCTCAGGGTGATCCAGGAGATGAACTGCGACGTTGTCGGCCTGCAGGAGGCGACGTTTTCCCTGGAAAGCGGCAAGAAATTCACCGCCGGCTATCTCCGGGAAATGACCGGGATGGAACCTGTTCTGGGTCCGACCCTGTACAGGGCGCCCTGGCACTTCGGAAATGTTCTTCTCACGCGGTTTCCCATTCTCCGGGTGAGGCGCTTCGATCTCACGGTGCGGCCCTTTGAACCCCGCGGGGTCCTGGACGTGGACCTTTCATTCCGGGACCTCGAGGTCCGGGTCCTGGTGACCCACCTGGGTCTTCGCGTCAGGGAGCGGAGATCCCAGTTGAAAAGCCTCCTGGAAAGGCTGAACCCGCCGGACGGCCGTTTCATTATCCTCATGGGGGATTTCAATGTGTGGTTCCTGCCCCGCCGTGCCTATCGCAAAATGCATGCCATCTTCGGTTTTCCTCCGGCACCGCGGACCTATCCCGCCGTATTTCCTCTCCTCGCCTTTGACCGCATCTGGGTTCACCCCCCTTCCGCCCTGAGGAAGGCGACGGCCTGGCGAAGCGGGGGCTCACGAGAAGCATCGGATCACCTTCCGGTTCGAGCCGACCTCTCTCTGGAAAGACGACCCGTTGCGGAAAAAGGGACCATCCCGGCAGGGATGTTCCCCTGATGAAGGGGCGAAAGAGGCGCGGCGGGAGGGAAGGCTCCCTGTTTCCCGTCAATCCGAAAAGAAGGAAAGTGTGAGACGGAAGGGAACACAAAAAAGAGGAAGCCCTCAGTTTCCTGAGAAGTAAAGCCAGAAGAGGGCGAGACCGGCGGCCAGGGCGGCCAGGGGGAAGACATACCGCAGGAAGCGCCGGAACCGGGCCATCCGGCCCGGCGAGCTTCCGGCCTGGCCGTTATCAAGGATGCCGTTGAGCGCCGTCAGGCCCCGGGCGAAAAACCCGGAGGGGTCCCGGGAGACTGTTTCGTAGATCTGCTCTTCCAGGAAGGGCTTTTCCGAATCGGCGATCTCTGCTGCCCCGAGTTCGTCCAGCCAGCGCGCCACATCCTCGACGTTCCCGTCGTGGTGCCGCAGCCGGGTATCCCCGGCATCGGCCCGGTGGTCCAGGAATTCGACGAGATCCCTGTCTTCCGGTATGTCCCCGTTCCCCAGGTGTTCCGCCAGAAGACTCAGCCGGGCCCGGCGGATCGAACGGATCGGTTCGCTTTCGTCCGGGGCGGCCTCCCACGAGAGGTTCAGTTCCGTGTCCAGGCCCATGCTGCGGTTGGTCGTGTTGGCCGACCCCACGGTGAGAAAGCGGTCGTCGACGACCAGGACCTTGGAATGGATGTAAACCTGAACCTCCGACTGTCCGGTGCCTGAAGCGGGGCCGTAGACGCCGAGACGGTGCCCGCCCCGTTTCGCCGCCTTTTTGAGGGAATCGAGAAGCTTCTTCTGCAGGTGGGCCAGGGAGGCCTGTTCCATGAGCGTGTGGGCCCGCTGGGGAAGAATAAGGACCACCTGAAGTTTAGGCCGGTTTTCGTCGGCCAGGCGCTCCAGGAGGGCCCGGTGCACCGCCCCGGAGGTAAAGTACTGGTTTTCGATGTAGATGGACTTTTCAGCGGCCGCGATGGCATCCTGGTACAGTTGCCGGATTTCCTGGATTTCGTCCTGAGGGGGCAGGAGGGTCCGGGCCCGCGTCCGGCTGAGGGCCACCCGGGGAATGGCTATCGGCAGGGCCTCGTCGAAGGCCGGCGGCCTTCCCGACGGGGGCGGCAGGGTTAGGGGGGGGCCCCCGGCGGCGAGCCACCGCTGGGTGAAAAGATCGGCCAGGGCCCGGGCGGCCGGGCCGGTCACGTGGGCCTGTACGTCGTGGACGGGGTCGAAGGCCTGGCCCGAGGGGTCCACCCGTTCGGGGTTTTCTTCCAGGTGGTGGCGGTCGTCCCAACGTCCGGCGCAGAGATCCATGCCCCCGGCAAAAGCCAGGGTCCCGTCGATGACGACAAGTTTCTGGTGATGGCTCGCCCCCAGGGCATGGCAGTCGTCGTCGAGGAAGTGGATTCGCTCGTGGCCTCCCCAAGTTTCGAAAATCCATTTCTGGAACCACTGGCGGTTCAGGGAGAAGAGGAACGTGAAGTCCCAGGCCAGGATGTAGATGTGAAGGTTGGGGTTCTTTTCGCAGAGGCTTGTCAGGAAGGGGAGGAAACGGCTGTCGCTGCCGAAGGCCTCTTCGTCGGTGCCCCGAAGGAGGCGAAAGCGGCTTTCGAACTCCCAGCCCGCCATGAGGATGTATTTTCGCGCCCCCAAGGCAGCCCGGGCGACGGCGCCGTAGAAATCCCGGGCATCCACGAGAAGTCCGGATGCTTCCGCGGCGTAAATGTCGAGGCAGTTCCGGCTTGGCTCGAGAATGGGATTATGGTTCATGGGAATACACTGCGCCGGGGCTGTCTTTGTTTATGGTCCAACGGGAACTTTCTTCAATCCGCCCCAATAGGCCAGTCAACCCGGATGGCCGTCCCTTTCCCCTTTTCGGACCGTATTTGGAAAAATCCGTTGGAGATTTCCGCCCGTTCCCGCATGTTCTGAAGGCCCATGCCGCCTTCGGAGTCTTCTCCGGCGCCGAGAAAAGCGGCTGGTTCGAATCCGCAGCCGTCATCAATGACGAGAAGCGCGAAGCCATTTTCCGTTTTGCCGGTCGTGAGAAGGATCTTTTGGGCACCACTGTGTTTCGCGGCGTTGTTGAGCGCCTCCTGGGCTATCCTGTAAACGACGATCTTCAGGGATTCGGGAATATCCTCTTCGTCGCACATCTGGGTTTCTATCTCGACGTTTTCCAGTATTTCACTGAATTCACGGCCCAGGGAACGAAGGGCCTGGGCGAGGCCCAAGTCGTCGAGAACGGAAGGCCTCATGCTGGACGTGATCCTCTGGGTTTCCTCGACGGCGACCTTCACCATCTCGATGATCTGCTCAAGGGTCATCCCGTCGGGCGCTTCCTCGAGAGGGCTCATGGCGCTCACCTTCTGTTCCAGGGCGTATCTTACGGCCGTCAGGGTGGAGCCGAGGCTGTCATGGAGTTCCCGGGACAGGCGTTTTCTCTCCGTCTCCTGGGCTTCCAGAAGCCTCGCGGAAAGACGACGCAGCTGACTTCTTGATTCCTGGAGCGCCGTGATGGTCCTCGTGCGATCGATGGCGTACCGGATGCAGTGTTCCAGGAAAGCCGGCTCGAGCTGGTTCTTGTCCACGTAATCGGCCGCGCCAAGCCGCATGGCCTTCCTGTCCATTTGGCAGCTGCCGAAGCCCGTCAAGAAAATAACGGGAACATCGAACCCGTTTCGGGCTATTTCCCTCAAAACGTGAAGGCCATCACTGCTTCCAAGCCTGTAGTCGAGAAGGCAGACGTCAAAGGAACTTTCCTTGAGCTTGCGGTAAGCCTCCTCGGCGCTTGGCGTCCACTGCAGCTCGAAGCGGGTTTCCCTGGCCATGGACAGGAGATTCTGGACGATGACCTTATAATCCTTGTCATCGTCTATAAGGAGCACTCTTGTCGTTTCTTCTGTCATGCTGTCTTTCCTTCCACGGGCAGGGACGTTCAACGATTTTGAAACAGCATTTTTCAAGATCCCTCGCAGGGGAGTTACCAAACTTCTCGCGCTTCCACGACAGGCCCGCCCGCTTTTTTGCGTAACCGGTACCGCGGCACCCATAAACGGGCCCGCACGCCTCCTCGATGGAGCGCTTTCATGCCGATTCTCCATCAGTCCCGGCCCGAGACGACTGTCAGCTCCCGAAGGCGGTCCCTCGTTTCCCCATCGGGCTGTCCCGGCGGGAGGCGCCACTCCCAGTTCCCCTCACCGCCCGCCGGGTGGTTCATCCGGGCGTCCTCCCCCAGGCCCAGGATGTCCTGCATGGGGAAAACGGCCAGGCGCGCCACCGACATCATGGCGAGCCGGATGAACACCCACGGGGCTTCTCCGGCGGAAATTTCCCGGCCCAGGTAGGCGAAAAGCCGCTCCTTCATCGCTTCGTCGGCCTCGTTTTCGAACCACCCCCGTACCGTGTTGTTGTCGTGGGTGCCCGTGTAGACCACGGCGTTTTTCTCGAGATTGTGAGGAAGATAGGGGCCGGCGGGAAAATCGTCCCCGAAAGCGAAGAGAAGAACCTTCATGCCCGGCAGGTCGAAGCGGTGGATGATTTCCCGGACATCGGCGGTGATTGTTCCCAGGTCCTCGGCGATGATGGGAAGGCAGGGGAATGTTCTCAGCATCCTTTCGAAGAGCGCCATGACGGGAACGTCGACCCAGGTTCCGTTTATGGCGGTGGTCTCTCCGGCGGGGACTTCCCAGTAGGACACGAGCCCCCGGAAATGGTCCAGGCGGAGCCAGTCGGTCATGGCCAGGTTGTGCCGGAGGCGGTCGACCCACCAGTCGAAGCCCGTTTCCTGGAGAACCTCCCAGCGGTAGACGGGGTTTCCCCAAAGCTGGCCCGTCTCGCTGAAGTAATCCGACGGCACCCCGGAAACCGCCTCCGGGTCGCCGTTTTCGTCGAGTTTGAATATTTCACGGCGGCTCCAGACATCGGCGCTGTCGTAGTCCATGTAGATGGGCATGTCCCCGATGATCTGAATTCCCCTGCCGCGGGCGTAAGCCCTGAGACCGGCCCACTGCCGGAAGAAGATGTACTGGAGGAACCGCTCCATCTCGAAGTCGTCGGCCATTTCCTGCCGCGCCGAGAGAAGGGCCTTCCCGCTTCGGTGCCGCACTTTTTTCGGCCACCGGTTCCAGGTCTTCCCCCCGTGGCGCTCCTTGAGAACGGTGAACAGGGCATGGTCGTCGAGCCAGGGGCCCTGAGTCCGGCAGAATTCCTCGTACCGCGGCCCCCCGCCCTTTTCCCGGAACCGGTCGAAGGCCGCCCGGAACAACGGCGCCCTGTGGGAGCGGACCTTCTCGAAATCGACCCTGTCCCCGGGAAAATCCCTTCCTTTATCGAGATCCCCCTCGTCGAGAAGCCCGTCCCGGACGAGAGATTCGGGGCTGATGAGGAGGGGGTTGCCCGCGAAGGCCGAAAGGGCCTGGTAAGGGGAGTTCGAACCCGCGGGGGTCGGGTGGAGCGGCAGGATCTGCCAGAAGCCCTGCTTCGTTTCGGCGAGGAAATCGATGAACCGGTGGGCTCCCGGGCCCAGGTCGCCGATACCGAAGGCCGAGGGGAGCGAGGTGACATGAAGCAGGACGCCGCTGGCCCGTCGTTTCATTTTCTTTCCTCCTGTCCGTTTTCCCGGCGACGGGTTTCACCGTCCCCGGTCACGATGGCGACGGATGGCCCCGGCAGGCGGATGCCGCCTCTTCGGGCCGTCACGGTTTCGCTGGAAGCCAGGACGATCTCCCGTTTCCCCGGATCGGTCCAGGGGACCTCCACGTCCCGTTCCCCGAAGTTGCAGGCCACGAGGACGGTCCCGCGGGCCATGGTGAGCCACTTGTCCCTTTCGTCGAAGTTCACGGTGACCCGGTTGAAGCGGCCGTCGGCCAGGTCGGGAAAGCGGCGGCGAAGCCCGATGAGGGCCCGGTGCCACGCCAGGAGATCCCTGTGGGGTTCCCGGGCACGCTCGCCCCAGTCGAGGCGGGACCGGAGGAAGGTTTCCTCCGCCTGGGGGTCGGGGATCACGGCGGGGTCCCAACCGAAAGGGGCAAACTCGCGCCGGCGGCCTGTCCGGACGGCCTCCGCCAGTTCGGGGTCACCGTGGTCGGTGAAATAGAGAAAGGGCGTCGACGCCGCCCACTCCTCCCCCTGGAAGAGCATGGGGACGAAGGGCGCGGTCATGACGAGGGCCGCCCCGATTTTGAGCTTTTCCGGGGACAGGAGCCGGCTCGTGCGCTCCCCGAGGGCCCGGTTTCCTACCTGGTCGTGGTTTTGAAGGCACCCCACGAAGCGGTGGGCGGGCAGGTCGCCGGCGGGCCGGCCGTGGCGGCGGCGACGGTAGGCTGAGTAGCGGCCGTCGTAGGCGAATCCCCGGGTAAGCGTGTCGGCCAGGTCGGCCAGGCGGCCGAAGTCCCGGTAATAGCCGTTCCGCTCGCCGGTGAGGAGGGCGTGAAGGGCATGGTGGAAGTCCTCGTTCCACTGGGCGTCGAGGCCGTATCCGCCCGTTTCGGGGGGGCGGACCACCCGAGGGTCGTTGAGGGCGCTTTCGGCGATGAGGACCAGGTGCCGTCCGAGCTGCGCCTTAAGGCGCCCGACTTCCCCCGCCAATTCCTCCAGGAAGTGGACCGCCGACGTGTCCAGGAAGGCGTGGACGGCGTCGATGCGAAGGCCGTCGCCGTGGTAGTCCTCCAGCCACATGAGGGCGTTTTCGATGAAGAAACGCCGCACCTCGTCGCTTCCCGGCCCGTCGAGGTTCACCGCTTCCCCCCAGGGCGTGGCGTACCGGCCGGTGAAGTAGGGGCCGAACCGGCCGAGGTGATTGCCCGCCGGCCCGAGGTGGTTGTAAACCACGTCGAGGAGGACCGCCAGTCCCCGGCGGTGGCAGGCGTCGACGAGCCTCTTGAGCCCCTCGGGGCCGCCGTAGGCGTGGTGGGGGGCGT
>Ga0209096_1004822_pt1 | contig 10593 bp, 5 predicted proteins | sample AD_UKC034_MetaG_FD_184407 | JGI IMG/M metagenome (GOLD analysis project Ga0209096, IMG submission 184407) | Active sludge microbial communities of municipal wastewater-treating anaerobic digesters from USA - AD_UKC034_MetaG (SPAdes) (version 2) | ecosystem: Engineered > Bioreactor > Anaerobic >...
CAATGAGCTTCGGCGCTTTTTGGACTGCCTCGCCGGGGCAGGAAGTTTATCTTAACATTCTTCGATGACAGTGTCAACTATTTTGCGAAGAATTTTTTCAAAACTTTCCAATTTTTCTTACAATGCACTGATGCTAGCGTCCTGGCATTTAGCGATGTCATGGAGAGGCAACTGGAATCTGAATCTCAACTACTTCCAGATCTTTTTCCTTTCCCTTTAGCTTCAATGTCTTCTGCTGGATAGAAAATCCCTGGACGAGCACAGGATCGATCATTTCATAAGTGTTTTTTTCAATCAGTATTCCACCAGGAGTACAGTTTGACTCAAGTCGCTGCGCCGTATTTACAGCATCACCGATCATGGCATTTTCGCGGCGCATGCCGGCTCCCACATTTCCCATGATTATACGCCCATGATTCATACCAATGCGCAGTCTGAACGGGCCGCATGAGGCAATTTCACGCTGCATAAAATCTTGAATAGCCAGAGACGCTTTTATGGCCTGCCCGGGATTTTCAAACCGCGCGAGAATACAATCACCGATATACTTGTCGACATCTCCACCATGCTGGTAGATCATCTCGGTGGCAGGTTGAAAAATGTTGTTCAGCTCTGCGATTACCACATCAGGAGCGTGAGCCTCGGCATAGCTGGTAAATCCCTTTACATCCATGAACACAAAAGTGGCAAAAATCTCTTCGTCGGGGATCTTGTACAGTCCTGCGAAAACAGACATCGACGCTTTCCACCAGACAGAATGAGGAGTATACTGCCTGATAACTTCCTGAAGCTTGTCGCCACGTGCGTTAGCTTCACTCAGTTCTCTGTTCTTCGCTTTGATAGACAAATTTGCCCGAAACTGTTCCCGGATGATCAATTTTAAGGCTGATTCATTGTTTCGAAAGAGCTTTTCGTAATCACACAACTGATCCTTCAGCAGTTGATTTTCACTGGCGATGTCGACACGCTGTTCACCGGCATCAGCAAGCTTGAACGAACTCAACAGAGAAACCAGGTTACTAGATCTCTCTGCTGGACATCGAGAACCCACGGCAACTATCGCCAGAGAGCAGCCAAACTGGCGGCTTCCGGCCCAGGGGCGACGTATGTCGGTTACCTCCTGGTAGTGTGAATACATTGGCGATATTTCTGAAGAACAGTACAGGCCCACCAGCGGTACTGTCGGCCCGAACACTTCACCAATTGCATGAATTTCTGCGTCGGTGCGGGAATGGAGGTGGCGATGCCGATTGCAGCAGCTGAATATTAGTACAAGCTCAGGCGTCATACCATCCAAAGCCTTCAGAGCCTCCTTAGCTGCATTCCTGGCTCCGTTTATCATGTCTTCTCGATCGTTGTGGATCAGCTGCAGTTTTTTCCCGGCCAGATCGTCGGGGCGCCAGAATTCTATCTGCTGCTTTTCTTCATCAATTACCCATGGAAACTGCAGAATATTCTTCGACAATGACCCATCAGTAATAGTCTGATTGAACATAAACCTCTGGCTGAGCAGATGATCGCGATAGTCTTCACCCAGATAGGATTTCAAAAAGTCGATAATCGGCACGCCATCGAGTTCCATGACCAGATTGCCGGCTGCACGAGTACACTCAAATTCAGGAGTCACTGGCTGCCAGCCCGTTTCGTAGCCAAAACCAAAAGCATAGTCTTCTTTTTTGAGCACCTTAATAAAGAGCAAAGCCAGAGAATCTTTGCTCAGCATGTTCCCGCAATATTGATTGCCGAGAAAAATGTCATCCCAGGTTCCACCAGGAAAGTACCCGAGCGAGGTTCCGCCCGTAACAGGTATAATGAAGGGGAAGATTGAGCTCATTCCCTGAAGATATTTAAAGCTGCTGTGATGCGTCTCTGTTCCAGTCAAAATGCAGGTCACCAGATCTGAGGGCACAGGTTTTTTCTCAAAAAGATATTTGGAAGCAAGATAGCGTGCGACCTCTGAAGGATCAGAGCCACACTTTCCCGAGCTGATTGTAAATTCAATATCTCTGGAAGTCAGTAGCAGGAGGAGAACAGAGTGGTTTTCGGCTCCGCGGTTGGAAATCAATAAAGAGGAGGTGGTTCCAAAAATTGGCACATTGCCAAGGCGCTTTCTGATCGTATCAAACAACAGCGCCTGGTCGTATTTTATAGACGAAAAAAGAATAGCTACATCCGGATTCGGATTTTGCTGCCGGGCTCTATCGACCACCAGGTTGGCAACGGACACCACGTCATCGCCAGAAGCAATAGCCAGGCCAGTTTGCAGCATTTCTCTCACCTCACCCTGAAACTTTCGAAACAGCAGACTGAAAAATTGTAGCAAATTCATCATTTACCACAAAGTCTTTTCTTTTGCTGGGGTAATCAGCGCAGACTGGTTTTGCCACTGAATAAATCACGGATTGCCTGTAGATCATGGTATCCAAGACGATTTGCATGCTGATAAAATTCATCGCGCTTTGCTGTGTTACCAAGATAGTGATAGGCAATGGCAAGATTGGCAGGAATCGAAGGATAGTCTTTTCTTAACGCCCACGCCTTTTCACCATATTCTACAGCCTTCTGATCGTTGCCTTGCATCAGCTCGATTACGACAAGACTTGAGAATGCTTCAGCGTTGTCAGGCAACAGCGAGGTGGCTTTCAGATAGCTCTCTCGTGCCTGATCGAGCTTGCCCTGCTGGCGGTATAGCACGCCCTTTCCAACATATGAATTATCCCATTTATCATTGATACTGATTGCCTTATCAAAGCACTCTTCAGCTTTCTCAGACTGATCGTTTTTCAGATATGCCCAGCCCAGAATGGTCCAGCCTTTATATGATTCCGGATAATCCTGAACATACTTCTCACTTTTCTGAACAGCCGGGGCATATTGGCCACTGTTCATGAGTCGATCGATCTCCATAAGCTTTCTGTTATCTTCAGAGCCTGAACAGCCGAGCATGATTGCTCCAAGAAACAGCACCAGCACAAGTCTTGCTTTCATTCTATCACCTCACCGATGAAGTTGCCGCAGGATTCACTCAGCAAGCAATATTAACATTTGTCGACAGTTTTTTCAGGATTGCCAGAGAACAGCGCAACTGGCGGTTCTAGATATCTCAATACGGCACCGACTTCATACAGATCTTCAGACACTGAACAACAGCGGATTCAGACAAGACACAATAATCAATTTTGATTAGATGTGGCGCTGAACAGGCTTGTCTGGTAAAATAGACACTATAAAATTCTTTGTCATGGTTTCTGGTTATGGATCCTTCGTTCTCGGCTGAATTCTCAAGGCTGTCCAATCGTAAATACGTATCAAGCGGTTATTTGATACGCTATTTGAAGTTGGAGACCTTATGACTTGGCAGGAAAGCAGCAACAATAGAAAAAAACTGCTGCCGCTGGTCTGGATTTTCTTAATCGCAGCCGTCTCAATCGCCATTCTCAACTTCGGCTTCGAAATGCTCGAATCGAGAGACAGAAACAATCGAGAACTCGAACAGGCCGACCAGGCGAAACAGATACTGACAACCCTGGCCTGTGGTTCTACCATAAACCCTTATCTGACAAGAATCGCAAAAGGACTTGAGCCTGTTTTCAGGTCAGCCCTCACCACAGCGACAGCTTCCCGGACAAATCCTCATAAAGCTTTTCTGCGCGAATCTTTTCCCGAGCATGAATTCTGGGTCTTTTCGTATCGCAACACGGGCGAACATTTGACGACAACGCCTGTCTTCACCCCTGCAATTACAAAATCCGGCAAACGAGGTATGGCAAACGCCATTGCAGCGTTGGCGACCAACGATTATTCAAGTGGCATGAACAAACTTATCGACTTTCTTTTTGGCCCGGGTTTAAAGGTAAAGATGCTTTCTCAGCGCATGGGCCGCGCCACCAGGGTTATCTACAACAATCGCTACTGTCTGCTTGTCTGGAACAGCATAGTCGATGAGGGGAAAAAGGTCGGCGGGTATTTTTTCATTGCCCCTGACACCGATAAGCTGACAAAGTTCGCGATGGAAAGAACATCACTGATCTTATCAGGAGCTCTGAAAAAAAAACAACCCCAACAGAGCCGAATAACGTGCTGGCTGGCTACATCAACCTGTCATCAGACAGCATCGGCTCGGTTATACCCACTGAAGCCTGTAAAAGCCCTGAAATAATGAGTTTCATCGAAAGCTGGCGAACACCGCCATCTTTGCAGAATCTGGAGCAAAGGCCTATTCCATCTGGAGTTCCCATCGGCACCTGGAAATTTTACGCAAGAGCGATACCTGACGGCAAACATCTTGCTTTTGTTTTTCTCAGAGACCCCAGGCAATCTGGTACAGGTGATTCGCCGGTCAAAGTAATCAACCTCGTCTTTGGCATTCTGGGTCTAATGATATTAAGCCTGCTGATCTTCGACAAGTGCCCTGTTTCGTTAAGCCTGAACGCCAGATTTTCTCTTCTTTTTCTCGCCCTTGCGGCAATTCCATTTTCTCTGCTGATAGTCTCGACAAAGCTTTATCTGTCTGAACTGAAGGTCTCTCTGCTGCGGGAAGCCCGGCAAAAGCTGCACAAGGCGCTTTCATCGTTCGATCAGAACGTCGACGATGTCTATCGAGTCTACAGGAATGAGATGAGAAAGCTGCACCAGGAAGAATGGATACAACATGCCGGCGAAGAAACCGATCCAGTTGATGTGAAGCTGGATGCAAAATTTAAAGAGTATATAGCCAGGCTGAATCCTCCCCTTCCCTGGGGATCAATAGCCATCTGCGATGCAAAGGGCAAAACGGTTCTTACCTACAGAAACAAAAATCTGCAGAATCGCCTCGGCGGCTACATGATGATAAACAGGGTCGGAGTCATAGAGGCGATGCGAAAAAGAAGAAACATGCCATCGATAGAGGATGAAGGTAAGAACGAGCTGATTTCCGATGATGACATAACCATGAAGCAGGTGTATGAAACACAGGTCAAACTGCCGATATACCATGCTTTTTCCAACACCAATGTCGGTGAAATACTTCAAATCGCTTTCGGAAACATGTCGGTGATGAGAATCGTAGACTACTTTCCTTCTGAGAATTCGCCAGTTTTTGGAGTTTCAGTGGCCTGGCTCGAACACGAACTCGACAGAGAATTCAGTATAAATGCACTCCAAAAAATGAAAAGAGAGAATCCGGGAATTCAGTTCGAGGTGTTTAAAACAGACGACAACGATCTGATAAGGATCGCCAGAACTCACAAATACTCGAATCTGCATAACATTGCCAAATCAGCCTCTCTACGAGACGGCTTCGCCAACTCACTGACCAGCCGGTTTGGAAGAATCGAGATCGCCTTTCCTTCGAACAGGCGGCCTGGCATTTTTCTGGCCGGAGCGATGGATACAACCTACATCGATACCTTGATCAATTACTATTTCAGAAGGTTTATGGCGCTCCTGTTTCTTGGTTTTCTTGGAATGCTCTATTTTCGAGATATTCTTTTCAAACGCATCATAATTCCTTTTCTTTTGCTTGAAGAGACACTTGCAAGCATCCAGGACGGTTTTTTGCCCAGACTCCCCGCAGTTCTCAGACATGATGAGCTGAGAAAAATCTACGACTCATTCAACGAAATGATTGAAGGCCTGCAGATACGAAACCGCCTGATGTCTCTGGTATCAAGTTCTGCCTTGAAAGTAGCAAGAGAGCAGAAGACCAGCGACGAAAGTGCTGAGATGCAGGTTCCGGTCGTCGCGCTGGTTTCAGATATAAGAGGCTTCACGACAATGTGCGAAAAGTACAACCCGGAAGCTATTACCAGCCTGCTGAATCTTCATTTCGACCGCATGAGCAGTATAATTCACGCTCAGGGCGGCGAAATCGGGCGATTTGTCGGCGACGCCATCGAGGCTTCCTTTCGCTGTGATGACGGCAATATCAGCCAAACCATGGAGAACGCAGTCAAAGCCGCTCTGCTGATGTTGGAAAACTTGAATATGATCAACGACGAAAGAGTTCGTCAGGGATTGTTTCCATACAAAATCGGCGTCGGACTGTCGTTTGGAAAGGTCAGCTTTTTCTCGGTGGGAGGAGCCAACTCGCGAACCGAGGTATTACAGCTTGGAAAGCCGATGAAGAAAGCCGGAGAGCTGGAAGCTCTCACCAAAAATTATCCAGAGTGCCCGCTGGTTATCGACAGGGAAATTGGTCTAGAAATAAGCAAAAAGACAACTTTTGCCGAATTCTTGAACGGAAAGGTGCAAGAAGACACTGAATTCTACTATTTCAAAAGCTTTCCGGCTGCGAACAAGGTTTTTGAAATTTCTGAAACTGCAAACATCGGCGAAACCGGGCAGAACCAGCATGTTGTGACCGACGCTCATGCCGCCAGACAGATGCACAAACGAGCACAAGACCACTTTTTTTCTGTTAAACTCAACCTTTCTCCTGGCCTTGTCATTCTTGCACTTCCTTTTCTTATCGGTTTATATGCAATTTTTGTCGGAATCGATAAAGACATTAATTCGCTGCGGCAAAACGCACACCAGGCAAATCAGCATGCCATCAACCTCTCGCGATTTTCCAATGTTAAAAAAGAGCAATTGTCTATCAATTTTCAGAGATTTCTGGGCAGCAGAATCGACAGATCATGGAAAGAATTCAGTGCAGGTGACAAAAATACTCTAAAGGAATTCGAGAGCGAGGCAGCCAGAGAACTGCATTCTTACGGACTGAAAACGATAGAAATCGTGGCACTGCCATTTGCAGAAGAATATCGTACGAACCGTCATAGCCAAAATTCGCTGGCTGAAGAACTGGAAACAGCTCTAGCCGACGGTTTGAAATGCTATAACAGCAAGTTCAATCGCTACCTGCTAGTGGATCCTCAAAAACTGGCTGTGTTTGAAGACAGCATCAGTGAGCTTGTTTTTTCGCGAGATGCAAGAGCCACTTTCATTCCCGTCTCTGCCCGGGGAAAAGACTGCTGGTTATACTGGCAACCCCTGCTTAAGCCATATACTGAATGGAAGCGAGCCTGTACACAGGCAAGTTCATGGCAGATGAGATTATATGGATATTTCCCCGAACCTGAATTGCCAGACCTGTTGGCCGGCGGCTTTCTTGCATTATGTCAGTCACCTGAAAATGAAGACGATTTGAAACTGTCTCACGAAGACAATTCTATATTTTTTGCCAGAATCGATGTCAAAACCGACAGCCTGCTTGAAATTCATGGAACAGTCTCTAACCCCTCAACAGCCGATTTATCAGATGCCCAGCGGATTCTTGCGACAGCGTACAGTAAAGACTCTGAAAAATCAGGCCTCATTGTCGATACGAATCTTGTCGCCGGCAGCAGTCCTGAGCTGCAAATAAGCATGAATTCGATAAAGGCCGGGATGGATGATCTGAATCACCGTGGTATGTTCGCAGCCATGGTGCTGTTGGCTGGTTTTATCATAGCCATGGCATGCTGGTTCATGTTCGTCAGCGAGCGAGGGCCGGCAAAAATGGTCATGGGTCAGATCATGGTATGTTTCTTTGGAACCATCATGATTCCCGCCAGCGCGATTTTCCTGATTATATCGCTGCTACAGAGCGACTGGAAAACAAACCTCCTCGAACAGAGCAAATCAGACTTTCTCACAAAGGTCGATCAGATCGAACAGCAGATTTCATTTCATCATACCCGAAACCCGATCTCGGTCTGGGCAGCAATAAATGAAGAGAACCTCGAAAAATTTGCCGATCTTGACCGGGTAAACAGGCTTGATGCCGCTTCTTTTGCCAACTTTCAGAACGAATTGCGAACACTGCTGCATGGAATCTATGAAAAGTTGTTCAGAATGACCAGAGGCATAGGCATGAATTCTCTTATCGTCTGCTTTTCCACCGGCCTCCAGGAGTCATTGCAGGTATACGGAACGCTGGCGGAGCCAGGAAATCCAATGCTGCGAACCTTTTCATATATGGCGCGCAATATATTGCAGCGCGTGAATCCGAAAGTATTTGAAAAAGCTGCTCCCAAGCTGGACATGAAGCAGCTTACAATCGATGAAATGATCGCCAAGCAGGTTTTTGACATTATAGCCACAACTTATGGTGACGACGCGGCCATCGATTTAATGTTCGGAGAAGGCAGGCCGGTCAGTCTCTTTGGAGGCACCTCAAAAGATGTAGTGTTTCAGAAATTCTACCCTGACTCGAATAATCCTGCTGGCGTAATTTTCTGGGCCATGTCTCATTTTTACAGCAACCAGTTTGCCTTGAGCAGAATCCTTACCGCTCTTCACAGCGGCAGTTTTCGAGAGAATTCCATGCAATTCGGCATCTATGCCATGAGCAAATTCACCTCAGGCATGCCCATGTTCCCGGATTGCGCTGAAAAACTTCCATTTATCCGAGAAATCGGCAGACAATCAAGTATTTCAGGGCACATCGAAAAGGTGGTCAACTTCTCCGGGCAGGAATATCATGTCATAACTCAACATTCCAAATTGATTCCTCAGTTCATATTCATCGGCGTCAGCAAGCTTTCTTCATATTCAGATTTTATCAGCAGCAAAATCTGGCGACTGATTCAGATTTTATTCGCCCTGTTCGTATTACTCGCAGTATTGTCACTGAGCACCTCGCGTGACATAACCATTCCGCTCAAAAGCCTGCTCGCCGGTATAGAAAGAGTCAAAAAAGGTGACTACAGCTTTTTCCTCACCTTTGTGCGTGATGACAAGCTGGAAAGAATAGCACAGGCGTTTTCAGCAATGCTGGAAAGGCTTGAAGAAAGAAACCTGCTCGCAAAGATGGTTTCTGAAAGTGCCTCTAAAATGGCGTCTTCAGAAGAACTCGAAAAAATAGCACTGAAAGGGCGGCGCCGTAAGGCCGTCGTGCTCTATTTCGGCATCAACCAGCTTGAAAAGCTGATCAGCGAATCTGAACTTTCCGAGATGAAGCAACATTTGAACCAGTGGGTCGAACTCATCTGTTCAGAAGTGATCGCAAATGGCGGCGAAGTTGACAAAATCATGGAAGGCAAAATTCTTGCCACTTTCTTTGTAGATCAGAACCAAAGCGATGGCTCTTCCAAAACAGGAGTCGAAAGAACCCTCTGCCGTGCCTGCAAAGCAGCAGTCAACGCCTGCAAAAAGAGCAGGGCGCAAAATCTCACGACTTCCTGCGGAATTCATCTTGGCGATGTCATTTCTGGCCTGATGGGCAGCCAGGAACGCCGCGATCACACGATTATCGGTGATCCGGTAAATCTTGCCGCCAGATGCTTCACTCTTTCAGAAACGAACCCGAATGCCGTCGGGGTTGTTATCACCGCATCGACAGTCGTTCACTTATCTGACGACTTCACTGAGATCTCTCTTGGCTCATTCAGCATAAAGGGCAAAACAGAGACCCAGGAACTATACCTCTTGAATTCTTGAAGATAGTATAATGACCCGCTTAAATTTTTAACCAGATAGCGAAAGCTATAACAACAAGCGTCTAATGGTGGATCTACATCAGATCATGCGCGAAGAATTGTCGATTAGGCGATATGAGCGGACTGATCTTTCCTATCTGATAACTCTCGCTTCTGGTCTTGCATCGGGCTGATCTGATTGCAGATGAATGTAGAGAAACTGGCGGCATAAGCAACACAGATCGAGAACACATCGATCACGTGCAATTCAAAAATGCTGCTCAAAACGAAATAAAGCAGAGTGATGATGCCAAAATTGAATATTGCTCCAAGGAAAGGAGTGTCGCGATCGCTGAAGCTTTTTTCATCTATGTACTCAAATTTTAACAGCATTGTAAGCACAAGACCTTGCAACATGATCCAGGCACCAAAAAGTTGAAGCAAAGAATTTGGTCCGGTAGCTATAAGCTGATAGCCACCAAGTATTCCGCCAAAGATGCAGCAGATGGCGGCAAAAACCGCCAGTTGTCGTTTGGTGGCAGCATCCTTAGGCACATCGGCGAACACATGATAAATGGACATCGACGCCATACGGAAGTAAAGTATGCCAATTACAAGCAGATATAAGGGCTTATCATTCCAGAAATCAGCGATAAACTTCCAGAACTCCGGCAGAAAAATCAATGTCAGAGCGATAAGATATGACATCAGACCAACAGAAAGTTCATCAAACGACGGAAAAAAAAGCCACCGGAAAAAACTTGCCAAGACATCACCGCTGTCTTGTTGGTGCAGACTGTCAGAAAACTCTTCTGATTCCGGGACGACCTTGCGTGCTGAACGGCGTTTACCTCTTCCCTTCCTTTTGCCAGACGGCTTTAAAGACTTATCAGTCTCAGGGAAAGTAATTTTCATAAGCTTTTCGGGGTTTTGCAGATCATCATCAGGCCAAGCCACAACAGGTTCTCCTACAAAAACAGGACTGGTTATAAAACCATAACAGATTCGGGCTAAAGCAACAAGAGCCAGATTCGGTAAAGAATCTGGCTCCTGCAAATTTATGAAGAAGATCAGAAGACGTCTTAATTAACCAAGCTCGACGAAAATCCGTTATTGCACTGCTGACGATGAGATTGCTTCGTCGCCCGAAGGCTCCTCGCAATGACATTTATGCCAGACTCACGCCAATAACATGATCTCCATAGAAAGG
>Ga0209096_1004826_pt1 | contig 10584 bp, 8 predicted proteins | sample AD_UKC034_MetaG_FD_184407 | JGI IMG/M metagenome (GOLD analysis project Ga0209096, IMG submission 184407) | Active sludge microbial communities of municipal wastewater-treating anaerobic digesters from USA - AD_UKC034_MetaG (SPAdes) (version 2) | ecosystem: Engineered > Bioreactor > Anaerobic >...
GAATTGCGCAGCGTTTTGCGCAATTCACCGGCAATCGACGAAAATCTGCTGAACCGGGCACTGGTTCGTCTTCGCGAGATTTGCGGCAGTGATTCGGTCGCTCTTTATCTTCTCGAAAACACGCAGTGCCGTCAGGTAGCGGGTGCCGGCGAACTGCCGGCTGCGCTCAATGGCAGCCGTTTCATTCACCGCGAAAACGCCGTTTTCATCAAATTTCCCGGTTCACTTGGCGAAGAAGAAGTCGGCAAGGTTGGCGCCAATCGCCCGATCTCTTTCAAATCTTCATTGATCAGGCTCGAACTTACCGCCCTGCCCCTGACCCTTCACCAGAACCGTCTGGCTCTGTGCGTATTTTCAAGCCGCGAGGCGCACAAAGCCCCGCCGATTCCAATGGCCAGCACCGCCCTCTTCCTTGAAACTCTGCTGACACTTGTCGATAACGCCAGCAGTGGCGGTGACGGGCGCTACAAAGACAAATCGACCGGACTGTTTCTGTTCGAATGTTTCGCCGACTCTTTCGAAACCGAAGTCGAGCGATCAGAGCGCTACAAGCAGGAAATGAGCCTGTTTACCATCTCGATTCGCGGATTCAGCAGCCTGAACAGCGAGAATGCGCAGCAGGTAGCACGCAGCGCAGCTTCAGCACTCAAGCAGTCGCTTCGCCGTCTTGATCTGATGTTCTGCGGCAAGAACGAAGGCGAGTTTCTTGCCATTCTCACCGAGACCAGCGCCGAAGTTGCCGAAATTGTCGCCAAAAGAGTGCAAAAAACATTTGCTAAACAGAACGAAAAGTTTGATTTTATTAACAGCACCAGTCTGAAAATGTTCATCGGCTCGGCAGCTTACCCTGCCGACGCCACACACGGGGCCGGACTGCTCGAAAAAAGCCGTGAGTCATTGAATCAGGCCATTAACGAAAACGTCGATTTCAAGTCTTACAATGCCATAAGCGGCGGCTCCAAAGGAGAAAAACATGAGTAACAATCTGATCAAAATCAGTTTCAGCCTCAACGGCGCCCGGGTCGAAACCGAGGTTACGCCGCAACTGACCGTTCTTGAGATGCTGCGCCGCAACTTCAGGCTGACAGCAGCCAAAGAAGGCTGCGGAAAAGGCGAATGCGGTGCCTGCTCGATCATGCTCAACGACCACCCGATCAACAGCTGCCTCAAGCTGGCAGCCACGCTGAAGCCCGAAGACCGCGTGATAAGCGTAGAAGGATTCAGCGAAGACAAGCTGATGCGGAACATCCAGGAAGCCTACGTTGAAGAAGGCGCCGTTCAATGCGGATTCTGCATCCCCGGCATGACCATGGCCAGCTATCATCTGCTCAAACACAATGCAACACCCGATGAGCACGCAATAAAACAGGCTCTGTCAGGTAACATCTGCCGCTGCACCGGTTACCGCAAAATCGAAGCTGCTGTAAAAAAGGCAGCCGAAAGGACGAAAGCCAATGAATAACCTGCAGTTCATCAGACCAGCAAATGTTCAGGCCGCCTGTGAAGCGCTGAAAAAACCCGGATTCATGGCCGTTGCCGGCGGCAGTGACCTGGTCGTTAAAATCCGTAACGGCCTTTACCCCGATCTCGAAGGTCTCGTCGATATTGGCGACCTTGCTCCGCTCAACCTGATCCGAACCGATGAAAACCGTGTAATCATTGGCAGTGGCTGCACCATGCACCAGATTATCAGCGACCGCCTGATGCAGGATTATTTTCCAACGCTGGTAAAAGCGGCCTCAACTGTCGGCGCTCTGCAGATACGAAACAGCGCGACCATCGGCGGCAACGTCGCCAACGCTTCTCCTGCCGGCGATACGATTCCGGCCCTGTACAGCCTTGAAGCCAGAGTGCTGATCACCGGCTGCAATGGCACCCGCAAGCTGCCAATTGAAGAATTTTTCCTCAGCCCAGGCAAAACAAAGTTAGAGACCGGGGAATTAATCGAAGGATTTTCTCTGCTGCTCAGAAAAACTCGCGGAGATTTCCTAAAGCTTGGCGAGCGTAGAGCACACGCCATTTCAAAAATCAATATGGCGGTATCTACCTGGAACGACGGCCGCGACCACTGGCGTATCGCCATGGGGTCAGTGGCGCCAACCGTTCTGCGCTGCCAGGAAGCCGAAGAACTGCTCGAGAAAGCCGTCAGCAAAGACGATGACCTGCTCAACCAGGCTGCCGAACTTGCATGTAACACTGCCAGGCCAATAAGCGACCTTCGCTCGACCAGCACCTATCGCAAAAAAATGGCAGGAGTCCTCCTGAAAAGATGCCTGGAGTCATTAACCAAATAGCACCCGCCAGTAAGCCTCAAAAAAAGCACCACCACAGCGTGGTGCTTTTTTTACACTAAATTACACCAAACACCAGCGCCTTGGTGCGAAAACGTGTGTTTTTTACACTCGTTTTTTAACATTCTACCCTTCTGTATCTCTCAGAATGCAGAGTATTTATGCCGATATTAATATGGGAGGGATTATCATAAACCAGCCCGACATTGTACAAAACCGTATCAGCAGGACATTTCGAACAGAGCTTCCGGCAGCCGCAGAACTGCCGGAATTATGGCATTTAAATTGCTATTCAATAAGCGAGGTTGTTTGATGAAACAATGCGCAAAAATTCTGATAATACTGACCCTGGCGTTCACAGCAGCGCAGGTTTCAGCTATAACCTCTACTGAGGTCTACAGCGACGGCACGAGGGCGTTCAACAGTGCCCGCTGGCAGGAAGCCGAAGAGATTTTCACCCGCTTCATCGACACCTGGCCAGATCATATGCTGAAAACCAGAGCCCTGTATTATAAAGCCATAGCATCGACCCGCAACCTGCAAAACCACCTGAACACCGTAACAGAAAAAAAAGCCGAAATCTGGCGTGAAGAACTGACGAAGCTCAAAGCAGAACTGCCCGGTCAGGACCTTAGCGAGCTTCAGGTCGCGATCGACATCGCCGCCCGCCACGCAAAGAACCCCGACTGGCAAAGCCTCAGCAACCTCAGCCCAGTTGAACTTAAGCACTATCTGCAACGCGGCTGGCACCCTGATGCGGCAGTCGAACCGATGGCTGCTCTGGCCTGGAGCAACAACTGGTTAAAAAAACACACACAGCCCCTAGACCCTGATCTGGAGAGCAGAATACAGCTTCTGAGAGCTCGCGCTTTTTGGCAAATCGCACTTTCCCCCTTATCACTTGGCGCAAATTCCGATATACTTAAGTTATGGAAGTGTTGGCCCGTACACGAACACTTACAGAAAGCTCTCGACCGTGGTTTTACGACTGGCGATCCTGAAATCAAGAGACAGATTGCATTACTGGGATATCATTTCGACTTTTTCAAGGGCAAAGGTGTGATTGGCACCTGTTCGGCCAACCCGAAAAGCCGGTGGTATTCCTATCTCTCTGAACGCGGAATCAACCATCAGGAGGCCTGGTGCCCGAGATGAAAGGTAATCTGGGTAACTTTATCAAAGTCGGACTGCTCATAGCCTTACTGCTGTTCGCAGGCTACATGATCTCCGAAGTGCCGCACTCTACTGCAATCGACTTTTCGAGTGTCAGGCGCAATCTTGGCGGCACGGCAGACCGCACCCCTGAGCCTGACCTCGAAGAAGATATAGCCAGCGGCCCGGAAGCAATAGCCGCCATTCAATCGCGCAATCGATATCTCAACGAGAGTCGAGCCCGTGAATACGTAGAATCGGCGACCCATGACTACTATCACGGCAGCTACGAAGAAGCGCTCAGACGCCTTGAGCGGGCAAGAATTTACGATCCCAGCAACTACAGCATATTCAAGCTCAGCGGCCAGATCTTCTTCGAGAAAAACAAGCTGCGCAAGGCTTTTAACGACTGGGAACGCGCCAACCAGCTGCCGAACGACGACCGCACCATCGAGCGCGATCTCGATGTTCTGCGCCGACTCATCCGCTACAGCCGCACCGAAATGGATCGCCTACAGAGAACTGTCAACCGCGAACCCGGCAACCGCGTAGCCCGCGCCCGCCTAAGAGAACTCGAAGAACAGATGCGCGACTAAAATCGGGTACACTATCAGCGTTTTTCAGCCGATATGTACTGCGATGTCTGAAGAAAAACACAGCCCAATCGAATTCCTTGCCGACTGGTCACACATTGCTGAAGGCTTTTATGCCGATGCACCTGTGTACGCATCCAGAACCCCGATTTCACTCAAAAACTCAGAACTCTTTCAGCTGCTTGGCAATCGGGTTCTGCTGCGCGAGTTCTGCAGGCGAAACCAGATCGCACAACCGCAATATATTTCCGGGCAGCAGTTCGACATTCTTGCCGCCTGGGCAGTAAAACGCAACCGCTTCCCGCTGGCCATGAAATCGGCAATCAACGGTAGCGACTGCGACCATTGCTACGTTCTAAAAGCCTTTCGCGAATTACCGGAATTCTTTGATGCGATTCAAAACTCGCTCGCTGGCCCGGTGATACTCGAAGAATTCATCAGCGCCAAAAGTCGGCTTGAAGTCACCTGCATTGCCGGCCTGCCACGTCTGATCGCCCAGTTCGGGCTCGAAAAGTCGATGCGCATGCGCCACAGCTGGCGCGTATTTCCAATCAGGCCACCGGAAGCACTGGTCGATCAGATATGTTCAATCACCAGTAGATTCAAAGGGCTCGATCAAATAAAAGATGTGCCGATTCGCTTCTCGTTTGCCCTGCATGGCGGCAAGCCCATGCTGCTGTCAGTCAACACCGGAATGAACCGGCCGGAATATCACCCAGACTGGTGCAGTGCCGCCGGCATTGCCGGTATTTCATCGCCAGCGGCGAAGAGTCATGGCAAAAAAATCTGCAAACTGCTGATTTATCACGATCTCGGCGAATTCGCCGAAGACGAATTGCGCACGATTGGTGGTGAAAGCCTGGTTAAATTTGGCTCTGCCGACAATCAGACAATGGCATTGCTGAGTTCAGGCAACACCGCCAGGCTTCTCGAAGACGCCGAAAAAGTCGACGCCTTTTTCAGGCACTCGCGCGACAGCGGTTTTCAGTCACCCCAACCCGCCGAAGAAGATTGAACCGGCAGTTAAAACTTACTGCGATAGCCGCGCCAGACGTCAAAAAACAGCTTGTTGCCCTGAAAATGCGGGCAATACTTGTAAAACGAATAGGTCGCCGCGTTTTTGACCTGTACTCTTTTGCCGTCGATAGTCATAACCACTTTTTCACCGCGGTCGAGTTTTGCTTTTGCGTCATCATAATGGCGACGGTATGTGTGGGCAGCATATTCGATCTGCTTGTCAAAACCCTTGAACTTCTGGTTCCAGTTGCCGGAATCGTAGCAGCCGACACCAAGCGCCCAGTCAAGCTTGTGTTCAGTAGCAGTCGACTTTGATATCAAACCCTGTTCGCATTGCAGTCTGGTCAGAATGACCTGAGGATTGATACTGTATTTTCGGGCTGCATCGTAGATCATCTGAGCCGGTGAAGAGCCGCGATAAGGTTTTGCCAGCACCGAATTCTTTGCTTCAAGAAACTTCTGGATCTGAGCGACAGTCATGGTATTGCTGTTGGTCAGGGCGTGGTCTGAGATCAGATAGTCCTGTTGAAAGGTTTCCTGCCACGATTCATTGCCATTCGATGGCGCAACCCCGGAACTGGTTGAAGACGATGACGAAGATTGAGAGGTTTCGGGTGTGGGTGATGTCTGTGATACCGATGAATCAGGCGTAGACGTCGCCGACGAGCTCAAACCACGCGGCAAAGCGATGAGTTGCCCGGGAAAGATCAGGTTCGGCGTTGCAGCAATGCTGCTGGCCTGATATTTGACGATATGCTGCCACATACCGCCGTTGCCGTAGTATTTTTCACAGATTTTATACAATGAATCGCCGGATTTTACGCGGTAGTAGTCCATGCCGGTGATAGCATCGGAAGAAGCGCCAGAACCTGTTGCAGCGACCGGTGACGGCGCGGCTGCAGCTGCAGAGCCCGACGAACTCTGACTGCCGGGCGCACCGATGGCTACTGCGTTTTCGCCAAACGGCGATGGTGCATCGGTAAACACCGGGGCAGAAGGAACCGCAGCGGCTGAAGCATTACGTGCTTCTTCGAAGGCGTCCATATCCATTTCGGAAACGCCTGGAGTGTTGCGGAAAATCTCGATCTCAAGATTGCGCTTCGCCTCGCGCAAGGCCTCAGCGTATTTTGCCACGTCGGGGCGCCCCAGGCCAACAGCCTGCTGGTAATCGCGATAGGCTTTCTGGTATTGTTCAAAGGCCTTTTCGACGCTGGCCGGCGAGCTGGGCTCACGTACCGCTGCAAAAGGCTGCTTCTGCTTATCGTCGCGGGCAATTTCATTGCTGACTACAAGGGCGGCCGCGCCCAGCGCTATTCCTACCGCCATGGTAAGCATGAAACCGATTACTCCCCTTCGGTTCAGCGTAAACATGCTGTCGTCTCCCGGTTAATAATTTACTCGACTGCTAACGGTACCTTTTTTAATCATAACAAAAATTCTGAGCAGTGTTTAAGATTACGCGAAATTATCACAAAAGTTTCAGGTTAGAACAACCTGATTAATTCTTTTTAGCAGAGATACCCCGGATACTTTCCGTTCTGCAAGGTTCTGTGAGATTCTGTGAATTCGCTTTGCGCGTGCATGGCCCGGAAGAACTGCTGCTTTTAACCAGTGACGTTGAGTAAACGCTTTTTTTATGTTCAACCGGGGCTGATTTATGTTAAATTTTCAGTAATTCAGTAGGGTCGGCAAACAGATGACTATCAAATCAGCTTCAGATAAAACCTCGATTTTTATTGGTGTAGCCTTTATTCTGCTGGCCAGCATAATCGGCACCGGCGGGGTATTGTGGAAAAACTTCGTCGAATACACAGGCAGCAACTCGAATCTGCCCGACGTCTTCGCCGGTATCACCGATCAGGCACCCTACAATCCGACGAATGATCCTGACAACCGTGAAGAAATAATATTTTCATTCACCATACCACGGGGCGACCTGGTCAAATTTATCGAAGTCATGCAGCCAAAGCTCGACGAAGTCGTCGCCAAAACCGGCAAAGTCGCAAAAATTGACATTTCTACCAGCGAATATGAAATCGCCGACAAAGTAGAAAGGCGCCTCGTCGATTTTGGCAGCATATCGATCATGGGCTACCTGACTCTGCGCGACAAAAAAAAGATTACCGCTATTCTCGAACGCTACAGCGACCCGCCCAAGCGCACGCTATTTGTGGTCAGAGCGACAGACAACGCGCGTTCACTCGCCGACATATCAGGATACCGTATCGCTTACCGCAGCAACGACTCACTTACCGGCCACCTGATTCCATTACGCGAACTTAAACAGGCAGGAATAGATCACAGCACCTATTTCAGTCAGGAGTTCTATTCAGAAAACTACAGCGACTCGATTCTCGGGTTGTTGAACGATCAGTATGACTGCATAGTCACTTCGAGCAACTTTTTTCTGGAGCAGCCAGAGAGCGTGCGCAAAAAGATGCGGGTCATTCACGAGAGTCACGAAATGCCGGGAGGAGTCTACCTGACCTCGGCCAGAGAGCGAAGTCCTTACGAGCAGATCATTGTCGGAAATTTTATGAAAATGTCTGATCAGATCAATGAATCTGAAATGTTCTCAGGCATGTTCAAAACCAGAAAGCCTGATGAGCAGACCTATTCGATGCTGGTGCGGGAGTATCTCAATGGCAACTGACAGCAAGGTTCAGGCAAATTCTTTCAGCATCGGCTTCCGGCATAAGATCGCCATTATTTTCACTCTGTTGATAACATTCATCATGCTGGTTTCGGTTTATCTGGTAACCATACAGATAAAGCGCACCAGTCTGAGTCGAGCCGAGAAAACCGGTCAGATGTTCGGTCGTATGATTGCGCTCGCCATGGGCGAAGACATTGTGCGTGGCAATTTTCAGGGTATAGATTATGCCCTCAGCGAGTTCACCAGACAAGAAAAGGTAGAATACTGCCTGATTCTCGACAACCTTGGCCGTATCATCTCGAGCACCCGGCCGGGCCTGCATGGCAAGTATTTCAGCGACGGCTGGTCGCGCAGCGCCCTCTTCTCGTCTTCTCTGTCAATCAGAAGAGCGACCAGCAATATGCGACCGTTATACGACATTTCAGTGCCGATAATAATCGGCGGTAAGCGTCATGGCCTGATCAGAGTTGGCTTTACCATACAGGATGAATACGAAAGTATTCGCAGCCTGCTGTTCTACAACCTGACACTTGGCATAGTACTTATAATCATCGGCATTCTGATTGCCTATGGCATCTCAGCGACTCTTCTGGCACCCCTTAACGCTCTGCTGAATTCGGTCGAATCGATCAGCCGCGGCGACTACAAGCAGAGAGCAATGATCGGCAGCAGCGATGAATTCGGGGCCCTTGCCCTGTCGTTCAACCGCCTTTCATCGATATTGAGCACCCGCGAAACCACCAACAACCATATCACCAAAAAGATTCTCGAAGAAGACCCTGAGCTGGCCGACCGCCATTTCAGCGGCAAAACCTTCGAAGCCATCATTCTGCATCTTGAATTGAACAGGTTCAATCTGTTCATCGAACGCAACTCACCCTCTGAAGCGGTTGACACCCTCAACAGCTTCTTCGAGCAGACCGCCGAAATCATTGGCGAAGCCGGCGGTATCGTCGATCGTTTTGGCGATGGCTTCATGACTGCCATTTTTCCGACATCAAAAGGCGACAGATGGCCGTCGCCTCTGCGGGCCGGTTATGCCGCTCTATCTGCCCGCAACAACATCAATCTGTTCAACTACCGTCAGACTCAGCTCGGGCTTGAGGAAGTCTTTTTGAAAACAGGAATAACCAACGGAAAGGTTATTATCGGGCACATCGGCAGCCGTTCCCGCTCTGATTTCAGCGCAATCGGGCCTTGCATCGCCAATGCCAGGGCCAATGCCGAGCTTTCCGGTCGCAGCAACGGTTTCATGCCAGTAGCCGACCGCGGTTTTACCAACATATCGCGCGATTATCTTCTCTTTAAAGGACTGAACCAGAATCCTGAGGACGACGAAACCCATTTCACTCTTACTGGCTTCGCCAACTTCTCATATTTCAAGGAACGCCTGCAGACGGCTTCTGCTCAGGGGAGCTACGCCATCATCTCGGCTTTCGGGCTGACCCTGAGCCCGGAAGGCTTCGAATTCCTCAAAAACGCCATTACCGACCAGAGCTGCGAATATCGAAGCGAAGCGGTCAGGGCACTCTCTCCCTTTTTATTCCGTCAAAACAAGGATGCCAGAGAATTTTTGATCGAGATGATACGACGCAACCATGAATCACAACTGACATCGGTAGCAGTTTCTGTGCTGGCTCTCAGCCGCGACAATGAACTGTTGACTATTTTCACGGATCTGCTCGAACATACCGACGATAGAATAAGAGCAAATGCGGTAGAAGCATGTATTCCTCTTGAATTTCCTGACAAACGCGAAATGTTCAAGAGAATGATGGCCGACAGCGCACCACGCGTCTGTGCCAATGCTCTTCTCGGTCTCTGGCTGGCCGACGACCAGCAGACCCTCGCCTGTCTCTACGGCATGCTCAAGTCTGACAGCAGCAAGATGCGGGCTTCTGCCGCATATGCCATATCGTTTCTCGCGAAGGCACGCAGGTTCAGACGCCTTTTCCCGGCCTACAGCGAACAATCTGGTCTGATCGTGCTGCCGGTTATCGAGAACATTCTCAAGCGCCTCAAGCTGATGCTTGAAAGCAGCGAAGATTCAGAACGTATGCAGGCCCTGCGCGCCATCGGCAGTATTGGCGGCACTGACTATCGCGAGCAGATCGATCACCTGCTCGAAGTCGAGACCGACCCCGAAGTCATCAATCTCGCCCACACCATTCTGCACGACTGGGATCGCCTGCTCAGGCCGGCTAAAGAGTAACGACCTCTTTTTCCATAGCCGCAGCAAAAGCTCAATCTATTGAGTCTATCCTCACAACCATGCATATTAAGCGGCACAGGCTGATTTGCATTTTTCTGCCGGCAGGTCTATGATTGAAACAGCGATCTGGCAAAACCAGACCAGAAACATCACAAGGAAAAGGATTGAACCATGTCCAGCATCGAAGTTTTCAAGGAGAGAAAAAGAGTACTCGGCATCAACAGCCTTGGCCGCATCGGCAAGTTAACCCTGTGGCATCACGTCGGTCGCAGGTATTTTGACGAGATAATCGTCAATCAGGGTCGCGAAATCGGCACCGGTCTTGCTGCAGCCGCACAGTTCATCGAGAAAGATTCGACTTACGGTCTGTTGCATCGCTTTCTTTACGGCAATTATGCCACGCCGATGATCAGAATAGTCGATGAAAAAGCCGGTAAACTGATGATCGGCGAGACGCCGGTGACCATTCTGCGGCAGGCCCGCAACCCCAAAGATATTCCCTGGCGCGAGCATGGCGTCGAAGTCGTTGCCGAATGTACCGGCAAATTCATCGACCCGACCGTACAGGCCGATGCGCCATCTGGCTCGATCAGAGGGCATCTCGCGGCCGGCGCCCGGGTGGTGTTGAATTCTTCCGCCTTCAAAATCAAGAACAAAGGCCTG